>ERZ808037.1631-NODE-1631-length-13786-cov-3.863593_pt1 | contig 13786 bp, 13 predicted proteins | sample MGYA00380190_ERZ808037 | MGnify/ENA primary metagenome ERZ808037 (study PRJEB31490, sample SAMN06133399) | mouse gut metagenome | isolation source: J9 | host: mice | place: China: Chengdu | collected 2015-05 ...
CCCATACACTGCCCGCCGGCAATGGGGTTTTTTTCATAAATATCCACGTCATAGCCTGCCAGCTTTCCGTAAATGCCTGCCGCCAGCCCGGCAATACCGCCTCCTACGATTACGATTTTCTTTTTGTTTTGACCCATTGTTTTCCTCCCCTTATGTACTGACCAGATTACTTTCAGCTAAATAGCGCAGAATGAATTTTCAGTCTGCAAGGCAGATTTCCGACGGCGCAGCGGCTGCTGCGTCTAAGAAATCTAACGCTGCAGATGGAAATTCAGGCAAGACAACCTATTTCCACCTGTGCGGTTGAACGCTCCGGAGAGCAATATGAACAGATCAGTACCCATGCTCGAATCAGAATCGTCCTCAGGCTTCCCTCAGCATATCCAATATCCACTCCGGTTCCGGCAGCGGGATTTCAGGGTGTACGGCATACTGTTCCATAATTCCGTGTATCGCACACCAATACATATTCGACAGCGACAATACATCTCCCTTGCGAATGCTTCCGTCCGTCTGCCCTTTTTCCACCCAGCTCCGGCTATAGGCGATGATATCTACCGAAGCCGCTTGATTACGAAGCTTCTCCGGTATGTCCTCAGCACGTACCACATGTCCCATAAACACAAACATTTTTGCAATAAAAGGATTTTTCCCCACATGCAGAAACAGCATTTGGGTAAATTGGCAAAAAAAGTCCAGACCGGTTTCCGCGCTGAACTGCATCGGCATACGCATCCCCTCCAAACCAATATTTATCAGCTCCTCCAGCAGCATCTCCTTTGTGGGAAAATAATGGAACAGCAGCCCCTCGCTGATTCCTGCCCTTCTGGATATCTGGCTTGTTTTCGTTCCGTAATATCCGCGTTCCACGAATAAATCCAATGTAGCTTGAATAATTTGTATTCTTCTGGCTTCCTTCTGTTCTTTTCTGGTCATAATGCATTTCCTCCAACAGGCAAATACAATTTAACAGTAGCACAGACGCCCCAAAAATTACAGAGTGATTTACTCAACGAAAATGCCCCTCTTAGCAAAACCGGATTTTCCGTTCCGGCAAGACAGCAAAAGCTAAAACCATGGTATACCCCATTGGTATCGTAATCTATAAAACGGCATACCGGCAATTTTTTCCTTAAAAGTTTAAACCACTATAGTCCCGCTGCCGGAGTTATGATATACTTAGGCGGCGGTATAAACAGCAAGGGACACGGTTATCGGTCTAAATAGAAATAGCAAGAATCATTTAGGAGATATATATGAATACACGAATAAAAAGTATGACACAGGGAAACCCCGGGAAATTAATTTTAGCCTTTGCACTGCCCCTCATGGCGGGCAATGTCTTCCAGCAGTTATATACCGTGGTGGATACCATGGTAGTGGGAAAATATCTGGGGGTGGGGGCGCTGGCCGCGTTAGGCGCTTCGGACTGGATGAATTGGATGATGCTGGGCATCATACAGGGCTTTGCACAAGGCTTCGCCATCCGGATGGCACAGGAATTCGGCGCAGGAAAATATGACAGTCTCCGGAAGGCCATCGGCAATTCCGGGATTCTGGCTCTCATTTCCTCCCTCTTTTTAGTAGCTGTCGGGCAATTCACCGCCCGCCCCGTACTGATGATGCTGCAGACTCCCGGCGATATTATCGGAAATGCGCTGTTATATCTGCGCATCATGTTCCTTGGTCTGCCCATTGTAATGGCCTACAATTTTTTCGCCTGTATCCTCCGTTCTCTGGGAGACGGCCAGACCCCTCTGCGGGCAATGGCAGTGGCATCCGTCACAAATATCGGGCTGGACTGCCTGTTCGTCCTTGTCTTCCGCTGGGGAATTGCAGGCGCTGCCGCAGCGACTTTAATTGCCCAGCTGGTATCGGGACTGTTCTGTCTCTATCACATCCGCAGGCTGGAAGTCCTGCAAATGTCCCCTTCCGATTTCCGGCCGGACGGAGCCCTCGGCGGAAAACTGATGGCTCTGGGGCTTCCCATGGCATTTCAAAACTGTATCATAGCCATAGGGGGCATGATTGTACAGTTTGTGGTCAACGGCTGCGGTGTTTTGTTTATTGCAGGATTTACCGCCACCAATAAACTCTACGGTATTCTGGAAATCGCCGCTACCTCCTACGGTTACGCTATGATCACATATGTGGGGCAGAATCTGGGGGCAAACCAAATCAAACGCATCCGTCAGGGAGTGCGTTCCGCTCTTGCCATCGCCATAGCCACTTCTGTTGTGATTGCCGCCGCCATGCTGTTATTCGGCAAAATGATACTGGGCTGGTTTATCTCCGGCACTCCGGAAGAGGCGGCACAAACACTCCGGATTGCCTATTTCTATCTTGCCGTCATGAGCCTGTGCCTGCCCGTGCTCTACCTATTACACGTGATACGCTCATGTATTCAGGGTCTGGGCAATACATTGCTGCCCATGGTATCCGGCATTGTGGAATTCATTATGCGGACGGGCGCCGCACTGCTTTTGCCCTTTATCATGGGCGACTCCGGCATCTTTTTTGCGGAGATTTCCGCCTGGCTGGGAGCCGACGTGGTGCTGGCAGTCAGCTGGCTCATTGTGATCAAGAAGCTGCAGGAATCCTTCAACGATGCAAAGCAGCGGTCAGATCGGATAGAACCCGAACATTGACCGCCGCATTCTCCTGCTGCATTACTCCTGCCTTAGCAGCTCCATAGCCGTATACCGTGACAGATTAAAAGTGCGGATCCCGAAATTCTCCGTACTTCTCTTTAAATCCCGCATCCACCAATAGCCGAAATACTCTCTGGCCCCTCGGCCCATAATCGGAAAATCTCTGTCCGTACATTGCGTTTTGGCATACTCCAATACGTTTTCACTCTCAAACGCCCGGAAATCATAGCCGAGACTTTTCATATAAGGCACCAGAACCGGCGCCGCATCCGCGCTGAGACCGCCGAGATACTCAAAGTCATTATAGCACTCTTTGCATTCGTCCTCCCACCACTGCATACGATACTCCTCCGCATTGGATATGTTTACCTTGGCGATAATATAATCGGGGCGGGCAAAAGACAGCGCCAGATAAAATATTGTCACCACCGCCATACTGTAACGGAACAGCGGAAACGATTCCGCATAAATATTTATCAGAACCCCCAAAAACAGTGCCGTCAGCAGCGCCAGCGCCCACAGCACCAGAATTCTCATAAAAGTAAGGTAATAGAAATGGATATAAATAGCCATCCTCGTGGCACTGGACGCAATCATGATAAACGTGCAAAGCGACATCACTGTCAGAACACCTTTTAATATCTTGCTCTTCCGGAAAAAAACCAAACATCCCAACACAATTATTAGATTCAAAATACTCACCACCAAAAGCTGGAAAAATCCTCTTCTGGCATATCCGGCATAGGTATATCCCTCCGGCAGCTGCAGCTTTCCGAGAAACAGACCGGCAATCTGCACAATAGAGAAGATCAGATATACAAAGGTCAGCATGGTTGTGATAGTTATTGCAATGACCGGTTCCCCCGTCCGGCGGTCCTTTACCTCCTCCTCAATCTGCCTTTTACAGAGATAGGCAATCAGCATATACGAAAAGAAAAACATGTAACCGATGCGGAAAATTATATTCATAATGTTAGGCAGATTAATGCTGCCGAACACCTTCATGACCATTTCCAGAAAAAAGGCATCCGCACTGGCAAGCAGTGCCAATACAATCAAAAGCAAGGGCACGGAAATGGCGAGTCCTATCAACACATACCCCACCGTTCTGCTCTTCTTTTCCCTCTTATTCTTCTGATAGAGAGCGCCGTCCTGTACAGGGCGCAGCAATTCGCCCAAGCACAAAACCACCGCTTGAATAATGCTGCTGATATATTTTCCCAGATTCCATTTGGAAGTGTCAAAAAACTGTTTTAACAGCAGACTGATCATCAACAGGAAAACACCCAGCTTGTTATAAAAAATAATCCGCCAGTCATCCGTTAGAAAAGTCGATATCCCAAGAAGAAACATACTCACCATGTAATAAATGCTTCCTCTTTTTAAAGCCATCCCCAATTTAGATAAAGACAAGGTTAATAGAAAGAGACTGCCTGCCACAAAGATGGGGAAAGTTACCCCCGATCCGTTGCGAAACATGCAAAAGGTATAGAACACCGCATAGATAAATGCGGAAATACCGAAAAACCCGTAATTTTCTTTTAGCTTCTTCGTCTCCTCCGTCTCGGGAAACTGCGCCGCACGGTTTCCCGCCCCATTACCCGGTGACGCCGCAGGCGGCCGTACCACAACATCCTTCTCACATGCCGGAGCATTATCAGGCACAATATCCGCGGTCTGCGATATCGGCGCTTTATTTACTTCTTGGTTTCGAGAATCATTTTCCATAAAAGCCTCCATGCCGCTTTAACGGCTCAAACAAGATTTCTTCTCCGTTTACGCTGTCCTTTTACGATTGGGGCATTGCCCTTCCGCTGTTTAATATGCTATTTACCATGCCGATGAGTACTGTTCCCACAAGGAGCACAATACTTCCAAAACAAATCAGCGCCGGAATAAAGAGCAAAAACTGATTTCGTTTCGGGTGACGCGAATTCCGAATATCATTGCAGTTGCAGACCGCAACTGCCAGAAGCGCCATGGGAACGGCAGCCGCCATCAATACAAAATACGCCCGGTCCGCCAGAGACACTGTTATAACCGTTTCATAACGCACGAAAGCCTCCTGCCCAAATATGACCATCCCCAGCAATACCGCTACCACAGCCGACGCTGCGCCATATATACCATTTATAATTTTCCGTTTCATTCTCTACCTCCTCTTCGTCTCCGGCAGTTTCCCGCGCCTCTTATAAAAGCGAACAATCCGAAAAATCCTTCCTATACTGCAGCGGTTTCTGCCCCGTCCGTTTCTTAAACTGAGCAATGAAATTGCTGGTATCCAGAAATCCGCACATTGCTGCAATCTCCGACACGGCCAGACTCGTAGTGCGCAAAAGCTCCTTTGACTTATTGATCCGGTAAACCATGAGATAACTATAGGGCGTAACACCCATGGCACGGCTGAACAGGCGTATAAAATGATATTTTGAAACAGGAATATCTTTCAAAATATCATCCATTGTTATGTTTTCCCCATAATATGTCTCCATAAAAGAAACTGCCTGCCTAATATACTCACTATATTCTGCCTTTTGGTTTCTCTGTTCCCCTTCCAAATCAGACCGCACCAGTATATGATACAGCTCATGGATCTTCAGGGAAATCCCGACGATTCCCTCCAAATCGTTTCCCGATGCACCTTGAAGGATGCATGTAAGCTTTTCCCGGAAAAGAACCCTGTCATTCACCGCAATTCCATGGTTCCCGCTGGAATACAGGAGCTGCCATAAGGATTCCGCCGCGTTTCCTTTAAAATGGATCCAGCCGAATTCCCAGCGTTCCCCTTCTGTAGCATATCTGTGATATTGACGGCAGTCAAGCACTATTCCATACCCTTCTCCCAATGGTAATTCCACATTACCCGTTTTAACTCTGCCCTGTCCCGTGAACGTATAGAGCAGCAGAAAGCTGTCGTGGCTCTGCCGCTCCACACAATATCCCTTCTCACCGTGGAAGTGGCCTGCCTCCATAACATAAAACGGGAGGGTCTGCGCCATGGGAAAAGGTGTTGCCGTGATCCAGATCGATTCGTCCGTTATTTTCTCGTCATATTTCCCCATACTGCACTGTCCCTCCCAGTTCGTCAGGAGCATAATCCGCCTATTTTATTTGAAGAATATCCAATGCTTTGTATTCATCCATCCGCTGTGCTACCTGATCCCAAGAGATGCCGGAGCAAACAAAATCATAGTCGCCGGCAATGCGCTCCAGCTCGGCCTTCACCTGAGGCGCATCCTTCGGATTGTCCGTTCCGGTTCGAACATAATAGTCAGGCAGCAACGTGCAGCCGACAATACTGCATTCCGCATCGGGCGCTTCCATTCCTTGGCTCAAAGCGCTTAGCAGACGAAGGTGATTGTCTATGTAGCCGTTAAGTTCCAAGTGAACTCCCATCATTCCGTTTAAGTCGAAAACTTGGAAAGGCGCACCGCCGGAAACCGCAATCTCTCCGCCGGCATAAAAAGCGTCCGTATCCCCCAGCTCATACAAAGCATTGCAGATATCCGTCAGCTCACTATATTCCTCCTGTGAAATGGGCACCTGAAAGGATTTCAGCATGGTATCCACAGCCCATCCAAGCCTGCCAAGTACTTCACAGCCGGGAAGCCTGCCCAATTGTTCCCCCAGCCGGACCAACCGGGCTATCGCCAGCAAGCCCCAGACCCGGATTTGAGAATCACTCAGTTCTTCCGCTTTTTCCTCCACTTCCGCGGGAATATCATTATAAAGCAGCGGTTCCTCCTCCAGCGTTCCGATCCGCTCGGAACAGTCACTGACAATTTCCTCATGGAAAAGTCGGTTTTTTCCCAAATGCTCATATACCTCATCGCTTGCGCTGTAAACGGTGTCTGCCCGGCTCAGCCATAGGACAGCCTTATTCAGCTCTCCCTGATCCATAGCCGCCACACCCATCTCATAATAGGCTCTGGCCAAACCGTCCCAATTCCTTTTCTTTAAGCATTCTTCCAGCTTCTCTTCCGGATTCTTTTTCTTTTCGAACAATCCAAACATATTATCCTTCTCCTTTCCGGCTTCAATGCATCATACTATTAACGAAACGGCTCTATCATTCCATGCTGACAAACATGCGTTTCCGTTACTCATTCAACAGATTTTTAACCTCGCTCCAGTCAATTACCGGAAGATTCCGCGCACCGGAAGCGGTTTTTTTGCATTTTACGTTAATCCTTACCACGTTCCAAATCAGACAAACGGCGGCAACAGCCACACCCACAGCAAATATTCCGGCCGCCAAGGAAAGTGTCAAATATTCCATATCGGTAAAATAATGCCCCACTACAGCTATCAGGCTGATGATTGCGGCCACGCCCAGACAAACAATGGGATTTTCAAACATCTTCTTTTTGAGTCCTGACACCGCCCATGACTGAGGCTGGCTGCAATAAGGGCAATTATCACGGAAATTCGTAGAAAATATCTTCTTTTCTACGGCATCATTATGGATTTCCTTCAATTCCCGGACCAAGTTTTCATGCGCCTGCTTACACAGCTTGTTCTCACGATCCGGATTCAAAGTCTTAAAATTACTGTTATCGGTAGCTTCCGGACCGTTAATGACCGCTCTCAAGGGGCCGCTGTTCTTTCCGCAGTGCTCGCATTGAAAGGAATACGTCACCTCCGCTTTCTCGCTCCTTGTGTGTCGATAATAAGTCCCCATGATATACTCCTCCTACTACTAAATATATTTATGGTTAAAATCCCTTACCGTCAGCAGGGAATTTTCCATCTTATTGCTTACGCTGCCGGAACATATTTAAAAATGCATTGCTCCGGTTCCATTTGATATTTTACCACCGGCAGGATATATCTGTAAAGACACCTATCCGCTTGCCTGTATAAAAAAGATATAATCTGGTTGCCGTGAACGATATGAACAGCCATTAAAAAACCCCCAAAGCAGATTTTGTTATTGACTCTGTCTGCTTTAGAGGTATCATATCGGTTTTGCTATTCCTCCGTTTTATGTAATAGAATACCGCATACGGGAACACTTAGTGCGAAAAATAAAAGCAGCGGAAGTAAATGCTCAAACCGGAAAGCATTTGCTGAGATCAGCCCATATCCCCATGCCGCAGGAAACAATTTCCCTATGGTTTCGAATACTTTCGGAAGCAGTTCAATGGGGAACATAATTCCGGAAAGCATGATTGACGGCAGAAAAACTATAATCGAAAACATAGACGTCTTTGCTTGATCCTTTACGGCTAAACCGATTATGCTTGCTATACCGAGCGAAACGGCAATAAAAATGGCAAGGCCGGCAAAATACATACCCGGATTTTCCGGTATTTCAGCATGAAAAGCTAACGGCGCAGCAATATAGAGAATAATACTCATTATAAACAGATGAATAAAGGAAGAAATATTTGTTAAAACAACTCCGAGATATAACGGAACACCATTGGCTTTGTACACTTTTTTAATATCGCTGCCATAAATTTCAACAAGAGAAGGCGGGAGACCGATCAACGCCCCCATTGTCACACCGAATACGGTCATGGACGGAATCAGCATATCTTTTGCTTCCGGCATGATGGCCGTGAATATTCCTCCCATAATCGCAAAAAACAAAAGCGGAACAATATAACAAGTTATGAGTAATGTCTTACTCCGTATGTCTAATTTCCACTGCAATGAAACTCCATATAAGAAAGCTCCCATGTGTCATACCCCCTTTGCTATTTTTATAAAGTGTTGCTCCAGCGAACCCCTGTCTATCTCAATATCCGAGACGGTCTCCCCGTCTTCTTTGTATTGCATAAGCAGTGAAAGCAAAGTTTCCCCGATATTGTCAGACTCATATTTTTCTGTCTTGTTGTCCGTTCTAATCGTAATATTATAATGCTTCCCTATCGTTTCGTTAAGCTGTTCCACCGTTCCGATAAAGGCAATCCTGCCTCCGGTAAGAATGGCAATTCTGTCACATAAATCCTCAACCTCCGCCATGTCATGGCTTGCCAATATGATTGTCTTACCGTTTGCTTTTAAGTTCCTTATTTGTTCATGCAGAGACAGCCTGCCTTCCACGTCAAGTCCTGCTGTCGGTTCATCCAGAAAAAGAATATCCGGATCCCGCGTAAGAGCCAGCGCCAAATGAAGCCGCCGCTTCTGGCCGGTTGATAATTGATTATATCGTTTTTTTGCAAATTCATGAATGCCGAGAGCATCAAGCATTGTTTCATCAAGCGCAGCCTTATTCCACTTTGCAAATAATCTGACAGCCTCCAGCGCTTTTATATACTGCGGCAAAGAAGCTGACTGTAATTGAATACCTTTTTTGCCGTTTATAGCTATCCTTCCACTGTCATATTTTCTTAGACCCTCTATACATTCAAGGGTTGTGGTTTTTCCTGCGCCATTTATACCGAGCAAACCGAAAATTTCGCCCTTATGCACACAGAAATCCAAATGCTCCAGCACAACATGGTTTCCGTAGCTTTTCTTTATATTATTGACTTTTACAGCCTCATTCATTTTGTATCCTCCTGAAACGGGTCAACGCCTAACCGGGCGAAATATAATTCCAACGCCTGCATAACATATACATTCGCAAGATCTTGCGTTTCTTTCCACCTCGGATCGACCCCCTCAAATTGTCCTAATTCCACGAGTTTGGAAAGTATACTCATGTCTCCTCCGGTAAATTTTGTTATCATATCCCAATATTCTTTTGCAAATTTCTGTCCTTCATCACTTCCGGCCAAAATACCGGCATTTTGAAGCCGTATCGCTTCCTCCTGCAGCTGCATGAAAGTATTCATAAACGCTTTTCCACTGTCTTCGTCAAATTGGCTGCGGATATGATCAAGCATTTGGTCATCGAAATGTTTAATCAGCCAGTAAAACTCGTTTTTCATTTGCAGATTTACGATTATGTCCGCATACTTTTTGAAATTAACGGACTGCATCTGAAGCACTTCTTCCCGCAGCATTTCCAGTTCTCTCAATAATTCCGACAGACTTTCGATTTTTTCACGGACACCGGCAGCTTGTTCTGCCAATACAACGGCAACATCAGCCGGTGTATCGAGAAGAATCAGCCGGTTTTTTATATCATCCAACGAAAAACCTAAATGCTTAAGGGATAAAATCTGATGGAGCTTTACTATATCCTTATCCGTATATAACCTCCGCCCACCTTCACTTATTGCAGTCGGAGAAAGCACTCTCTCTCTGTCATAGTGCTGTAATGTCCGCACGGTAACGCCCATCTTTTTTGCCACTTCACCAACGGTCATATAGCCTTGGGAAACTGCTTTATATTTTTCCATGTCATATCACCTCCCGCTTATAGTGTATCTCATTACGTTACGTCACAAGCAAGTTTTTTTATAATTTTTTTCCTGCGGAACCATGATCCGCCGTTCCTGCCATCTCCCTTCGCAATAATTTCCTATTTTTAAGCAATATATCTTACTCACATCCGAGGAGAGGAGAGGTATAATTCATTCAAGAATTTAAGCCGGACTTACAGTGTTTTTCACCTAGTGTAGTGACCTGTTTTTCGCTTCAAACCATTTTCGCTTTATCAAGAAAGGTAAGGTAAATCAATGAGCAAAGTAATGATCCGTCAGGAAAAAGTAACAATCCCTACTTATGAAATTGCAGAGTATGACAAGAATCCTATGTTTCTGGAGAAGCGCGTCTATCAAGGCTCCAGCGGCAAGGTATATCCCCATCCCGTCTGTGAGGGTGTGTCGGATGTGAAGACAGACCGGGAATACCATGCAATTTTTTTGGAAAATGATTATATTCTGGTTATGATTCTCCCGGAACTGGGAGGACGCATCCAAAGGCTGTACGACAAGACCAACGGATATGATGCGGTATATTACAACGAAGTCATCAAACCGGCGCTGGTAGGGCTGGCAGGGCCTTGGATCAGCGGAGGCATTGAATTCAACTGGCCTCAGCACCACCGCCCCAGCACCTACTCGCCGGTAGACTGTACCTATGAGGAGAATGAGGACGGCTCCGCAACCGTATACGTCAGCGAAATCGACAAAATGTACGGGACAAAGGGCATGGCGGCCTTTACCCTTTATCCGGACAAAGCGTATATCGAAATCAAAGGGCAGTTGTTCAACAATACGGACACCCCTCAGACCTTCCTCTGGTGGGCGAATCCGGCAGTACCGGTCAACGACAATACCTATTCCGTATTTCCACCGGATGTTCACGCCGTCATGGACCACGGGAAACGGGCGGTAGCAACCTTTCCCATTGCAACGGGGGAATATTATAAATAGGACTATTCTAAAGGTATTGACATCTCTATGTACAAGAATATCAAGGTGCCGACCTCTTATATGGCAGCGCACTCAGATTATGACTTTATCGGCAATTATGACGATTCCCGGGAAGCGGGTCTGCTACATATTGCCGACCATCACGTTTCCCCCGGCAAGAAGCAGTGGACTTGGGGCAACGGCGATTTCGGAAAAGCATGGGACCGGAACCTCACCGACGAAAACGGCCCGTATATTGAGCTGATGACAGGCATGTTTACCGATAACCAGCCTGATTTTACTTTTTTAAAGCCCTATGAGGAAAAGAGCTTTGTGCAATATTTCATGCCCTATAAAGGTGTGGGCGCCGTAAAAAACGCTTCTACGGAGGCGGTTCTAAATTTAGAGCCGGAAGAGGACAGTGCTATACTTACCCTGTATTCCCCCGTGGAATCAAAGGATATCACCGTAGAGCTTTCTTACTGCGGAAATGCTGCTTATTCGAAAACCCTTGACCTATCCCCCGGTGAAGTGTTCCGCAACACTATCCCCTTGCCTGCGTCTGTCTGCAAGGGAGCGCCTTCCGCTCCGTGTGGTAATTCCGCCGCGCAAGAAAAGGATTTCCGTAAGGCCGGAGAAACACATGACATATGTGTCACAGTTTTGAAAGGAGGCAGGAAAATACTTGACTATACTCCCGCCGATTACAGGGAACCCATTCCCGCCCCCGCCCAAGCGCTTCCGGAGCCTTCCGCTTTGGAAACCACGGAAAAACTGTTCCTTGCCGCCACTCACTTAGAGCAGTACCGACATGCCACCTACTCCCCTGAAGATTACTATTTGGAGGGCTTACGGAGGGATTACAGCGATATCCGCTTAAATAACGGCTACGGAAAATATCTGTACAACAAAGGCTGCTTCTCCCAATGCGAAGCTTATTTCCGTCAGGCCGTCCGCTCCTCCACATGGAAGAATCCCAATCCTTACGATTGCGAGCCTTACTTTAATCTGGGGCTTGCCCTCCAAGCACAGGGAAAAACGGAGGAAGCCTTTGATGCCTTTTATAAAGCGGCATGGGACGGCAGCCTTCAGGACAGGGCATTTTACCGGCTGGGCTGCATCGCGGCGCAAAAAGGTTCCTATGGACAGGCGCTGGCATTCCTCAGCAAATCCCTTTCCAAGGGAGCCCATAACCTGAAAGCCCGGACTTTAAAAACCGCTCTGCTGCGGCTCACCGGACGGACAGAGGAAGCGGCTGCCTTCGCGGCGGAGACTCTCGGCATAGATCCCTTGGATCAGGGCGCATACTATGAGCTGTATCTCCTTGGGAAAGGGAGCGACGGCTCCATAGACGAAATCCGGCTGCACACACGGCTGCGGGGAGACCATCACAATTACATAGAACCGGCTTTATGCTATATGGAAGCCGGACTTTATGAGGAGGCTGTAAGGATCCTGCGGCTTGCCCCCGGCAGCGACGAACCCATGGTGCATTATTACCTTTATTTTCTCACAAACGATGAAGAAGAACTCCGGAAAGGGGAGACCGCAGACAGTCTCTACTGCTTTCCCAACCGCTTGGAAGATATCGCCGTACTCCAGAAGGCAGCGGAGGCCCAAGGCGGCTATGCTGCCTACTATCTGGGCTGCCTCTTCTACGACAGAGGCAGATGGCAGGAGGCAAGGGAGCTCTGGGAACAGGCGTCAGAGCGGACGAAGCTGCCTACGGTGCACAGAAACCTGTCCCTTGTCTACTTTAATAAACTTCACGATGAAGAAAAAGCAAAAGAGGCTCTGGAAAAAGCATTTTCCATGGACACTTCCGACGCCAGAGTGTTCTTCGAGCTGGATCAGCTATACAAAGCATTGAACCGCTCCGCCGAATACCGCCTTGCAAATATGGAGGCCCACGGGGATCTCTTGGAAAAGCGGGACGATCTTTACACCGAATATATAACGCTGCTCAATGTATGCGGCAGATATGGGGAAGCCTATGAGAAAATAATGAGCCATAATTTCCATCCATGGGAGGGCGGAGAGGGAAAGATACCCGCCCAATACCGAACCTCCCTGGTCCGGCTGGCAAAAGCGGAAGCAAACGCCGGAACTTCCCAAAAGGAAAAAGCAGTCTCCCTTTTGGAACAGGCACTTGTATATCCTCACAATCTGGGAGAGGGCAAGCTCATCGGCAATATGGATAACGATATTTACTATCTGCTGGGGACTTTATATGACGATCCGCAGAAATCCAAGGAAGCCTACCGCCTTGCCGCCAGAGGAGAATTCTCCTTATCCTCCGCCATGTACTACAATGACCAGCCTCCTCAAATGATGTACTATGCCGCACTGGCGTTAAAGGCGCTGGGGGAAAAAGAAGAAGCGGAAAAACGTTTTGCTTCCTTTATCCGATATGCAGAGGAACATAAAGAGGATGAAGTAAAGATAGATTATTTCGCCGTATCCCTGCCGGATTTCCTGATTTTCGAAGGGGATCTGAACAAAAAGAATCGCGTACACTGCTGCCTTATGGCGGCGCTGGGACATTTGGGCAGGGGCGACACAGAACAGGCAAAGCAGCTTGCAGAAGAGGGCTTACGTCTGGATGCCTGCCAGTTTGAACTGAAACATATTGCAGAATATTAAAGCTTTCCTTTTTGCCCGCCTGCTGCCCTGTCTATACTATCCGGCTCTAAATCTTTTTCCTTTACCGCCGCGAGGTGTTTACGATGTTTTTGTGTGACAAACCTGAGACAGACTTGCACAAAATCACTGTTTTTACGTGACAAACCTGAGACAGACTTGCACGAAATCACTGTTTTTACGTGACAAACCTGAGACAGACTTGCACGAAATCACTGTTTTTACGTGACAAACCTGAGACAG
>ERZ808037.1632-NODE-1632-length-13779-cov-13.311195_pt1 | contig 13779 bp, 15 predicted proteins | sample MGYA00380190_ERZ808037 | MGnify/ENA primary metagenome ERZ808037 (study PRJEB31490, sample SAMN06133399) | mouse gut metagenome | isolation source: J9 | host: mice | place: China: Chengdu | collected 2015-05 ...
TTTGGAGGCGCCACCCAGATTTGAACTGGGGCATCAGGATTTTGCAGACCCTTGCCTTACCACTTGGCTATGGCGCCATACACTGCTATTCTATTATTCCCGCCCGGAGCCTAGAACCGGCGGGAGAAAAAAGTTTTCCGTACCTGCCCCGCCGCCCCGAAGCCCGGCAAGGCGGGGGGGGAGCAGACGGGGCAGCGCGACGGAAAAATTGGAGCGAGTGACGAGGCTCGAACTCGCTACCTCCACCTTGGCAAGGTGGCGCTCTACCAGATGAGCTACACTCGCGTATGGTGCCCAGGGCCGGAGTTGAACCAGCGACACGCGGATTTTCAGTCCGCTGCTCTACCAACTGAGCTACCTGGGCATAGAATGTGGCGACGCGGATGGGACTTGAACCCACGACCTCCGGCGTGACAGGCCGGCGTTCTAACCAACTGAACTACCGCGCCACATTTTTCAAAAAGTGCTTGGTGGGAACAACAGGGCTCGAACCTGTGACCCCTTGCTTGTAAGGCAAGTGCTCTCCCAGCTGAGCTATGCTCCCGTCGCTCCGAAGCCGCTTGTCAGACGGCGAGGGTTATTATAACAAACACTCGCCGATCTGTCAAGGGCTAAAATAAAAAAGTTGGCGTTACTTGGCAGAAGCCTCATTTCGGAGCTCCTCCAGCTCTCCGGCGGAGAAGCGGTACACCCTGTCGCAGAATTGGCAGGTGAGCTCCGCGCCGCCCTGCTCCGCGATGAGGGAGCCCAGCTCCTCCCGCCCCAGGCTGATGAGGGCGCGGCTCACCCGCTCCCGGGTGCAGCAGCAGCGGTACTCTATGGGCACGGTCTCCAGCACCTCCAGCTGGAACTCCCCCAGCACCTCCCGCAGCAGGCCCAGGGGGTCCATCCCCCCGTCCAGCCGGGCGCTCACCGCCCCCAGGCGGGCCACCCCCCGCTCCAGGCTGGACACCACCGCCTCGTCCGCCCCGGGCAGCAGCTGAATCAGGTAGCCCCCCGCCGCCTGGACGGTCTGGTCCGGGGCGATGAGCACCCCCAGGGCGCAGGCGGTGGGCACCTGCTCGCTCTCCACGAAATAGGCGGCGACGTCCTCGGCGATCTCGCCGCCCACCAGCTGGACCGAGCCGATATAGGGCTCCTTCAGCCCCAGGTCCCGGATGACGGTGAGCTCGCCGTCACAGCCCACGGCGGCCCCCACGTCCAGCTTGCCCTTGGCCCTGCGGGGCACGTCCACCGCGGGATTCTGCACATAGCCCCGGACGTTGCCCCGGCTGTCGGACACGGCGGTGAGGGAGCCCAGGGGCCCGCCCCCCTTCACCCGCAGGGTGACGGCTCCGTCCTCCTCCTTCATGGCCGCGCCCATCATGGAGGCGGCCATGAGCAGCCGGCCCAGGGCGGCGGAGGCCACCGGCCAGCAGTCGTGGATGGCCCGGGCGCGCTCCACCGCGTCCCGGGCGGAGATGGCCATGGCCTTGACGGGGGCGTCCTTGGCGAGGACGCGGACGATCTGATCCATCGTTATCGTTCCTTCCTGGCGGCGAAAAACACCCGCTGCGCCCCCGGTCCGGGGGAGCGCATGGTCCTGTCGCCGTATACTTTGATATGGGAGAAGCCCGCCTCCCGGAGAAAGCCCTCCAGTTCCTCCAGGGAATAGGCGTACTCCTCGTGGTACTCTCCGCCCCGGGTCCAGCTCCCGTCCTCCTCCCGGAGGAACAGGTCCAGCCCGTAGCCGCAGATCCGCCGCCTGGGGCTGTACTCCCCCCGCCAGACGCAGAACAAATCGTCGTCCTCGTCCAGATAGGTCTGGCCGTCCGCCCCCTCCAGGGCGGCGGGGGTCTTCACGTCGAAGAGGAACAGCCCCGCCGGGGCCAGCGCCCCCCAGACCCGCCGGAAGGTCCGCCGCAGGGCGGCGGGCCGGGTGACGTAGTTCACGCTGTCCAGGCAGGAGATCACCGCGTCGGCGGGGGCGGGCAGGGCCAGGCGGGACATGTCCTGGCACAGCAGCAGCACGTCCAGCCCCCGGCACTTCTGCTCGGCCAGGGCCAGCATGTCGGGGGAGAGGTCCAGGGCGGTCATGGCGTACCCCCGCCGGGCCAGCAGGCGGGTGAGGCTGCCGGTGCCGCAGCCCAGCTCCACCACCGAACGGGTGGGCTCCCTCCGGCGGCGGAGGTGCCGCTCCAAGTAGTCCGCCCAGCTCTGGTAGTCCACGTCGGCGGTGAGCCGGTCATAGCACCGGGCCAGCACGGTGTAGGCGTCCGTCATTTTTTCAGCCTGGGCAGCACGGTCTTGTACCCGTCCGCGCCGTACTGAAGCGCCCGGTTCACCCGGCTGATGGTGGCGCTGGACGCGCCGGTGCGCCGGAGGATTTCGTTGTAGATGAGTCCCTCATCCAAAAGCTGGGCAACCTCCAGCCGCTGGGACATGGCCTTCAGCTCGGCCACGGTGCACAGGTCCTGGAAAAAGGCCCGGCACTCCTCCGGGTCCTTGAGGGCCAGAATGGCCTGGAACAGCAGGGCGCTCTGGTCTGTCGTCTCGTTTTGCATTGCGGGGGCCTCCTCGTCTTGATCTGCCGCGCAGCTCCGCCTCCTGTCTGGGGCGGACGGGTCCATTGTACCACGCTGCTTTACAGAAGTAAAGAGAAAATCGGCAAAAGCGTGAAAAGGGCTTGCGCGGCGGGGAAAAGTTGACTATAATAGAAGCGCCGGCCCTTCGGCCGGCAAAACGGCGCCGGATAAGGCAGACCAATAGCTGGCTGCGAATCCCGGCGCGGAGGGAATGGAAATGGTAAAAGCGATTGTAGGGGCCAACTGGGGCGACGAGGGCAAGGGCAAGATCACCGATCTGCTGGCCGAGACCTCCGACGTGGTGGTGCGCTTCCAGGGGGGGGCCAACGCGGGCCACACCATCATCAATGACTATGGGCGGTTTGCCCTGCACATCCTGCCGTCGGGGACGTTCTACCCCCACGTCACCAACGTGATTGGCAACGGGGTGGCGCTGGACGCGGTCAAGCTGACGCAGGAGCTGAAGGACATCACGGACCAGGGCGTGCCCGCCCCCCGGCTCATCGTGTCCGAGCGGGCCCAGCTGCTCATGCCCTACCACGTTCTTCAGGATGGGTACGAGGAGGAGCGCCTGGGGGGGAGGGCCTTCGGCTCCACCAAGAGCGGCATCGCCCCCTTCTACTCCGATAAGTACGCCAAGACGGGCATTCAGGTGTGCGATCTCTTCGATGAGGCGCGGCTGTGGGAGCGGCTGTCCCGGGCCGTGGAGCTGAAAAACGTCCTGTTTGAGCACCTGTACCACAAGCCCGCCCTGGACGGGAAGGCGCTGTACGACCAGCTTTTGAGCGTTCGGGAGCTGCTGCGGCCCTACGTGGGCGACGCGGTGGGCTTCCTCCACCAGGCGCTGCGGGAGGGTAAAACGGTGCTGCTGGAGGGCCAGCTGGGCTCTATGAAGGACCCGGACCTGGGCATATTCCCCATGACCACCTCCTCCCACACCCTGGCGGGGTACGGCTGCGTGGGGGCTCCGGTGCCCCCCACCGCCATTGAGGATGTGATCTGCGTCACCAAGGCCTACTCCTCCAGCGTGGGCTCCAGCACCGAGCCCTTTGTCAGCGAGCTCACCGGCCCCGAGGGGGACGAGCTGCGCCGCCGGGGGGGCGACAAGGGCGAGTTCGGCGCCACCACCGGGCGGCCCCGCCGGGTGGGCTGGTTCGACACGGTGGCCACCAAATACGGCTGCATGGTCCAGGGAGCCACCCAGGTGGCCCTCACCTGCCTGGACGTGATGGGCTATCTGGACGAGATCCGCGTATGCGTGGGCTATGAGATCGACGGGGAGGTCACCGACCAGTTCCCCACCACCCCCAGGCTCATGCGGGCCCGGCCGGTGTTCGAGACCCTGCCCGGCTGGAGGTGCGACGTGCGGGGGGTCACCGACTACGCCGCCCTGCCCGCCAACGCCAGGGCATATGTGGAGTTCTTGGAGGAGCGCATCGGCGTGCCCATCACCATTGTGTCCACTGGCCCCAAGCGCCACGAGATCGCCCTGCGCAAGTGATAAGCGCCGCGTCTGCGTGCCAAAAGCGTCCGCCCCGCTGGGCGGACGCTTTTATTTTATGAAGTTAAAACTCAATCTTGACTTTAATAAAATTTATGATATACTTAGTTTTATTAAAGGGGGTGGCTGAATGGACACGCTGCCCAGCTGGATGGCCGGCCTGGAGGATGAGGACGCGGCCTTCATCAGGAAATTTGTGCTCTCCTCCGGCTCGCTCAAGGAGATGGCGGGGCTGTACGGCGTCAGCTACCCCACGGTGCGCCTGCGGCTGGACCGGCTGATCCAGAAGATCAAGCTCAGCGAGACGGCGGAGGCGGACCCCTATGTGGCGCTGGTGAAGCGGCTGGCGGTGGACGAAAAGCTGGACATCGACACCGCCAAGCTGCTGCTCCGCGAGTACCGAAAGGCAAAGGAGGAATGACGGATGGGCACGGGATTTCACTTTGAGGAGGGCAGGCCCCTATTTACCTTTCAGTCCCAGGATATCCCGGTGATGCTGGCGCTGATGGCCGCGGCGGTGGCGCTGGAGGTGTTCCTGGCCCTGAAAGAGGACAGACGGCTGGGGCTGATCCTGCCGGGGCTGGGGCTGCTGTGGACGCTGGCCCGGCTGGGGCTTCGGATCGTCCAGGTGGCCCAGACCACCCAGCGCCTGGGCGCCTCCTGGCTGGCCAATCCCGGCCAGGCGCTGGCGGTCGCCTTCGCGGTGGAGAACATCCCCACCCTGCTGCTGCTGGCTGTCTACGGCCTGTGCCGGGCAGGCAGGCGCTGGCGGCTCCGGCGGCAGGTGGACAAGAGCCGCATTGAGGATTTGTAGAGGAGAACGGCGGCAGGGGAGACCCTGCCGCCGTTCAGCCTAAAAAAACCCGTATTCACAGCCGCAAGCGGCCGTCTGGCGGGACCTGCGCCCGCCCCTATTCCATGTGCTCCTTGTCCACGGCCATCAGGATGGTCCACACCTGGTCGGCCACCACGTCGCCGTGCTGGTTTGTGGTCTTGACGCCGAACTTGATCACGCCGCGGCCCGGCTTGCTGGTCAGCCGCTTCTCAAGGGGGGTGAGGACACAGGTGATGGTGTCGCCGAACCGGACGGGGTTGGGGAACTTGAACTCACAGCCCAGCAGGCCGATGTAGCTGCCGTCGAAGAGCCCGGTCTGGCAGACCAGCCCGGTGCTGATAATGTAGGTCAGCGCGCCGTAGGCGATGCGGCTGCCGTAGGGGCTGTTTTTGGCGTACTCCTCGTTGGTGTGCAGGGCGCTGAAGTCCCCGGACAGTCCGGCGAAATTGACCACATCCGCCTCGGTAATGGTCCGGGCGGCGGTGTAATACGCCTGACCCAGCTCGAAATCATGGTAGAGCTTCCCTGTAAACTGATAACCCATGGTAAAATTCCTCCTTCAAATTACAGTTTGCCGTACTCCAGCGCGATGTGGGCCACCAGCTGGCCGGACAGCACCAGATCCTCCACCACCAGCGTCTCCTTGACGGTGTGGTTGCCCGAGTACCCGGTGGACAGGCCCACCAGCTCAATGCCGGCCCGGCTGAGGAGGTTGGCGTCAAAGCCGCCGGCCCCATCCTCCACCGTGGGCCGCAGCTTCAGCTGCCCCAGGGCCCGCTGGGCCAGCCGGACGCAGGCGCTGCTGTCCGCCGTGTGAAATGCGGGGTAGTCCAGAATGTCCTTGGTCTCAATGCGGCAGCCGGTCTCCTGGGCCGTCTGGGCGGCGACGGCGTGGAACTTCTGGACATAGGCCGCCAGCTTGCCGTTGTCCCGGCTCATGGCGAAGGCCTTGGCCTGGGCCCGGCCGGGGATGGTGTTGCAGGGGGTGGGGCAGTCCAGATAGGACCAGTTGACCACCGTCTCCTCGTCCACCCGGCCGTCCTCAATGCGGGAGAGCACCTTGACCGCGGCGTTCAGCGCGCTCCTGCCCCGCTCGGGATAGGCGGCGTGGGCCTCCTCGCCGGCCACGTCCAGGAACAGCTGGGCCTTGCCCATGGCGGAGCGCAGAATCCGCCCGATGCGGCCGGGGGAGTCCAGCACGTAGCCGAGCTTGGATTGGACCACGCTGGTGTCGAAGTGGTAGCTGCCCCGGAGGCCGATCTCCTCGCAGACGCTGAACAGCACCTCGATTCTGGGGTGGGGCTGGCCGGAGCGGATCAGCCGGCGCATCCCGTCCAGGATGGCGGCCACGCCGGACAGGTCGTCCGCCGCCAGGATGGTGGTTCCGTCGGAAACCAGGTTGTCCCCCTCAAAGCGGGGCTGTATGCCAAAGCCGTTCTGCACCCGGTCCAGGTGGGCGCAGAAGAGGACGGAGCCCTCAAGCTGGCCGTCCAGCACGGCGAACACGTTTCCGGTGGTGGCGCCGTCGATGTGCTTGGCCGCGCCGTCCTCCGTGACGGAGAAGCCCAGGGCGGACAGCTCGCCCTTCACATAGTCCGCCAGCGCCCGCTCCTGGCGGGAGGCGGTGTCGATTTTTGCCATGTGGATAAACTCTTCAACAATGGGTGCGTTTGCCATATGGTTCACCTCTTTCAAAATTTGGAAGGAAGGGCAGGGCGGCTCAGATGACGCCCTGCTGGCGCAGGGCGGACAGCTCCTCCCCGGACAGGCCCAGCCCGCCGTAGATCTCCCCGTTGTGCTCCCCCCGGTGGGGGCAGCCCATGCGGATCCGGCCCGGGGTTTTGGAGAGCTTCACCGGGATGCCCTGCATCTGGTAGCGGCCCATCCCCTGGTACTCCATGTCCACCACCATCTCCCGGTGGCGGGTCTGGGGGTCCTCCATGGCCTCCCCCACGGTGAGGACCGGCGCGAAGGCCAGCTTTTTCTCCTCAAAAATCCGCTGGATTTCGGCGCGGGTATACCGGCGGGCCCACTCCTCGATGTAGGGGGAGAGCAGGTCGGCGTTGAGCACCCGGTGCTCGTTGGTGTCGAACCTGGGGTCGTCCACCAGCTCCGGGCGGCCGATGGCCTGGGCGAAGGGGGTCCAGTCGTTCACCGTGGACGTGCCCAGGATGCAGTAGCCGTCCTTGGCGGAAAAGATGTCGTAGGGGTAGGCGGACAGGTCCCGGCAGCCGATGCGCTCCGGCTCCTCTCCCAGGAGGGATTTCTGAATCACGCCCTGCATGATGAGGTGGAACAGGGAGTCGGTCATGGCCACGTCGATGTACTGCCCCTCCCCGGTGCGCAGATGGTGGACCAGGGCGTAAAGAATGCCCTGGGCCAGGAACATGCCCGCCACGCTGTCCCCGAAAGCCACGCCGGAGGCGGTGGGCTTTCCGCCGGGGTATCCCGTGACGTGCATCAGGCCGCTGGCGGCCTCGGCGATGTTGGAGTACGCGGCGTTGCCCGCCTTGGGGCCGGTCTGGCCGAAGCCGGAGAGGGACGCCATGATGATGTCCGGCTTTATCCCGCGCAGCGTTTCGTAATCGCAGCCCAGGCGCTTGGCCACGCCGGGGCGGAAGTTTTCCACCACCACGTCGGCGGTCTGGACCAGCTGGTAGAGCAGGGCCCGCCCCTGCTCCGACTTCAGATTCAGCGTGACGCTCTTTTTGTTGCGGTTCATGTTCAGAAACTGAATGCTCTGTCCGTTGTGGAGGGGCGACCAGGTGCGGGAGGGGTCGCCGATGGAGGTGTTCTCAACCTTAATGACCTCCGCGCCGAAGTCGGCCAGCTGCATGGTCCCGATGGGGGCCGAGTAGGCGGTGCTCAGGTCGATGACGCGGATGCCGTTCAGGGGCAAATCAGACATAGGGGATTCTCCTTTGACAAAAAATGTGGTATAGTAGGGGAGAGCGGCCGGAGCGGCCGGAATATTGACGGGGGTGGTGTACGGTGGAATTGGCGCAGCTGCGGTATTTCCGCATTGTGGCAAGGTGCCAGAATATGTCCAAGGCCTCGGGGGAGCTGTATGTGACGCAGCCCACCTTGAGCCAGAGCATCAAGCGGCTGGAGTCGGAGCTGGGCTGCCCCCTGTTTGACCGGTGCGGCAAGAGCATTGTGCTCAACAAGCAGGGCAAGGCCGTGCTGCACTACGCCGACCAGGTGTTCGGCCTGCTGGAGGAGATGGAGCGGGAGCTGGCCGACCTGGCGGCGGACGGCTCGGCGGCGGTTTCCGTGTCCATCAACACCAGCACCAAGCTGCTGAGCACGATCCTGCCCACCTTCCGAAAGACCAACCCCCACGTGTGCTTTTACGTGGAGCAGAACGACTTCAGCCACCCGGATCAGGATGACTATGACATCTGCATCAACTGCGCCCAGGAGCCCCCGGCGGGGGAGAACACCAAGACCATCCTGCGTGAGCGGGTGCTGCTGGCCCTCCCCCTGGGGCATCCGCTGGCTCAGCTGGAGGAGGTGCCCATGTCGGCGCTGGAGCGGGAGCACTTCATCCAGGTGGCGGGAAAGGACCTGACCCTCCAGCTGCGCCGCTGCTGTGAGACGGCGGGGTTCGAGCCGGTTGTGGCGTTCAACTGCGACCGGCCTGCGGTGGCGGTGGACTTTGTGAAGATGGGCCTGGGGGTGACGCTGTTCCCGGAGATCTCCTGGGCCTCCCTGGCGGAGCACAGCATGATCCTGCGGCCCATCCAGGACCTGTCCCCCACGCGGTATATCTCCCTGTCCTGGCGCAAAAACACCTACCTGTCCGCCAACGCCAGGGCGTTTCGGGACTTTTTCATTGGCTATATGCAGGCCGTCTACCCGGAGTACTCCCTGGGCTAGCCCCAGCGGGGCCGGCCCCGGCCCAGGGCCCGCCCGCGTCAGGGGGCGGGCTTGTCCTTTTTCGCCTGGAGGGTGAACACGCCCCGGGAGACCAGCATTCCGGTGATAACCACCAGCAGCGTGATCCACACGGTGGGCAGGCCCGCGGCCTTCAGCGCGATATAGACGAGGAAGCCGGACAGGATGAGGGGCAGGTTGGCCTTCAGGTTCTTCATGGCGTAGTCCACCACGATGGCGCCGAAGATGGCGGGGGCGATATAGCTGAAGGCGGCGGTGACCTGTTCGGGGAGCAGGGTGATCAGCCCGCTGCCCACCACGGTGATCACGGTGAGGAACGCCACGGTGACGACGTTGGTGGTGGCCGCGGCCATGGCGGACAGCACGTTGCCCTCCGGGGTGCCCGCCTCGATGCCGGCGGCCTTCTGCGCGGCGCTGATGGCGGGCATGCGCAGGTCGGCCACGTTGCCGGTGGTCCAGCTCAGGCAGGACGCGCCGATGCCCAGCGCCGGATAGAAGGTGATGGGCTGAACCAGCCAGCCCACCGCGAAGGAGGCGGCCATCATGCTGAACAGGGAGGCGATGTCCGCGCCGGTGGGAATCACGCCATAGGCAAAATAGAGGTAGAGCGCGGGGAGAAAGCTGGCGATTACCGCGGCGCCCATGGTAACCAGGCCCATGCGCAGGCATTTTTTATCAAACATAGTGAGTCCTCCTTTTTGTCAGGCCGCCACGGCCGCCGCCACGGCGCCCACGATGATGGAGATGCCCAGAGACAGCTCCTGAAGGCGTTTGTTGGACCCGAACAGCTTGTTCAGGATCAGCATGGACGCGCCGCCCCCCGCCGCCGCGACGATGAAGGGCAGGGTCTTGCCGTACACCTGGTTGATCAGCAGGTAGGAGAACAGGCTGACCAGGCAGCCGCCCATGAGCAGCTTGATCCACTTGGGATCGAATTTCTCGTTCAGCGTCTTGGTCACCGCGCTGCCGGCCACGATCATGACCATGGCGCCGATGAGCCAGCCGGCCACGTCGATGCCCTGGGCCCAGACGGCGTAGGACAGGTTTTGCAGCTCCCACTCCGGGGTGCCCGCCTCCGCGCTCACCATATCGCCCACCATGGAGGCGATGGCCAGCTCAGTCCGGCCGGAGCCCACGTCGTTCATGCGCATCCAGGCGGTGGGGCCGCCCAGCGAGGCCATCAGCGTGATGAGCATGATGGACAGCGCGATGGTGGGGCCGATGGCCGCCATCACGGCGGAGCGCTTGGCCTCCTTCTGCTTTTCCAGGGGAATGCCCAGCTGGTCGGCCTCCTTCTTGGCCGCCCGCATGAAGAGCACTGCCTGCACGATGATCACTAGGACCATGGCGCCCGACGCGATCCACATGCCGGGACTGTTTTTGATTGCGGAAATGTCCATGATGATTCCTCCCTTGTTTTTTGTGGTTGACCGCTGCGTTTTGTTCGGCGGCTCGCCTGGTGAAAGGCTAACATATTTGGTCATAATGTTCAATATATTTGCCGAAAAACGATATTGGTTATATAAATTACCTAATTATTAAATGTTATATGGGGCGGGGAAATAAAAAAACTGGCAGCACGGCGTGCTGCCAGTTTTCCCAGTTCCGGGGCCTATTATTGACCATGGGCGCCCCCGGGGGCGGCGGGGAGGGTCAGGCGGGTGCGCAGCTGGGCGCGGCTGTTCACCCGGAGCTTGGCGAAGATGTTGGCCAGGTGCTTGTTCAGGGTGGAGGGGGCGATGTGGAGGGTGTCGCAGATGGGGCCGGTGTCCATCCCCGCGCCCACCAGGGCGGCCACCTCCGCCTCCCGGGGGGTCAGCCCGAGGCCGGAGGCGCGCAGGCGGAGGTCCTGGGCGCGGCGGTCCGCCCGCCCGTCCAGCCGGTGGAGGCAGTTCTCCAGGGGCTCCCGGAGCACCTCCAGCACATAGGTGTCCCGCTTGTCAAAGTCCCCGCCCTCCCGGCTGCGGAAAAACCCCAGCAGCGCCTGGGGCTCGTCCTGCCGGACGGCGGCCAGAAAGAGCCCCCAGTAGATGTTCTGGGGGGCCCAGATCTCCTGATAGACCCGGCTGGACTCCCACAGACCGGGGGAGACCAGGTCCGACTGCTGAAAAATGGAGCTGTGGGGCGCCATGATGAACTCCGCCCACCGGGGGTAGTCCCCCTCAAGGAACCAGGAGAGGGCCTGCTCCGGCCTGCTGGAGACCGGGTCGGACAGCAGGGCGCGCCCGCCCTCCCGCCGGGTGCGGAAGCAGACGCCCAGGTCAAAGGGCACCAGCGTCCGCAGCTGCTGGAACAGGGTGGCGCACAGCGCGGCGTAGTCCCCGCAGCAGTACAGCCGGGAGACCAGCTGGACCATAAATTTCCACTCGTATTCTCGCAGCACGGCGCTCCGCCCCCTTTTCCCCTATTATATGGACCCCGGCGGGGAAAAGTCAAGCGGTCCGGGGATCTACATAATTTTATGTAGAAAGAGTATTGAAATGGCCTATTCACACCGGCCGCTCCGTCTCCTATAATACGGGTATACATCGGTGGGTGAGCCACCCAGATGGGGTATATTTGTAAAAAGCCCCAAAATATGACGGGAAGGGAGCTCGATTTATCGTGTTTTTTACGGAAGAGCATGAGGCCATACGGGAGATGGCCCGCGACTTTGCCCAGCGCTCGCTGGCCCCGGCCGCCGCGGAAATTGACAGGACCCAGGTGTTCCCCCAGCAGCTGGTGGACACCATGGCGGAGATGGGCTTTTTGGGGATGAAGATTCCCGAGGCCTACGGCGGCGCGGGGATGGACACCAGGGCCTACGCGCTGACCATGGAGGAGGTGGCCCGGAAATGCGCTGTGGCCAGCGTCTATGTGTCCTCCTCCAACTCGCTGGGCATCGCCCCGCTGCTGCTGGCCGGGAGCGAGGAGCAGAAGCACAAGTACCTGCCCGGTGTGGCTGCCGGGCAGCGGTTCATCGCCTTTGCCCTCACCGAGCCCGGCGCGGGCAGCGACGCGGGGGGGATGAAGACCACCGCCGTGCGGGCTGGGGAGGACTACATCCTCAACGGGCGGAAATGCTTCATCACCGGCGCGCCCATCGCCCAGACCGCGGTGGTGTTCGCCAAGACCGCGCCGGAAAAGGGGACCCGGGGCATCACCACCTTCCTGGTGGACATGGACCTGCCCGGCGTGTCCTGCGGCAAGCATGAGGAGAAGATGGGGATTGTGGGCATACCCACCAGCGACCTGGTGTTGGAGGACGTGCGCGTCCCCCGGCAGAACGTGCTGGGGGAGGTGGATATGGGCTTTGTCACCGCCATGAAGACCCTCTCGCTGGGCCGGGTGGGCATCGCCGCCCAGGGGGTGGGCATCGCCCAGGGGGCCATGGACGAGGCCGTGAGCTACCTCAAGCAGCGCCGGCAGTTTGGCCAGCCGCTGGCCGCCTTCCAGGGCCTTCAGTTCATGCTGGCCGAGATGGAAACCAAGCTGAACGCCGCCCGGATGCTCACCTATCACGCCGCCTGGAAGCTGGACCAGGGGGAGGACGCCGCAAAGGAGGCCTCCATGGCCAAGTACTACTCCGCCGAGGCGGCGGTGGAAATCGTCAGCAAGGCGCTGCAAATGCACGGCGGCTACGGCTATTCCAAGGAGTACACCATCGAGCGTCTGTACCGGGATGTGCGCATTCTGCCCATTTATGAGGGCACCTCCCAGGTGCAGCAGCTCATCATCGCCAAGGGCCTGCTGAGCCAGTGAGGCCCGGCCAAGCCCAATCGACAGCTGCGACTGCCCGCAGCCCTTGACGCGCCAAGGGCTGCGGGCCCTTTTTGTCCCGGGCCGTCATAGGCTGGGGTCGGCGGGGTTTCGCCCGCGGGAGAGGCCCCTCCGCCGTTTTTCACCGGTTTTGTCCCCCGGCATACAATGGGAGTGGAAGGGGAACGCCATACCGGCCGGGGCCGGCGGGCACCCCCTCTGATCAACCATGACCGGGAGGTACGAATATGGCCGATTTCATCGAGCCGGGCCCCATCTGTGATACCGCTGGTATCCGCGAGGCCGTGTGCATCCACACCCGAAAGATCTTTGACAGCTGCCGCGATAAGGACTGCGTGGAGGACCTGCGGCTCTATCCCACCGTCAGCTCCCAGGCCGTCATCGACCGGGCCATCAGTTTGAAGGCCGGGCAGGCCGAGCTGCTGTACGCTTACATCGACGTGGAGCCCGTGGGCTTCAACCGGGGCTACTTCACCGTGGACGTGCGCTACTTCTACCGGGTGACCGCCGACGCCTTTGTGGGGGCGGCCCGGCCGGTGTCCATCTGCGGGCTGGCGGTGTTCGACAAGCGGGCCATCCTGTTCGGCAGCGAGGGCAGCGCCAAGGTGTTCTCCTCCAACAGCCGGGCGGACGACCTGGATGAGCAGAACCTGATGAGCACCAACCTGCCCGTGGCGGTGGTCAACTCCGTAGACCCCATCATCCTGTCCATGCGCCTGGCCGACCCCTGCGAGCAGCCGGTGTGCCCCTGCGGCGACGGGGCGGAGGTGCCCGCGGGCATCGCCGGGTGCTTCCCCGGGGAGCTGAACATGGGCGGCGAGGGCCGGCGGGTGTACGTCACCCTGGGCCAGTTCTCCATCATCCGCCTGGAGCGGGACAGCCAGCTGCTCATCCCCGCCTACGACTACTGCATGCCCAGCAAGGAGTGCACCGCCGGCGGCGGCGTCCAGGAGGACCCCTGCGCCATCTTCCGCCAGGTGCAGTTCCCGGTGGAGGAGTTCTTCCCCCCCAACACCATCGCCCCGCCGGAGGGATGCCAGGACAACAAGAACTGCTGCCTGTAATGGGCGAGCGGCGCGGCGGCAGCCGCGCCGCTTTTTAAATTTTTGTGAAGCCTATTCTCATGGCGAGAAAAATGTGGTAAACTAAGAACCTGTATTCACAGCCGAGGATGCCGGCTGGCCGAGGGATTTTCCCGTCAGGCAAGGCGAATTTTCGCCGGA
>ERZ808037.1635-NODE-1635-length-13766-cov-6.244576_pt1 | contig 13766 bp, 10 predicted proteins | sample MGYA00380190_ERZ808037 | MGnify/ENA primary metagenome ERZ808037 (study PRJEB31490, sample SAMN06133399) | mouse gut metagenome | isolation source: J9 | host: mice | place: China: Chengdu | collected 2015-05 ...
CACCCCGAAGAAATCGGTCAGGCCGGTGGAACCGCCGGAATACATGGGATGACTTTGTGCAAAACGGAGAAATTTTCAGACGGTCTTCCTGCCGGAAAAAATGTCCCGCTTTATCCCTGCCAAACCACGCTGCACACCATAAAGGAGTCCAGAATGAACGCAGACATGCTTTTCCTTCCTGAAAAAGGTTCTGGAAACAGCATCATACAAAGGCAGCATCCGCTGTTTCAACCATAGGCATTATGACGGACATCCGGCAACGCCGGGTTCGCAAAAATCCCGTATCCATGGTATAATAAGGCTATCAGGATACCGGGAGAAAACAGCATGGCCTTAAAATATACGGAAGAACAACTGAACAGTCTTGACAGGGAAACGCTTATCAGGCTGTTCCTGTCGCAGCAGGAGCAGCTTGAAAATATCGACCATACGCTTCAGCTTGTTTTGGAGCAGATGGCGGATCTAAAACGGCATCGGTTTGGCCGGTCAACAGAGAAACATGAAATCGAAGACCAGATCTCCTTTATGGAAGTGGACGGGAAGGTCGTATTCTTTAACGAATCCGAGGCTGTCGCTGCAGAGGAAAACGCACTGGAAAAGCCGGAAGGCGTTTCCCGCACAAAACCGAAAAAAAAGCAGGGGAAACGGGAAGAAGACCTGGAGGGGCTTCCGGTAGTTGTGGCGGAACATTCCATGACGGATAGGGAGCTGGAAGATAAATTTGGAAAAGACGGCTGGAAACAGCTCCCGGATGAAGTATACCGCAGGTATAGCTTTACCCCGGCAAAGATTGGGGTGGAAGAACACCATGTAAAAGTGTACGCCGGGAAGGAAACGGAAGAGGTCGTCAAGGCACCGCATCCGCAGACTTTATTAAGGGGAAGCCTTGTGTCCCCGTTTCTTGAGGCGGCAGTGATGAACGCAAAGTATGCCAATGCCGTCCCTCTTTACCGCCAGGAGCAGGAATTTGAGCGTTATGGTCTGCATATCTCCCGGCAGAACATGGCAAACTGGACGATCCAATGCGCAGACAGATACCTCGCTGTTCTCTATGATTACCTGCATGAAAAACTGTACAGTTATCATGTGCTGCAGGCAGACGAAACACCTGTGCTGGTAAACAAAGACGGCCGTCCTGCCGGATCAAAAAGCTACATGTGGGTATACCGCACCGGACGGATGTACACAGAACGCCAGATTGTCCTGTATGAATACCAGAAGACGCGCAATGCCAGCCATCCCAGAGAGTTTTTGAAAGACTTCAACGGCGTATGCGTCACAGACGGATATCAGGTCTACCACACTATTGAAGGCGAACGGGAAGACCTGCGGATCGCGGGATGCTGGTCCCATGCCAGGCGGAGGTTTAACGAGGCAATGAAGGCTTTGCCTAAGCAGAAGCAGAAGGACAGCCGCGCGTACCTTGCGCTTACCATGATACAGGCAATCTACCGGGAGGAAAAACAGTTAAAGGATCTCCCGGCCGGGGAACGGAGGAACCGCCGCCAGCTGAGCGTAAAGCCCCTGGTGGAGGCTTATTTCACATGGGTTCGTGAAAACCTCCCGAAAGTGCCGCAGAAAAGCAAGACGTGGGAAGGTTTCAATTATTCCCTGAATCAGGAGAAATACCTGAAAGTATTCCTGGACGATGGTGAAGTGCCGATGGACAATAACGCTGCTGAGCAGTCCATCCGTGGGTTCTGTATTGGCAAGAAAAACTGGGTGATGATCGACACCATTGCCGGTGCAAAGTCCAGCGCTATCATCTACAGCATTGCGGAAACTGCAAAAGCAAACAATCTGAAACCGTATGATTACTTTGAGTATCTGCTTACCGAGATCCCGAGGCATCTGGATGATACCGACCGCCGTTTTCTGAATGACCTGCTCCCCTGGTCACCAAACCTGCCAGCGAATTGCCGAAAGCCTGATAAAAGTGAAGTGAAATAAAGACTGGAGCAAATCTGTTTCTAGCATACAGGTTTGCTCCAGTTTTGTATAGGTACTCACTATCAACCGTTTACGTATATTCAGCAAAAACAAGAACTAAAGGATGAAGGACTTGAGCAAAAAGTATTACTGATCCTGATTCGAGACGAATGAAGAATAATGGCTCTCTAGATATTTGTTATAACGTTCAATCAGCTGTCGATGCCCAAAATCATTTTATTATAGATATATCTACAACAAATGACATTAACGATCAAAATCAGCTTTATGTGATGGCTAAGGATGCAACAGAGTTGTTGAACACTGAAGAATGCACTGTTGTTGCGGATACTGGATATTATAATGGAACTGAAATAAAGAAATGCATAGATGATGGAATGACTGTCTTAATAAAGAAGGCAAAGGCTAATAATAGCACCAAAGATAATGAGTTCTGGAAAGAAAAATTCACGTATGATCCCGAACGGGATATTTACATTTGCCCAACAGGTCAGCGGCTGGATTTTTTCGAAAACACATCGAAGAATGGTATGAAATATAAAAAATACAAATGCTCCTCTTGTGCTGATTGCAAATATAGAAATAGTTGTACTTCATTAAAATCTGGAAGAACAATCCAAAGATGGGAGCATGAAAGTGTATTAGATGCTGTTTATGAAGAAACCCAGAATAATAACAACATTTACAAGCAAAGGAGATGCATCGTTGAGCATCTTTTTGGAACAGTAAAGAGAACTCTGGGATACAGTTTTTTCTTGAGACGAAAAATAGAAAATGTTGATGCAGAAGCTGCCTCTATGTTTATTGCTTACAACTTTAAGCGATTATTAAGTATGTTTTCAACTCAGGAATTGGCTGAAAAATTTAGTTAAAAGGTAAGGTTATACTCTCAAGAACATTAAAAATTATCAATTATGGGTGAGTATAAAGAAAAAAGATGCATCGTACAATTAGACTGCCAAATTTCTATGAGAAAATAGCTTTGCTAGACAGTCTGACAGACGCCTGTGTAAAGTTCATGCCGCCCACCGCCTGGACAGTAAACAGGTTTCCTCCAGGCTTATCCCAGGTTAACGACTACCCCCTGGTTTTGATGGAATCTCTACGCTTTCGACATTTCCGTAAGCGGTTCATATGTTCATTCATCGCCTTCACACTCACCTGACAGTTATGTCTGCCTTTTCCCTAACGCTCAATACCATAGCTTTTGACTACAGCACCTTAGGGTGGTTTGGAGCCTCCACCTGCATGGCGGTTCCGGCTGGCCCTCCGCCATCATCTGTACAACATAGCTGTCTTCAAGTAGCTACGCTACTTGGACTCGCCTTCGTGGCGCACTATCGTCTGCGTATCGAATGCATGGAACACCTCTCTTCAGGAACTCTTGGTCAAACACGTTGAGACAGACATTCGCCAGTAAAGGAGGCAAGTTTCCTCCCTGTGGAGCACCTTACTCTGTCCCCATTACCACTCCGTTTTCCATTTCTCCGCTTTTCAGATATTGCTTAATCAGTTGCACCACTCGTTCGTCCTTTACATTCTGTCACAGCGGGTTTATGAGAATTTCATGGTTTAAAGTATCGAAATATTGGGATAAATCACGTACCATCTCCGCATACTCCTTGACCTTTTTAATTGTGCTCTTTGCGCTTCTGTCCGAACGATAGACAAAACTGTTTTTTGTAAACAATGGTTCATAGATTGGCACTAACTGTTGTGTTATTGCCTGTTGTGTTATTGCCTGTTGAATTATACATTCTATCACTGTTGGTATGCCAAGCTTCCACACACCACCATCTGGTTTTGGTATCATAGCCCTCCTTACTGGAGATCGAGTATATTTCCCTCTAAGTATACGGTTAATTAACTCCTGCCCCTGTTCCTTTAGGTATGGCAGGGCTTCTTCGATAGTCATTGCATCAATACCTGCCGCACCTTTGTCTGCCTTAACTCTCATATACGCTCTGTTAAGGTTATCCTTATACAAAATCGCTTCCAAGAGTTTCGGCTGTGCACTGTCTCTTTCTTTCCATATCCGATTGAATGACCTTGACGCTTTCACATACCCTTCATGTACCGCACTATCTCTTTGCAAACAGCCACTGTCTGTGTTTTCTGTCATAACTGGTCATTCCTCCTTTCTCGGTCATACTAAAGACTCCTACTGATTCGGTCCTTCGCCTCGAATAGAACTAATTCCGTTCGGCTACTATGACCTCTGTTGACTTCTGTACGTTCAGTAACACCTCTCGGCGTTAGTTACTCCTTGCAGAGCATTCCATACAGGCCTCCCTTGATACCACACGTTTCCTTCTCTCCATCCATCTGCCACATTTATCAAGCATGATTCCGTGTAGTTATCGAGCTTTGGCTTGTGGTGCAGTCTTACCCCCATGCATAACCTCATATGTGATTTCTGTCCGTCAGACCAGAGGTTTGCCGTGGGTTAGTATGTTCCCCACATCCGGCTTCCTTCAGATTCCACCTCACGATAGACACCTTTGCCTTCGGTTATATCCTTCCCACTACCGAGCGGATTCGGGACTTGCACCAGTGGAAACGTGCACCGCCAGGCGCACAACAAAAATGGGGCTGTCGCACTAATTAGTGCGCAGCTCCTTTTCCATGCAAAAAATAACTGCCAGACCTCGAAAGTATCCGGCAGTTGGTGTAAAATTAATGTATGGCCAAACACATTAACTTACAGAAAAATTATAGCCTAGATCAAAGCGGATATCAATTAAAACTTCTGCTAAATATTGAAACCATTATTCCGGAAGATGATTCTGTGCGGTTACTGAGCCAGTTTGTGGAGGCAATGGATTTGACTGACTTATATTCTACTTATGAAAGAATAAATTCAGTATCCCCAAGAACACTTCTTAAGATTGTGCTTTACTCTTACATGAATGGAGATTATTCTTCCCGTTCCATGGAGCTTAACTGTAAAAGGGATATTAATTTTATGTTTCTTCTGGAAGGTGCATCTGTGCCAGATCATGCGACATTCGCACGGTTTAGAAGCATTCATTTTGCTCCATGCGCCAAGCGCATTCTTGCCGAAATGTCCAATGCCCTTTTTGATTTGGGAGAAATTTCAGGCGAAACTGTTTTCATTGACGGCACAAAAATCGAAGCAGCTGCAAACAAATATACTTTTGTCTGGAAGAAGGCCGTAACTAAAAATCAGACAAAGCTTCTGATAAAACCTGCTGATTTTGTGGCGGAGTGTGAACAGCTCTACGGTTTAAAGATTGTTTATGGCGACACCGTAAAGATGAAGCATGTAAAGAAACTTCGCAAGAAGCTTTATGCCCTTAAACAGAGTGAAAATGTGGTCTTTGTTCATGGTATTGGAAAAAGAAAAACGCCGCTTCAAAAGAGCATTGAAACCCTCGAAGATTATCTGTCCCGATTCAAAAAATATAATCATCAAATACATATCTGCGGCGGACGCAACAGTTATTCCAAGACAGACCCCGATGCCACTTTTATGAGGATGAAAGAGGATGCCATGGGAAATGGACAGTTAAAGCCGGCATATAATCTCCAGCACGGAGTGGATTCCGAATATATTACATGGCTCACCACAGGCCCACAGCCAACAGATACAACAGCATTAATACCTTTTTTAAAAGATGCGGAAGAACATTTGAAATTTAAATATAAAAACATAACCACTGATGCAGGATATGAAAGTGAAGAGAACTATGCGTTTCTTGAAGAAAACGGGCAGCTATCCTATATAAAGCCCGCTAACTATGAGATTTCAAAAACACGCAGGTACAAAAAAGATATAGGAAAAATAGAAAATATGGAGTATGATGCGGAATCGGATGTGTATATCTGCCGGAATGCAAAAAGGCTGACGCCAGAGCATGTAAGGCATTCCAAAAGCAAAACAGGTTATGTAAGTGAAAAAACGATTTACAAATGTGAGGACTGCAACGGATGCCCGTATAAAGCTGAATGTATCAAGGGCAACAATTGTAAAACGCCGTTGGAAGAAAGGACGAAAACACTTCAGGCTGCCAGAACATTTCTAAAATACCGACAAGAAGATTTGAAACGGATCCTTAGTGATGAAGGCATTGTTTTGAGAATAAACCGGAGCATCTAGGCAGAAGGCTCATTCGGGGATTTAAAACAGGACATGCAGTTTCGGAGATATGTAAGCAAAGGAACGTCAAATGTGCTTGCGGAAAGTATACTGCTGGCCATGACCAGGAACATAAACAAGCTCCATAATAAGATTCAAAAAGGCAGGACTGGGACTCATTTGTTTCCAGTAAAAAGCGCTTGATTTTAAACATCTTAAAACAAACATTCAAGCCATGTGGAATGGCTTATTAAGGTATGCTCTTTTTATAGAATAACAGAATAATTTGGAGTTTTTCCTTGAAATCACATATAAAAACAGCAAAAATGAAGCTGCCGCTTCACGAATTTCCATTCGTTAAAGCGACAGCCCCATTTCAACTATTCGTCTACTCTATTCAAAACAATATCACATACAAGCAACTGGTTGAAATATTTATAAATAATACTACCCAAATAATCTTCTATACATCTCTGTATATTTAATAATCCGATGCCATTGCTTCTTTCACTACTGCTATATATTTTTCCATTTTTAATAACTACTGGAGCTTCTACGCCATTTTCTATTCTAATGGATATCATCTCATTATATTCTTTAATGTATAGACCGATATTTTTTTCTTCGTTACATTTTTTAGTTGCCTCCAATGCATTATCAATCAGATTACCAAATAAAGTGGTTATATCTATTGGTTTCATAAAATTTATATCAACTTGATTTATTTCTATCTTGAATGAAATCCCACTTCTGTCCGCCGCTCTTTTTTTGTCTGATAACAGACAATTTAATACTGGGTTATCTGTATACGTAAAGGGAATCAGTGGCTGCAGCATTTCTCGTATCTGATTTGTGTAACTTAGCGCCTCTCTTTTAAAATCCTCCTGATATAATCCCTCGATCATTTTCATATGCTTATCAACATCATGCAATATGGTCATAGCTTCTTTATATTTCTCGCTTTGTATCTCATAGTTGTCATATTGAATCTTCTCCTGCTGTTCCATCATCTCTAATTGCATCTTATAATAGTTTCGCTCATCTGAAAACTTTATAAAATACAGCAGGTACATATTAGCAAAGATTGTGCATCCTACAATTACCATTAATATTAGGGGATTTTCTTTATTAGAAATAACAGCAATAATTAAAACGTTGACAACACTATATAAAAACATTATTAGGTATAAAATGTATTGCGTTTTTGTGCGAAGGTTACTCTTTTTCCATAATCGGCTAAAAATGACATAGTATAAAAACAATAGTATAATCTTTGAAAAAGCGGTTTCTATGCTTTTCTGAATTTCTACACTTTGTGGAGTTATCTGCATTATTTCCATAATTACATCAATCAAAAAAACTCCTAGCGCCTCCGCTATACCTATAACCATGAACAATGCTTCCGATTCAAATATTTGTATAAATCTTCTATCTTTTTCCTCATAATAAAAGAAATAACTTACAACCCCAACCCAGATTACATTTACAATCAAATTAAGTAAAGAACTCATGAACATATTTATTGGTGTAACAATAGCAACACATGCTATTTGCAAAAATATGTATAACAGTGTACTATTATAAGCCTTTAAATACCTGTCATTAAAAAACTGAAACAACAAATTTACAAGAATCACACAAGATATAAATGAACAAAACAACAAAATTATTTTTTCCATATTTTAATGAAATGAATCATGCAGATATTCATTCATCCTTTCCCTAAATTCTTTAACTCTTCTTTGTGACAAAGGAACTTTTACCCCATTATCCATCAGAATGTCATACATTTTAATCCGCATAACCCTCTCCAGATTGACAAGTATTCCACGGCAACACATTTCAAAACCCAAGGGCCGCATTTTTTCTTCAATTCTGTTCATCACCTCGGTATATATGTACTCTGTTGTTCTTGTCACGATCTTTATTTCTTTCTGCATTTTTATATATTCAAAATATATAATCTCCTTCACAGGGATTGATAAGATAGATTTTACCACGTCTTTCCCGTCAAGGCTATACCGAACATTATGGAAATCCATTAAAAGGTCCTGCATTCCCTCACTATCCTCAAAAAATTCCTTAATCTGCTCTTCGACATCAGGAACCTTTAAAGGCTTTTCTAAAAATGCGAATGCGTGCGTCCGATTCATCGCCTCTTTGCAGTATTGCCCAAAATTTGTCTGAAAAATAATTTTGGCAGAACGGTTCTTTCTATGTATATGTTTACCAATTTCTATTCCATCTTCTTCATTCATTATGATATCCAGAAAAACCATATGGAAAAGCGATGCAGCCTGCATTAAGCTTTCGCCTGATTCATATTCCTGAATATCATAGCTCACAGCATATTTATCCATTACCTCTTGAAGAATAGATTTCAAATGCACTATATCTTTTCTTTCATCATCACAAATTGCTATGTTTAGCATAATCTTTCCCCTTTTACAAATTTATAGCATTATCACAATTATACAATAAAGAAATACATAATTCTACATATATTTCACATTATACTAGCTATGGAATAAAAATGCAAAGTGGAGCACCACAAAAAGGTTCCCGATTCCTAGAAACCTGGGAGTTTGACACATCTATAAGCCTAAAAGTATCTCAAAACCTTGTAACAGGCTTATTTTTTGCATGGAAAAGGAGCTGCGCACTAATCTCTTAGTGCGACAGCCCCATTTAATGGCAAATAGTATTTCTCTGTATTCATTACGAACAATATATTTTTTAACATTATAGAAATTGCTGGAATAAGAACCAGTTTGTGATCTTTTTCCAGCAATTCTCACTTATCCCCTACAGAATGTATATTCCAAAGAGACACTTATATAAATGGGCAGTCTTATTTACAATATTTATTATAGTTTAAATGTGACTACGCAGCATTATATGCCTTAGTATTGTTAGAATTCCGATTGTTTGTATCGCCGTCACAACTACACTGGCAATCATCAGTGTGAGGCATCGAAGCATATGCCTGTGTCGTATTACTTCCTGATGAGCAAACACAATGGCATCCGCTATTTACCATAGTTTCAGGTGACAAAGGTGCTTTATTTAATGGATTTACAACTTTCATACTTTTTCCTCCTTGTCCGACTGCCCAATTATATTAACTAATAGTGATTTTATCGATTCTTTTTATTAATTCCATATCAGATTCAACCATCTCACAATATTTGATGAGCCAGCTTTTATACCTAGCTCTTATAGCATCACAATAACTACATTTCTCTTGAATATCCATCCCGTTTTCATTGTAGCAATTAGCATAACAAATATCACATAATCTCAAGGCCCAACATTTTGAGCAAAATTCTATCGATGCACGTTCATATTCTTTCAGATAATATTTTTTAATCGCAATCATATCAATTCCTTTATCTACATCTCCAATATTGGGAGAATTCCCAATTCGCTCACATACTTTGTATTGCCCATCCGTACATACATATATTCTTCGCTGTCCGGGAATACAGCAACCATTAAAATAACTACTTTCTATAGGTGCCTCAAGCACTATCCGATTATGTATCCTTACCAAGGATGACTGCATATAATCTGTATATAAATTTAATCTATTTTCTAAAAAATCTTTTCCTTTTGATTTCCTTTCTACCCACTCGACTAAATTATCAGGAGTATCTAATGAATATCCTTTTTCTTGTAATTCCGCATAATAACTTTTAGGAACGGTTTTTGAACTCGGATAGGTAGCCCGCACGCTTGTTCCAGCAGGCAAAAAATCCATATTAGAGAAGAAATCGCTGATTTGATCAAACCGTTCCTCTGTATATGGTGGCATTAACACAGTATTAAAGATAAGAGAAGTTCTTCCGTATTTTAATGCCGCTTTCGCAATATATTGCAGTCCCCGGTATACATCATCAAAGGTTGGTTTGTTATTACTATATACCCTTGCCATATTATGGATCGGTGCTGGTCCATCCACGCTAAGCACAATGCTAAGATCTGGGACTTTTGCCAAATATTCCGCTATTTCTTCCGTCATAAGCGTTAGGTTAGTTGTAAATGAAAAACTCAAATTGCAATCAGTGAAATTCTCTAAGGCATAATCTATACATTGGCGCATTACCTTAAAATTTAATAAAGGTTCACCGCCATAAAAAGTAATTGCAAATTGTTCAGGATTCCTATGCTTATATGCATAATCCATAGCTTTTTTAGCTGTATCAAATGAAATATCTTTATTAGTAAAATCCCGATTCCCTTTATAATATTCATTATAAATACAATATTTGCAGCGCAAATTACAACGTTCAGTCAATTCAATAATTAGCTGTTTTATTCCTATAACTTTTTCTTCATAATAACCATCTAATTCAACAAATCGCTTAATCATCGGGTTATCGAGCAGATGTTCCCAACAAATAAAGTCTAATAACTGCTTTTGTTTGTCAAACTTAATTATCATTTCTTCTGTTTGCTTAAGGCTTATCTTAGCATCAAACAAAGCATCAAATATTTTCCTCTCCTCCTCTTCAAATTCTACCACTTTTCCTGTACCAGTATCATATAAATAATCCTTTCTTTCGGTAGAAAACAGTATTCCCATTCTCTGTATTTCTCCCGTTTCTTTTAACTTTAATATTGTATCCCATGTTCTCTGTTTCATTTTTTATCATCCTCCCGTATAATTATTCATTTTATTAAGATTTTCTAATTGTTCTGAATATAATTGAAAGTATCGTCCTCTTTTTTCAATTAATTTATTATGCGTTCCCTGTTCTATTATCCTCCCATCATCCATGACAATAACTTCATCTGCCATTGATATGCTTGAGAAATGATGGGTTATAAATATATTTAGTTGTTTATCACTTGTCTGCTTTATATTGGCAACAATACTATTTTCAGATTCAATATCTACCGAAGAAAACGGTTCGTCCAAAATCATGATGGTCGGTTTTCTGTAATAGCATCTTGCTATAGCTATTTTTTGCCACTGCCCCTGTGAAATATCCATTCCATTATTCCACTCCCGCATCAAAACTGTTTTTATTCCCTTAGGCATTTTCTTAACCATATCCTCCAAATGCGCGAATTTGATGGCCTCAAAAATGTCTTCCACATTTAATCCACTTAACTCAGTAGAAATGTTTTCCTCTATCGTAAACGGATACTTTATAAAATCCTGAAATACAGCGCCAATTAGTGAATAATATTCCGCAATATTAAATTGATTCAAATTTACACCGTCTATTAATATTTCTCCTTTTTCCGGTTCGTATAACCCAAGCAGCAATTTCAACAATGTAGTTTTGCCAGCTCCATTAAATCCTACAATCGAATATGTTTTGCCTCTTTCAAACACAAAAGATATATTTTGAAGTGTCTTCTTGTTTTGTCCCGGATACGAGAATGATACATCTTTAAACTCAATTACCCGAAATGATAAATTTACCTTCTCCTTGTGTGAATCACCTTCAACTTCCATATCATCTACTCGTTTCAATATTTGTAAATATAAAACGTTTTCATGCAACTTAGCAAGCTCATTTAAAAGCACTATTAAAGAACCTTTCAAACTTTCGTTAGCATTAAAAAATAAAACAACTTCTCCGACCGCACTTTTTATTCTCAAGGACTCTAAAAGTATCCATGCTTTTATAATCAGCATCAATATTTCATCAAAAAAACATGCAAATGTTCTTCTCATCATTATGCTTTTTCGCGCTCTTATATCCTCTGAAATAAATGTGCTGAAACATTCCTTAATATGTTCCCGTATTGTATTTCCCATATTATATAACTTTGTTTCTTTCACATATTCATTTTTTACAATCAGACTCTTTAAATAGTCGATATGCCTCAATTTTCCTATTCTATTATTCAACGTATCAAACCAATACTTATTAGCCCTCAATGCCACATATAAAGATGGTACAGCACCAATTATGGCTAAAACGATAATCTTCCAGTTAAAAGTCGCCAATATGAGAATAAAACTAATGATTTGCACCGTATAAAAAATCATCTCTGTAGTTGCATCCATTAGTCCCATGCAATTCTGCGTCGTGCGTGTAGTTGCAATTTGCAAATCGTTGTAAGTGGAAGATTCATCAAACCTTTCCATTGATAATTTAAATGCTTTAGTCAATACCCGTTCTGTAATAAAAAGGTTCATTTGATCGCTAAAAGTCTGCTTTATGTAATGAAGAAGCAAATCAAAAACATAACCTAAAAAGGGCATGACAGACAGCATTATCAAATAATACCATCCCCAATTTTCAATATTTTTTCTATTTACTAATGCTTCTACAAACCAGTTTAACAATTTCTCCCAAAATATGGAATTAACTGGAGAAATAACACCTCCCAAAACACTAAGTACATACAAAACAAAATACTTGCTTTTTGAAGTTTTAAGCATGAGACCATTTCCATAAAAGAATAGCTTGACATAATCTTTTATACTTATCTCTTTCCTACTCAATCCTTTCCTCCGCTTATGATATTACAATTTTAATATTTTTTTTCAAGCTCTCCTGAATCTCCGCTGACACATAATCTCCTACAGATTCCAACAAATCAAAATCTTTATCAATATCTATAAAGGGAATATTATAGATTAATTCTTTGATAACAGCATTAATAATGTCCATATTACTGCTCTCTCTATCATCATGTGCCATCATCAACTGATAATAAAATTTCTTTTTCTCATTTTCATAGGACATATCTTTTCCCCAGTCCGAGCTATTTCTTAATTCTCTAACAATTTTCGGGATCAAATCTGGCAAAGCATTTTCTATACTGATCAACAGATATCTTTCTGAATATGCGAAAAACTTTTCAGACACATCTATCTGTTTCGTAAATTTACTTAAATAATTTTTGATATAATGTTCATCTAAAAGTTGCCAAAAATATTTATCTTTTTCGCAAATCAAAGATAAAGGAACATAAATTTCGACTTTATATCTATTCTGTTTTTGTTTATTCATATATAACAATTGAACTGTTTCCTGTTGTTTAGACGTACATTGGTTAGGATTGTGCTTTACACATAAATTTTGCAAAGAAGCATATGAATACTCTTCTAACAAGAAAAAGAACATCCTTTTTTCATTTATGATTCCATCCAACCACTCACTTATATTCTGTTCTGTAATTGCTTTGATATCTTCCACATTCCCTGCAGCAAAATTTGTTATTCTATTATCAGTAATAAATCTTACTTTCTCTTCATTGGATGCAATTTCGTCCTTCAGGTTTTCACATTCACATATAACTTGATGTTTAGCTATTTCAACTTTATCTGCTCTTATTACACTTCTATCTTCTATTTTATTCTTAATAGTCTCAAGACTGCTCTCATTTTGAGAAGTAAAATATAGAAATATATGATCTATACATGTGTATCCGAATGTACTAAAACTTTCATCTTTACCATCTTCTTCAAAACAAGGAAACAAAAGTATGTGCTCTCCTACATGAGCTAATCCATGTATATTTTTTTCGTTTTCTGAGCCACCTATAATAATACATATCAAATGTTTATAATTCTTGCTGTCTATATATTGATACATTATTACACCCTACCATTAATTATTGTCATTTATCCTTTATTCCTATTGCCATGTATTTTCCATTTTTATATAACTATCCACCACTTTACAACTTTTAAGCTAAGCTGTTTCTTCAAGACATAGCTTTCGTAAGGCTTTGATAACAGCCATTGATT
>ERZ808037.1637-NODE-1637-length-13748-cov-3.767025_pt1 | contig 13748 bp, 9 predicted proteins | sample MGYA00380190_ERZ808037 | MGnify/ENA primary metagenome ERZ808037 (study PRJEB31490, sample SAMN06133399) | mouse gut metagenome | isolation source: J9 | host: mice | place: China: Chengdu | collected 2015-05 ...
TACTTTTTTATCCATGAAAGCCCAGCCATGCCCTTTTATGTTTTCCGGGGGGAGCCCGGGATAATCCCGGATTATCCCACGGAAGAGTACCTGTTTTTAGAAAGTTATTTTGTCTTTGTTATTTGAAATGCTTGTGGATTTGCATTAGGCATGATATGATCAAAGCAAAAATAGAGAATTCTGTAAAAAACTTGCTATTTATGTATTCACTAGGTATAATAACTAAAAGATAATGAAAACTAAAATAATAATTTATGAAAGGATATTAAGATGAAAAAAGCGCTTATTACGGGAATTACAGGTCAGGACGGATCTTATCTGGCAGAATTGTTGTTGGAAAAGGGGTATGAAGTACATGGAATAGTCAGACGTGCTTCCATTGCTAACACGGCACGAATTGATCATTTAATTGCAAAAAATGCGATTATTCTTCACGACGGAGATCTTTCGGACACTTCATCTATTACTAATATTATAGCTATGGTACAGCCGGATGAAATTTATAATCTTGCTGCACAATCCCATGTTCAGGTATCTTTCGATGTTCCGGAATACTCGGGTGATGTGGATGCTATAGGCGTGCTTCGTATCTTGGAAGCTATCCGCATTTTGGGATTAGCTAAAAAAACAAAATTTTATCAGGCATCTACTTCCGAATTATATGGTAAAGTGGAAGAGGTTCCGCAGAAAGAGACCACCCCCTTCCATCCCTACAGCCCTTATGCTGTGGCAAAGCAGTATGGCTTTTGGATTACAAAGGAATATAGAGAAGCATATGACATGTTTGCGGTAAACGGTATCCTTTTTAATCACGAATCGGAGCGGCGCGGCGAAAATTTCGTTACCAGAAAAATCACTTTGGCGGCAGGGCGGATTGCGGAAGGTCTTCAAGATCATTTAGAGCTGGGTAATATGGATTCGTTACGTGACTGGGGATATGCGAAGGATTATGTGGAGTGTATGTGGATGATTCTTCAGCATGACACACCGGAAGACTTTGTCATTGCAACGGGTGAGCAGCATACGGTAAGAGATTTTACGGAAAGGGCATTTAAGGCAAACGGTATTGAATTGAAATGGGAAGGTACCGGAGTAGATGAGAAGGGCTATGATAAAGTAACCGGTAAAATGTTGGTATGCGTGAATCCGGCATGGTTCCGTCCTACGGATGTGGACAACCTTTGGGGAGACCCCACAAAGGCGAAGACAGTTTTGGGATGGAACCCTCAAAAGACAACTTATGGAGAGTTGGTAGAAATCATGGCAAAACACGATAGGCAACTGGCAAAAAATGAAGCCGCATTACAGTCTGTAAAGTAGTGGGGAAGCAATTTTATAAGTAATATCTAAGAAAGAGAAAGGGATTCTGGCATAGAATTCCTTTTCTAATAAATAAGGGGCATATAGCATGAAAAAAGGATTAGTGATAGGTGCAGCCGGTTTTGTGGGAAAATATTTAATCAAAGAGATAAATGCCAATAAAATAGATGTTTATGCAACAAAGCTGCCGCATGAGAGACTAGAAAACATAGAAGCGAAAATATATGATTTAGATATAATGGACAAGGAAGCCATTATAGCCCTTTTTTTGGAAATACAGCCTGATTATATCTTTCATTTGGCGGCACAGAGTTCTGTGGGGCTGGCATGGAAGAATCCTACCCTGACAGTAGACGTAAATATAAAGGGCAGCATTAATGTAATGGACGCAGTGCGTGAACTCTTTTATAAGCCGCGTGTTTTATTGATTGGCTCAGGGGAAGAATATGGACATATCCAGCCGGGTGAGACTCCGATTGCGGAAACAAATCTTCTCAGGCCTGGAAATATATATGCGGCAACAAAAGCTTGCCAAAATATGATCGGGAATATATATTCAAAAGCGTATGATATGGAATTGATGATGGTAAGGGCCTTTAATCATATCGGACCGGAGCAGGCGCCGATGTTTGTGGTATCTGATTTCTGCAAGCAAGTTGCAGAAATTGAAAAGGGGATGCGTGAACCGGTTATGATGGTTGGAAATCTAGCTGCAAAGAGAGATTTTACGGATGTAAGAGATGTTGTGAAGGCTTATGTCAGTTTGGTGCAGAAGGGTGAACCGGGAGAAACATATAATGTAGGAAGCGGAAATGCGCAGGAAATCCGTCAGGTATTGGATTTAATAATTTCCTTGTCAGATAAAGAAATCAGAGTAGAAATCGACCCTAATAAAATTCGCCCGGTGGATGTGCCGATTATTGAAGCAGATATTACAAAAATTAATCGTTTAACCGGATGGAAACCTGAGATCCCGCTAGAACAGACAATTCAGGAAACATTAAATTATTGGCGTGTGCATTTATAGGAGGGATAAGATGATAAAGAGGAATAGTTTGTTTGCTACAGATAAAATGACAAAATCGGACCGATGCCTGCATACTCCCGGAAGTTTTGCAAAGCAAAATCTGATTTATGTGCAAGAGGTAGGCACCTTGCAAAGTATACAGCCTCATAAATGTACCAGAGAAAATCTTGATTCTTATTTGCTCTTGCTTGTGCTGGACGGAAAAGGAAAGCTGCAAATAAGAGGGCAGAGTATAGAAGTACAAAAAGGAGATTGTGCGTTAATAGATTGTAAGGGGTATTATGAGCATATCAGTGATGAACAAGATGCATGGAAGCTGGCATGGATCCATTTTAATGGGAATGCTGCAAAAGGATATTATGAGCTGTTCTTGAAATATAATAGAGATCAAAATATTTTTCACATAGCTAATGTTGATCATTGGGAGAGCTTGATTCGAGAGATAAGGGAGAAACAAAGGGAAAAAAGTTTTTTGTCAGAACTGAAATGTGGGGAATTACTGTTGCATCTTATGAATTGTGTAGTAGAATTGGTAATGACACCGGTAGCTATAGCAGATGAGAGAAGCAAGGAGCAGGCAAATGAAATTAGGCAATTGTTAAATGAACAGTTTGCACAGCATAACATTTCCGCAATGTTGGAGGAAGAACTTGCAGAGCCTGTTTCGTCTTTGAATGAGTTGTTTACGGCTGCATATGGCATCGGAATTGGAGAATATATCAATATTCGAAGGTATAATTATGCAAAAGAGCTGCTTCGTTTCAGTATTAAGCCGGTGGAAGAAATTGTGGTGGAATCCGGAATTCATGATATGGCTGTCTTACAGCGGATGTTTCAGGAAAATGAAGGTATGACGGCAGAAGAGTATCGTATGAAATGGGCACAATGGATTCGGTAAGAAGCAGTGGAAGATATGAGAGGGCAGATGATTGAAGTGTATAATATTAGCAGGAGGTAAAGGTGATCGCCTGTGGCCTCTTTCCCGGAAGAGCTACCCAAAACAATTTATACGGCTAAGAGGAGATCACTCGGTATTTCAAGAGACTATTGCACGTAATATCCCATACTGTGATGAATTTATAATTGTTACGAATAAAGAATATGAATTTATTGTGGAAAGCCAAATCAGTGCATTTCAGGGATTGGTACATCGATATGTTTATGAAGGTGTAGGAAGGAAAACTGCTGCTGCGATTACATTGGCATGCATGATGCTTCAGCCGTCGGATATGGTGTTGGTAGTTCCGGCCGATCAGCTTGTGGAAGGAAACGAATATAAGGATGACTTGATTCAAGCGAAAGATTTAGGTGCACAGGGAAGTTTGGTTACATTCGGAATGCCGATGGATAAGCCGGAAGAAAGGTTTGGATATATACGGTATCAGGGTGAAGATGTTTTGGAGTTTACCGAGAAGCCGGATAAAAATATGGTTCAGGAATATTTGGCATCCGGAGGTTATTACACAAACAGCGGCATGTTTTTGTTTTATGTAGGCAATTATATGGGGGAGCTGAGAGAACATTCTCCGGAAGTATATGCCGCTTGCAGGCAGGCTTTCAACATGCGCAAAATTGGATCTAATGGATATACTTATGCGGAAGAGGTTATGAGGAATATACCTGCCGTGGCGGTGGAGAAAGCTGTCTTTGAGAAGACAAAGGATGCAAAGGTGGTAAAGGGCTCTTTCTTCTGGAAAGATATTGGCAGTTTGGATGATTTGAAAAGCACTGAACTGATAGCTGTCGAGGACGGCCAGCAGGTGCAGTATCATTGCCATAATGTAGATATAATTAACCGCTGTCCCAGACGGGTGGTGGTTGCCAATGATATTCAAGATATGTTGATTGTCAATACGAAGGATGCCGTTTATGTGGGAAGAAAGGGGGCATCCAATAATTTAAAAACCATTTTGGAGGAGAATCGACAGATAAACTCTTATGTGGAGGGCGGAAGGATTCTGTATCGTCAATGGGGAAACTATGAACTGCTGGTGGACACGCCCCATTATAGGGTAAAAAAAGTAATTATTGATCCTGAGAAAACAATTTATGAGCATAAGCACCTATTTCGGGGAGAACATTGGTCTGTAGTTTCGGGGAAAGCTTTGATCGAGCTTGACGGTGTCAGCAGACACTATACCACTAATGATGTAGTAGTAGTAAAGCAAGGTATGCTGCATCAGGTGTCAAATGTGGGGAATGAGCCTCTAATTATTATTGAAGTTTCCGTGGGGGAAAATGTATCGGAGGATGATAAGGTTGCAGGGCGCAGGCAGGATTTGACGGAGGTGCAGCTGGGGTTGTCCATTGAGCCGTTCGTAAAGATGTCTCCTGCATTTAAGGATTATCTGTGGGGAGGAACACGCCTGAAAGATATTTACCATAAGAGATGTGACTATGATATAGTTGCGGAAAGCTGGGAATTGTCTGCACATGAGGCAGGACAAAGTATTGTTACTACCGGAAGGCATAAGGGAATGCCCTTTGCCAGATACTTACAGGTAATAGGGAAAGAAAATTGGGGCTGGAAATGCGGGTCGCTAAATGCATTTCCTATTTTAATTAAGTTTATAGATGCGAGAAAAGCGCTATCGGTTCAGGTTCATCCGGATGACGACTACGCCCTTTCGGTAGAAAATCAGTATGGTAAAAATGAGATGTGGTACATTATTGATTGTGAGCCCGATTCCTTTTTATATTGCGGCTTCAATAGGGATGTCACCAGAGAAGAAGTGCGTGAACGGCTGCAGGATGACACAATATTGGAAGTGCTTAATAAAGTTCCGGTTAAAACGGGAGAAGCCTATTTCATTCCTGCGGGTACGGTTCATGCAATAGGGGAAGGGATTTTGATCTGTGAGATTCAGCAAAGTTCTAATTGTACTTACCGCCTGTATGATTATGGAAGAAGGGACAAATTTGGGAATCTTCGAGAGCTTCATGTTGAGAAAGCATTGGATGTATTGCAGTATAATGCCTATAAGCCCCAAAAGCTGGAGGATACCATAGAACGGGAAAAGGATTATGTGAAAAGTGTTATGGGTCGCTGTAAATATTTCGAATGTGTCAAGTATTGTTTGGTAGGGTATATGGAGCTGCCTTGTGTGGAAGAATCTTTTACTTCCATGGTCTGCATTCAGGGGGAAGGGACTATTTCTTGTGGTAAAGATAATGTACATTCCATGAAGTTTTCTTCGGGCGACAGTATTTTTATGCCGAAGTCAACAGAACTATGCCGTGTGGAGGGCAGTTGTGAGCTGATAATAACTAGGATATAGTGAAAAAACAAAGGTGTAGAAAGGATTAAAAGACTATGAAGATAACAGCATTGATTATGGCAGGCGGTAAGGGAGAACGGTTTTGGCCAAGGAGTAGAGTAAATTGTCCTAAACAGTTTATTGATATTTCCGGCTGTGGTAAGACTATGATTCAGTTGACGGTAGACCGCATTTTACCAATGGTGAAGGAAGAAGATATATACATTGCCACAAATGAAAATTACAAGTCTTTGGTGATGGAACAATTGCCTGAGATTCCGGAAGAAAACATTTTATGTGAGCCGATAGGGAGGAATACTGCACCATGTGTGGGGCTTGGTGCAGTATATATGCTTAAAAAGAACGAAGATGCTGTAATGATGGTTTTGGCATCGGATCATTTAATTAAATACGAAGATATCTTCAGAAATGTGCTGAAGGAAGCCGTAAACATAGCTGAAAAAGGGAATAATATTGTTACCATAGGTATTTCACCTGATTGTCCAGAAACGGGATATGGCTATATTAAGAAGAATAGGGCTGTTACAATGGGAAATGCAAATGCGGTTGAATGTTTTGTGGAAAAACCGGATAGAGAGACAGCGATTGCTTATTTAAATAGCGGCGATTATCTATGGAACAGCGGTATGTTTGTGTGGAAGGCATCAACCGTTATGGACTCCATGGAGAAATATATGCCGGATATATATGAGGGATTGAAAAAAATCGGAGAATCCATTGGTACATCTGAAGAGCAAAGTGTGCTGCGGGAAGAGTTTACGGCAATGCGTTCGGAATCTGTGGATTATGGCATTATGGAAAAGGCTCAAGATATTTATGTGCTTCCCGGGCAATTCGGATGGGATGATGTCGGGTCATGGCTGGCCGTAGGACGTATTAAATTGTCGGATGAAAATGAGAATGTCTTTGCAGGAAATGTAGTGGCTGCCAATACGAAGAACTGTATTATTGAGGCAAAAGATAAATTAATTGCAGCGGTTGGCTTGGATAATATTGTTGTGGTGGATACGGAGGATGTAACTTTAATAGGGGACAAGGTTCATATGGGAGAAATCAAACAAATTCTTTCTATGCTGAGAGAGCGTGGGGACGGAGGACGGTATTTATAGTCATTAAGGAGTGATATTTGTTTCTCAGAAAACTTTATTCCCCGAGTAACGAGTCAAACGGATGCATAAGCATCCATTTGGCTAATGACGCACATTCGGCTTTGCCGCGTTGGAAGTTTGATGCCCGTAGATTAATGCTTGGCGTTTGGCTTATAGTTCCAGTGGAGAAAAATATGGGACATTAATAACCGGACTGCAGTGGTAGAATGTATTATAACGAATCTGACAGAGTACGTGAAGAAAGGTGTTGTAATATAAGATGATGGAAAAGAATTCAAAAATATATGTGGCGGGTCATCGCGGAATGGTAGGTTCCGCGATTGTGAGGGAGCTTGAAAGACAAGGTTATACGAATATTATTACCCGTACTCATCAGGAATTGGATCTTTGCAGACAGGATGCAGTGGAGGCGTTCTTCGCAAGGGAAAAGCCGGAATATGTGTTTTTGGCAGCTGCGAAGGTAGGGGGGATTGCCGCGAATCAAGAAGCTCTTGCAGATTTCATGTATTATAATATGACCTTGGAAATGAATGTGATTCACTCTGCTTGGAAGAATGGCTGTAAAAAGTTGGAGTTTTTGGGAAGTTCCTGTATTTATCCAAGAATGGCGCCTCAGCCGATGCCGGAATCCTGTCTGTTGACTTCGGAATTGGAGAAGACCAATGAGGCCTATGCCTTGGCAAAAATTTCCGGTTTAAAATATTGTGAATATTTAAATAAGCAATATGGTACGGACTATATTTCTGTCATGCCTACAAATCTTTACGGACCCAATGATAACTACCATCCTACTCACAGTCATGTTCTTCCTGCGTTAATCCGCCGGTTTCATGAAGCAAAAGTGAGCGGGGCGGCGGAAGTGACCTGTTGGGGAGATGGGTCTCCCCTCAGAGAATTTTTGTATGTAGATGATATGGCAAATTTGTGCGTGTTCCTTATGAATCATTACAGTGGAGATGAGACTGTCAATGCCGGAACGGGAAAAGAGCTTTCCATAAAGGAGCTGGCCCAACTGGTGGCGAAGATCATAGGTTATCAGGGGGAGATCAAGTGGGATACGAGTAAGCCTAATGGGACGCCGCGGAAGCTTTTGGATATATCCAAGGCGGCTAAGCTGGGATGGACATATAAGATAGAGTTGGAAGAAGGAATACGTCTCAGTTATGAGGATTTCCTAAACAATCCAATGAGGGAACAACGATAATCAGTGAGAGTTCCAGAGCAAAGTGCATTTTCAATGCAGCTTATGTACTGGAACTCTGTTTTGAGTTATATATGCTCAATAATATAAATTGCTGCGATTCTGGTTCCTTTGGTGTTTAACGCTATAACAACCACTTGGTCGTCGTTCTTTTTTGCGGCAAGTTTTTTTGACGGAATAGTCCGATTTTCACCATGGCTGGGATTATAACTGTGTACAGGGACATATTCGTCGACGCTGGCAAGGAAACTTTGTTGATTTTCTTTAACTAAGATAAGACTTCCTTCATCGTATATGAGCTGGCAGTTCATATATATGCCGTCTTTCGGGCCATCAGCTTGCCGGGTAAAGCGAAGCGCCTGCCCGTCTTTGGGGAGTGCGAGCCCCTTTGTCCATTCTTCGTCCGTCTTTTCTTGGATATAAATTCCTTGTGCATAAGGGGTTGTATCTTTTACCGCCCAATGATGTAGTAGCCCGTCCTTAAAGGTCTTATAGTAATAGATACCATCTCGGCATTCGTAATCCCCAGTTAATACGATATACAGAGTCAGAGTTTTAAGAATGCTCCATGCTGCTTGAACACTGTCGTCTGTGAGTGAAGCATTTTGCGTTTTGTGTTTCCTTTTGGTAAAGGAGTGATTGGATGCACGGTTATCTATGTTTATATCCATCCTTGGTATTGTACGGCCATTCATGCCAATATCCGGAATATCCGGTGTTGTCTGGATGTTACTGTTTGTATCTGGACTATGCCGTGCCGTTTGGTCATTTTCACCGGTATAGAGGGTACATTGCTCCGGCTGGACATTTCCGTCTGCGACCGGACTTTCTTTGTTTTCATTCTGCTGCGGGTAGCCTTGCGCGACAAAACCAAATATAAAGCCTGACAAGTCGAAGGAAAGTGCAAGGAGTAGCGCAAATAGGGCTAATGAACGATAGGGGCTCTGCAAATAAATAATTCCTTGATAGACGGCATTGTGATTGGAGATGTAACGTCGAGTTATATCATCCAATGTCCGGCTGGAATTGTCCCGATCATAATTGGTCAGGACATTAATTTGGGATTCCGACAATACATTGATTTTCCCATTTTCTGTTTTTTCTGCCGCACTGTATACAGGCATGGCACTGATCCGTGACTTTAGTTCATCTATTTTTTCACCCCAGACTTGCTGCCATCCGTTCTCTACGGTATCTTCAGGCTTTGAATCTGATGGCTCAGAGGATGGCGGAGTGGAGGGCTCTGTGAGTGAGCCCGGTTCTGCCATATTCGAGGGCTCTGTGGATGAATCCGGTACTACTGGAATCGAAGATCTTGAAGGCGATTCTGATTCTGTCGGAGACTCTGTCTCTGAAGGCTCCGTAGATTCGACCGGTTCAGAGGGAACGGATGCCTCAGCGGAAGAAGCTATATCTTCTGGGCTATCCAGCTCCATCGTGGTATCGATTACGTTTGCTTCTAGATTGTCTTCTGATTCCGATGGCATCTCTTGCTTATTCGCCTGATTATTATGCCGCAATTCATCGATCAGCTGGTCAAGTTCTGATTCGATATTCTTAATTGCAGTATAATCCGTCAGATTTCGAATCAACTGATTCATTTGCACCAGCAGATTAGTATAAGAAAGATCATCTTCCAAAGCTTCACCATTGGCGGTTTGACGGGCGGCATTCCGAAGGTTTTCAAATATGGTAGTGGCAATATGCAGCAGTTCATCCTGATCCGGTTCTGGCTGAAAAAATTCTGTTTGTAGCTGCAGCAAATCCCTTTTGATAGACATGGAACTGGTTGAGCTGGATAAGCCTAACTGTACCTCATAGTAAGGGAGTCGAAGAAGCGCACTATCTAACTGCAGATATTCTGTCTGTAAATCTGCCTGTCGTTGGGATGTGCTGTTAATAAGCTGTGTATAGCTGTTTATGGAATTACTTAATGAAGTGATATCGGTGCTCTCTGTTGCCCGGTTTATTTGATTTCTCAAGTTTGTAATTTGATTATTGTAGTTGGTGATGTTGGTGTTAAGGGTGTCCAGATTCCGCTGGATATCCTCCATTCGTTCCGTTATATTTTTTTTGGCATCTGTAATTGCGGTCGCAGCCAATTCTCTTGCTTCTTGAGAGGAACTTTCGGGTGAATCTTGTGGCAAGGCACGCTCCATTGCATTTATGACTGTGGACATATAGCTGGAAGCAGCGGTTCCGCTATTTACCACATAAGTATATCTTTCATCACTCCAATTTACCGTAAGATCTACAGTAGAATCGGAAAGATTCTGGGTCTGCTCATCAAGCAGTAATATTTTATCACCGATGCTTTCCTCTAAGTAAATGCGGTAGTTATGCGCATAGTCTCGGGCATTATACAGTTCTGTGCGGTAAGTTTGCTGTACTAACAGTTCACTGTCAGTCTCCCATGAATCCTGATGGATAATATCCGCTATATATATATAACTAAACCATGAGGAGCAGAAGATGGTTACTATTGTTAAAAGGATGGCACAAGTACACAAAAAGGTTTTGAATATAAAGCGAATTAATATGCCTGGCAAATATGGTAATAATACTGTTGCCTTAGCTGAAAAATCAAATTTTTTTTGCTTTTGAGTCTTTCCCGAGTTTTCTTGTTTTGATTGCTCTAACCATGATTGTTTTTCTTGTTGTATAATTTTTCTTACTGTCTTATCATTTTCGGAATGATAGATATTTCGCAGGTAGTCAGGCAGGTTCATGCTTAAAGCAAGTAAAATACCTTGAATGGCCGCGGAAGCGGCATAGGCAACAGCATCGTTATCAACGAATATGTATTCCCGCATTCCGTTTGCAGTGGTAAAAAACGATACAATAGACAGGAATATAACTCCAATGCGTAAAAGGTGGGTGCTATTTCCATTTCTTGTGTTTATGCTGAATTGTTTTTTATTGTCATTCATATTGTGTCACCTCTCATTTCTTTGTCACATTCTCATCAAAGGGGATAAACGTTGTTTCAGAATCGTCTACATCTTTTATTTGGTCAGTAAGTGAGGATATTTCTTTAACATCAATGTTATCATCCATTGCATCAACTATTTTCTGCCTTAATGTTGCGTTAAACTGTAGCAAGTTGTTGTCTGGGTCACCACTGACAGTACTATTTACCGCCCCGTAAATAGAATTTAACATTTCAAGCAGCAGAAGAGCTGACTGGCCAACCAGAGAAATGAAGATATATCTTGCCTCCAGCCGTATGAAATCCTCTCTTATATCCATTAAAAGTCTTATTATTTCTAAAGTCAAAATAATGATAGCAGCGATGAAAATCACAGTACAAAAGGCTCCTAGTAAGGCTCCGATTGTATCAAGGCGGTTTTCTTTTGGAAAATCACCCTGTTGAAACAACATTAACAAGGCGATTCCGACAGCTAAAAGAGCAATAGGGCTGGAGTATTCATCAATAAGGTTTACATTTTTCTTTTTCTTTAGAGTTTGCTCTATAATGGAGTATAGAATTTTGACGACAGCAATTCCTACCCCAAGTATTATAATAAAGATTAGCGTATATGAGGCCACAGACTTGGAGGAAAAGTCTTCTAAATTGTTGTTATCACCATTTGTACCATTTGAAGATGCTTTTTCATCATTAAATCCAAAAATACTCTCGATTTTGGTGACGCCATCTTTCCAAATTTCTATAGGATTTTCTTTTGTCTGCTCTCCTACAAGAAATGGCAAAAAAAAGAACAGAGAAAAGATTCCTAATGCTATGACTAATATTACAGTTGTGTTTTTAAAGGCACCGGAAAGTGCAGAATTTTGGAATTCGGTACATATTTTTCCAGTGCTTGACTTTATACTTAAGAGATTATATATGCCATTGAATATACATCGAATAACAGCAATCAGCAATGCAATAATAGAAATCACTATGGTTCCAAGTATTAATCCCCCAATAGCAGTTCTGGATATTTTGAAAAACAAGGTTGTAGAAACAAGGCCCTTACCATCTTCCTCATATTCAGCTGATTGTGCAGGTTGATTGGAGGTGCTGCTCCTATTTGTTTCTAAGTATTCTGTAGAGTCAGCAGCCATCCCTCTGTTGTTTTGCTCCTCAAGCGGTTCTGTTGTCTCAAAATGTACCAAAGCCAGAATGCACAGTACCACAAAGGCTATTCCAGCCATAATATTCAGTCTTTGCATTTTTGTTTGAGCAGGTTTCAGCCAATTTAAAATAGCATAAATAACCAATATGGCACAAAAGCATATGGTGCCAAACAAACCGCAAAAGGTAAGAATGTTTAATGCGCCTTCCATATTTGTTCACCGTCCGTTTCTTCCTTTGTAAATGAATAATTGTGTACCTTACATAAATTGCTTCAATAAATTATTGGCGGTTTCTGAGGCTTCAATAAAAAATTTCTTCCAAGAAGCAATATTTTCCGGATCCAACAAAATGATATCGCTGCTTTCAGAACAGAAAACGGTAGCCAGAAAAATAGCTGTCAATGGGATTCCCACATAGGAAATCAGTAAAACAAGTACATATTTCAAATTAATTCTTTCTTTTTCGGAACCATTACGCTGATGAGCATTGCTGTTGGGAGCATTATCCTCAGTATCATCATTTCTGGCATTGCTGCTGCTTATAATATGGTGGATTTTTTTAATAAATAGCCATAACAGTCCCACTGCTGTGACAGGAATACAAAGAGTCATTGTCAGATTTCGCAGCATATTAGGCAACAAATTAGCCAGTATGGTCAGTCCGATAATTAGAACAATGACTAGGAGGGTTTTTCCGTTTATATGTAAAATAGTGTCTTTTGCCTTTTGAGAGGCCGAAATTAAAATATGCAATATAAAAATTACGATAAAATAATACATCCATAGCAGAACGCTGTTCCACCAAAAGTTCAGATCAGAGAAAGTCGTATTACCACCGTTATTGTAGCATAGAGTACCTAAATAGATAATCCATATGAGAAATCCAATAAATAAAAAGATAAGTGTGCTTATATTGGTGTCTCTGATTGCACTTAGAACATCGGAAAAGAGATTTCCCAGCCCTTTGCCGATATAGGTTATCCCCTTGAAAAGTGTTTGAACTTGCCGGAGCAGTATACTTCCCATCCCCGATAAAACCAAAACTTGTACAAGTGCGGAAAGAAGCCAGCCTGCGTGCCAGCCCCAGAGATCCTTCAGGAAGTGTTCCAAATAAATCGGATGTTCGAATACAACTATATTCATTGGAAAAGCCATTGCCGAAACCGCTACGTTGCTGAAGGTAGTACTTAGGCGATGGCGGCCGTTTGATATAGAAGGAAGCCCCAAAAGGAAAAAGCTTCCAAGAGCTACTGAAAGCATAACAAAATTGCTCACGGCTTCAAAATTTGTACTTTGCTCAGAAGGCACAATTTTCCGCAGATTGATAATTTCCACAGTCAATAATTCCAGTACTGCTATAAGCGGCGGAATTCCATTTTTTATGCTTTGTTTCATTAGGCATGTCCCTTTCCCAGTCTTCTCACTGTAAGTAGATGATTGAAATAGGAAGCAATCTTTTGTAGTATAGTGTTTTATAAGTGGATAATTATTGGTAGTATATATATAAAATAATTTTTTGATATCTTTTATATATTATTTTAAAACAAAGCGATATAAAAGTAAATATGTTTTTGAAATATAATAAATGGTCTAAAACAGAACAGGTTGTCTATAATATAAATTCATATTTTTGCAAAGTTTTGGATATATATAGGAGAAATAAATTGCTTGTATACCGAAAAATGCAAGGTGCAAATTTCCGAAGGATAATTCAATAGCGGGAAATAAACAGT
>ERZ808037.1638-NODE-1638-length-13742-cov-3.319795_pt1 | contig 13742 bp, 16 predicted proteins | sample MGYA00380190_ERZ808037 | MGnify/ENA primary metagenome ERZ808037 (study PRJEB31490, sample SAMN06133399) | mouse gut metagenome | isolation source: J9 | host: mice | place: China: Chengdu | collected 2015-05 ...
AAGATACGATAATCGGGTCCAGCCAACTGCGAAAAAAAAAAAAAAAACAGGGGTTGACTTTTTCACAAAAAGATGTTAGAATAAGTAGTTGTTAAGATATAAATATATGCTTGTCAGAGGACTTGCGATCAATATGATTGTTGAAGTGGGATAAGACCATTTGGGGCTTTATCCCACTTTTGTTCATGTAGAGGATAAGGCTCAAAAAGGCTTTATCCAGCTTCCTTTAAGGAGGTATCTATATGAACACAAAAATGAAATCCTTGTTTCGCTATATCTTCCCGGCACTGGGCGGATTGTTTGTAACCTATCTTTACAATGTTGTTGACGGTATCTTTGTCGGCCAGGGCGTTGGCTCCGCCGCTCTGGGAGCTGTCAATATTGGCGTACCAGTTATTACGTTTGTTGTCGCTATCGCTGCTATGTTTCCTATGGGCGGCGCGACTGTTGTCGCAATCAGAATGGGACGCGGGGACAGGGACGGAGCCAATCATGCTTTCATGACCGCTCTTTCTCTGACAGTCTTATTATCAGCAATCCTAATGATTGTGGGCATGGTGTTCTCCCGGCAGATTGTCGACCTAAGCGGCGCAAAAGAATTGAGCGAAGAAATGCGGGAGATGTCCGCACATTATCTGTTTTATTATTCCGCTTTTTCGATTCCTATGTTAATGAGTACCTGTCTTTCTGTCTTTATCAGAAATGATGGTTCTCCAACGCTTGCCTTTGTCGGTATGTGTACAGGTGCGGCAGCAAATATATTTTTAGACTGGCTGTTTATCTTTCCGTTTGGTATGGGCGTCATTGGCGCGGCTGTTGCGTCCGGTTTAGGCCAGGTATTTTCCGTTCTTGTCCTACTGACACATTTCTTGCGTAAAAAAGGCGAATTGCGTATTGCGCCTTTCAAGATTGATTTTTCACTGATAAAGAAAATCTGCAGGCGTGGTGTGCCGGAAGCAGTTACGCAACTTACAACGCCTGTTACTGCACTTTGCTATAACCTCATGTTAGCAGGCCTGATTGGAGATATCGGCGTGTCAACTTTTAGTGTTTTGAGTTTCATTTATTCTCTTGCAAATGCGATTCTTTCCGGCGTAGCGCAGGGCTTACAACCTCTTTGGGGGCATTGCTATGGTAAGCAGGACACGAAAGAAATGGGCTGGTATTTCCGCAGCGGTATCATTATCAATATGATTTTGTCGATTTTGATTTATATTGGCCTGTTCTTCTTTGATGTGCCAGTTATCCGCATTTTTAACAAAGAAGCAGATTTGGTACAGACTGCCACAGCAGCTTTACCTATATTCAGCCTGTCATTTATACCTATGGCATTGAACTTGATTTTTACTGCCTTTCTTTTCTCTACAAAAAGAACGGGAGCAGCGGATGTTATAGCTATCAGCAGAGGGATTGCAGTGAAAGCACTTTCCATTTTCTGTATTCCTGTCCTTTTTGGCGGCAATGCTATTTGGATAGCCCCATTCGTCGCGGAGACTGCAACACTTGTTCTTGCTGTTATATTGAGCAGGACAAGTAAATTGCTTTATCAATAGCATGCGAAAGAGGTGCAATGCCACAATAGCGCTGCACTCCCCCTCCCCCACTATCTGTGGCGCATTATGCTGATAAGCTCGATTCCTTCCTCCCCTCCCAGGCTGCGGCTATACAGCTTTTCCACCGGGTCGCAGGGGGCTGCTGCTGCAGGTGCGGATCCCGGGGCTGACCGCGCCCGCCTGTGCTGGCACCTCATGGTAATCCAGATTCCCCGTGTGCACCATGTCCAGGAGCCACTTCTCGCTGATAAAAGGGGCATGCCGTCTCTTTTCGACTTCTTTCCACTGCGTCGTTTTCGTCTGCCCGCGGCCTCTCCCCAGCAGAAGCTTCCCATGGAAATCATCCCTGGTAAGCTCACGGGGATTGCATTTGATGATGTTGCAGGTATCGGCCACTTTGCGCAGCACTTCCGGCGTGATCTCCACCTTTGATTTCAGCTCTCCCATCTTCACGGGCAGGCCGCATTCCCGGATAAAATCAACGAGCGCCTGTATCCCCTCCTCTGCCGTGTCCTTGCCGAACACCTCTTTCGCGAACCGTTCAAACTTCTCCTGCGCATCCTTCAAGATATGGCGGTAATAGGCGGGATGGATCACCGCAAGCCCCTGTCCGTGGTTGCAGTCCGTAAATGCACCGAGCTGATGCTCTATCTGATGGGCCTGGAAATCCGTGACCCTGCCCACTTTCAGGATACCGTTCTCCGCCATGGCCGAGTCCCACATCAGGTTGCTCCTGGCCTGCATGTCGTCCATGTTCTTCAATAGACGGCGCATGTTCACTACGGTATTGCGCATGACTGCCAACGCCAGGTCATCAGAGACATTGTCCTGGTCGGAATTGCCAAGATAGGTCTCCATGGCGTGGCTCAGCGTATCGAAAGCGCCGGATATCACCTGTCTTGACTCCCTTTTCCTCATTGGTGATGACGGCGCCGCAGTTCTGTTCGGCCCCTGTGCCTGATGCCGTCACCACCGCGCCCATGGGAAGATGCTCCGTGGGGAACCTGCCCTCCGTGAACTCCATCTCCCAGATATCCTTGTCGGTCTTTGCCTGTGACGCTATGATCTTGCAGCAGTCAATGACAGAGCCCCCCTACCGCCAGGATGAAGTCCACACCCCTTTCCCTGGCCAGCGCCGCGCCCTCCTGTACCTTTACATACGTGGGGTTGGGCATGATGCCCGGGAAGTCCACCACTTCTTTCCCCTCCTTTGCGAGCAGGGCCTTTACCCTGTCGTAGATGCCGTTCTTCTTCAGAGAAGACCCGCCATAGGCAAGCATCACTGTCTTGCCATACCGGCCCAGCTCCGCCGATAAGGCTTTCTCCAAAGCGTTCTTTCCGAAATAGACTTTCGTGGGATAAGTAAACGTAAATTCTTTCATTGCTCATTTCCTCCTGTCATCAGCAATCATCAACCATGTGAAATCCATCACTTCGCAGATTCTTTATCCATAATGCTATTATAAAGAAATCGAGGCCCTTTACAGAAGTCTCGATTTGTTATCCAGTATATACCTAAAGGTTTGTTCTCCCTATCCATACAGGCCGGCAACAAATATTGCGACAGGTGCAATGATGCTATGCATGGCGGCCCGATTTTAAATGATAGCTTTTGGGATTGATGCCAGTTTCCATCGTTTTGTTGCCGGGTTTTTTGATGCCTCATAGTTTTACCTGCTTTCCCCGACTGGCCCAGTCAGCTTTTATCGACTGACCTGGTCATTGTTTTGTTTTAGTTTCTTCCGGCAGACGGCCTTTACGCCGGAGCAGAATGCCAGCACAACAGCGGCGACTACAAACGCACAAATCACAACCTGCCATGTTCCCATCCCGATTCCCTCCATTCTTCTCTCTCATGGGCATCTCACAATGAGTCTTTCAAAGGAGCGGTGTCTCTGGAATGCCTCCCAGTATAGCCGCGTGCATTTTCGGTACTGCGCAAACTTGCGCTGGGCGGTTTCCACATTTCCGTATACTTTCCATGCCCCGATGCACTTTGCCCCCGCCGCACCGTTTCTGATGAAGCCATCCACATCCTCCGGAGGATAGCCCAGGAAGAGCCCGATTTCATGGGGAAAGGCTCCCCCATCCTCCAGGCGGCGCACCAGTTCTACGATGCATTTCTCCGTCTCTCCCACAGGGTAATCCCTCTCCGCCAGAATCTGCTTCGCCGCGCTGTTGTCCAGGTCTTCCCGCAGCCTGTCCGGACGGTACATATAAACCAGCACGCTTTTTTCCATGTTCTTCAAAGGGACGATCCGCGCTCCCCGGGGAATCAGGTGGCTGTTCATCTCCCGCAGGCTTTTTATTAATGTGCGGCTGTTCCTGGCGGGGCAGTTGAACAGGCTGCCTGTCTTCAATCCCGCCATGGTGGGCGAGCAGTGGAATACCACCAGTTCCTCTGATATATTATCCTCATCTATATTTCCCATGGAATGCTTTTCTTCCATGGAATGCTTTTCTTCTATGGAGTGCCCTTCTTCCATCATTATATCCTTTCCTATGGTTAGTGTTAACTAACCTATCTTTTAAAGAAAAGCGCTTTCTTGCAGCGCTTTTCTTGATTAGTCATAACTAACTATATGTATAATATCATATTTGCTTTCTGCTGTCAACAAGAATTTTATTTTCTGAACCTGTTCTGAAGCCGCCCCGTCTCACCACTCCTTATTCCATCGCCCAGTTCTGGCTCTGTGTCTGAAGCTGCACCATGCGGGCATAAATGCCATTCTTCTTCAGAAGCGCCTGGGAATTGCCCTGCTCCGCCACCGTGCCGTCAGACAGGACAACGATTTTATCTGCTCCCGCAACGGTGCGCATTCGATGGGCGATGATCAGAACCGTCTTATCCTGAATCAGCCTTGACAGGGATTCCTGGATCAGCGTTTCGTTTTCCACGTCAAGGCTTGCGGTCGCTTCGTCCAGCAAGACGATTGGGGCGTTCTTGAGGAAAGCCCTCGCGATGGAGATGCGCTGGCGCTCCCCGCCTGACAGCTCGCAGCCGTTCTCCCCAATCAGGGTATCCCACTTCCTGGGAAGCCTCTCCGCAAATTCATCCACATTGGCAAGCCTCGCCGCCTCAAGCACTTCCGCATCGGACGCGCCTTTCCGTCCCAGGCGGATGTTCTCCATGACCGTATTGTTGAACAGCGTCACATCCTGAAATACGACGGAGTACAGGGACATCAATGTCTCCGGGTCGATTTTCGAGATGTCCATGCCGCCCACCGTGATCTTCCCTTTGCGGATATCCCAGAACCTTGAGGCCAGCCGGGACACTGTGGTCTTCCCGCCGCCGGAGGGCCCTACCAGAGCGGTGACCTGCCCCTGCCCAGCGGTAAAGGACACATCCCTTAATACCGTTTCCCCGCTGTCAAATGAAGAAGAGCTTTCATAGGAAAACCACACATGGTCAAAGGTGATGTCATAGCCTTTGTTCGTCAGCTGCTCTTCGCCTTTCTGTTCCGGGTAGCTTAAGATTTCGTCCATCCGTCTGCACTGGACATTCAGCATCATCGTCACCGCCATCAGATTGTCTAAAGCGCCAATCAGCGGGTCATACACACGGGAAACCAGAATCAGAAAGGCAAGCAGGGTAATCAGGGAAATCTCCCCTATCACAAGCAGCTTCCCGCCCACAAGCACTGTCGTCGCAATGCCCAGCTTTAGAATCATCCTCGCGGAAGTATTGCAGACCGCATGGATCATTTCACTGACCACAGTCTGTTTTTCGACCATCCTGATCTTGGCATCCAGTCCCTCCAGGTATCTGCTTTCCGCATTGTTGGCTTTCAGATCCCTGACGGATTCCAGGCACTCCTGTATCCCGTCGGCACAGGAGATCTGCGCCTGGTTCACTTTCCGCTCCGACTTGTCCCTGACTCCGGAGGTCAGAAACAGAATCCCGAAAGAGACAGGCAGTACCCAGAGGGATGCCAGCGCCATCTTCCAGTTGAAGAGGAATATCCCCACCGCAATCAGCAGAGTGGAGGCCACAGAGCCTACCAGCTCCGGCACCCAGTGGGACAATCCGCTCTCCAGCGATGCGCAGTCCGCCATGAGCACCGTCGTCAGGTCGGACAAATCCCTCTTTCCGAAAAACGACAGGGGGATTTTCCGCAGTTTCTCCGCAAGGGTCACCCTCCGCACGCCGCTTTCCACATAAGTGGCAAAAAAAGTGGCGTTGTACTGGACATAATAAGTCAGCATAATCAGCCCGAGGGCTGTGGCAAGCCCTGCTATATACAAGGCGCCTTTCCCCTCCGGGACGCCGCTGTCCAGCAGGTCGTTCACCAGGCTATATAAAAGCGCTACCGGGACCACCAGAGAGAGATTGTGCAGTATGCATGCCAAAAACGCCTTGACCATATCTTTCGCGCCCTGATTGGAGAGGGCAAATGTGTGCTTTAATTTTTCAAACATTTTGGACACCTACCTTCCATTTTGCAGCCTTGTTGTACTGCTCCCACATTTTGGCGTACAGGCCGCCCTTGTCCTTAAGCTCGTCATGTGTGCCGCAGTCTGCTATCTGTCCGTCCTTTATGACTATAATCCTGTCTGCTCCCGTGACGGTGGAGAGCCTGTGCGCGATCATCAGCACGGTCTTTCCCTTTGCCAGCGCATGGAACGCTGCCTGTACTTTCGTCTCATTGTCGGGATCAGCGAAAGCGGTGGCCTCGTCCAGTATCAGGATCGGCGCGTTTTTCAGCATAGCCCTGGCGATGGAGATGCGCTGTTGCTCTCCGCCTGACAGGTACACGCCCTTTGCCCCTACCACCGTGTCCGCGCCTTCCGGCAGCTTTTGGAGAATGTCGTCGCACTGCGCGTCATGGAGGGCTTTCAGGATTTCTTCCCGGGACGCGTCCGGCTTTGCCATCCTCACATTTTCCAGGATGGAGGTCTTTAAGAGCCTGGAATCCTGAAAGACAAAGGAAACTGCGTCCATCAGCTCTTCCTTGGAAATGTCCTTTACATCGACACCGCCAATCTTCACGCTACCTTTGGACGCGTCCCAGAACCTTGCCACGATGCCCGCAAGGGTGGTCTTCCCTCCGCCTGAGGGTCCTACAAACGCAACGTGTTCGCCCGGTTCGATCCTGAGGGTGATATCTTCCAGCGCATTCCTCCCGGCATCCTTATATCGGAAAGAAACCCCGGAAAGCTCCACGGAGTTGTCGCGTGGAGTCCTTGGATTTTCTGTTTCCGGCAGGGGCTCCATTTCCAGAATCTGGTCGATGCGGGACATGGCATCCGCCACGATCAGCTTGTTCTCACTGGCATACATGATTCTGGTCAAGGTCAGCGTGATGACCGGGGTGACGATGATATAGTACATCAGGTTCAACAGGAATCCGCCTGTCACGCCATCTGACGTCATCACCAATGCCGCCGCAATCAGGACGGCGAAAATGCCGTTTACCAGCGTAGTGTAGCACATCATGGGGAAACGTAGGTCTTTCGTATAGGCGACGACCCACTTCTCGTAGTTGTCGATAGATTCTTTGAACCGTTTGAAAGAGAACACTGACTGGCCGAACGTCTTGACCACCGATATACCCCTTACATACTCCACCGCCTCGCCCGCCATCTGCCCCAGGGCATTGTTGTATTCTTCCATTTTTTGGCCATGCGCTTGCCTGTCATGACGCTCATGATGGCAAATGCCGCCGCGACCGGCAAAAGGCTCAAGAGCCCCAGGCGCCAGTCGAAGACCAGCAGAAGAACCAGAAGCCCCACGGGTGTCGCGAGGGCGTTCGCCTTGTCGGGGAGCTGGTGGGCAAGATAGGTTTCCGTTGCCCCGCTGGATTCGTAGACTATCTTTCGGATCCTGCCGCTGCCCATGCTGTCCATGAAGCCCATCGGCAGCGTCACGATGTGGTGCATGGCTTTCATGCGGATATTCGCCTGCACCCGGAAAGCCGCCAGATGGGAGCACATCAGAGCCGCGATATAAATCAGGATTGCGGCCACCGCGCTAAGCACTGCCATCCAGCCGTTATGGGACAGATTCTGTACATCCCCGTAATTCGGGGCCACATCCAGGACTTCTTTGATGACCTTCCAGATGAATACGAACGGAAGCAGAGCCACCAGGGCGCTGAGCGCGCTCAGGATCCATGAGGCTATGGTAAGGTACCTGTAGCCTCCGGCAAAGCTGAGAAGCCGCTTTAAATTGGATTCTTTTTTCACAGATAAGACCTCCTTTTATGTTTTTCTTGCTTATTGAACTGCTGCTGTCCAATAAGATATGATAATGGAAACGCTGCAGTCGCTTCCTGTTACCCTTATGAAATTCTGGTTAGTATAGGCTAATCTATGGGGAAATATAATAGAATCCAAGACAGGATTCTATTATCAAAATTCTATAATAGAAAGCCCGCAACACACTTTCTATTATCAATTCTTATGGTAATATTATAAGAACCGCTCCGTGAGCCCTGTAATCCAAGTCCGTTTTTTGTAGAACCATTTCAAAAAAGGCTCCTATCAGCCCCGTTGCCAGGATATGTTCCAACCGCTCATTAATCTATATCCACTCAGACCGGTTTTCTGACCACACAATGCAACCGGAGCCCTTTCCTTATTTCATATAATTCCAGCTTCAGTCCGCTTATATCGCAGAGCCGCTGTATATCGGTTCCTGAATAGACATGGACATCCCCTTTGTGCAGGAGGCTGTTGCATAAAGGAATTTCGATATGGTTTATAAACCACATCACCGCCCTGCTGCCCGATGCCATATCCCTTAAGATCAGCCTCCCATCCGGACGCAGAACCCTGTGCAGGCTTTTAAAGAACTTTTCAGGATTCGGGTAATGGTGGAAGCTCATGGAACAGGTGACCACGTCAAAGCTGTTCTCCGCGAAAGGCAGATCCTCACAGTCGCCCACCACAAAGCGTATTCCTTCCATATGCTTTTTGTTTGCTGTCTCTATCATCTTCTCCGAAAGATCCAGGCCGGTATAATTCTTATCCGGACAGTCTCTCTGAAACATGCCCAGCATCGCCCCTGTGCCGCAGCCCGCGTCCAAAAGGTCGGAAAACGGCTCGCTGGCCGCCTCCGCCAGCACATCCGGATAGTCTTTGCGGCACAGATTGTAAACGCTTGGATCATCATCAAATTTTACCGCTGCAGCTTCCATACAGAGCTTTCTGTTCTCTGCGAAGCGCCTGTAAAAAATATCGATCAGAGGAATCATTCTGTACAGCATTTTAAAAAGCCCCTCCGCCATCACCAGTGCATAGATCTGCCAGAGGCTGCCAAAATCCTCTCGCTCCATTGATGCCGTAGACCGCCCATATGGCGAATGCAGCCATATCGAGCAGTGTGAAGACGATGCCCGTCTTTATGTTTCTCCTACTTTTACTCCTTTCTCAATACCACCAGTTTATTGGAAATATTTTTCACCGCAGGTATCCACCCAAACAGATGGTATACAGGCATGATAGCCTTCATCCCTTCCACAAGGCTCACGTCACGCACCCATATGTATTCCGGAGAGATGCGCTCCAGTTCCTTTCCCGACCGTATGCCCCAGGTAAACCTTGCCTTTGTCGCTTCAATGGATTTTTCCTTCATGTTTTTTATACCCCATGGGTTCATGGTTTCCATGATAACCTCCACCCTTCTGAACCGGTTACTGATAATAGAAAGGATCTGCTTCACGTCTTCCTGGGAAAGGTACATGACAAGTCCCTCCACGATTACGAGGGTTCTGCCCGACCACTCCTCAATCTCTGCCGCCCAGCTTTCATCCATTGCCGATTTTGCAATCATGGAAATCCGTCCGTTCTCTGTAAGGAAAAGACGGCGCACTTCTATGGTTTCCGGCAGATCGAGATTGTACCAGCGGACAGAGGGCAGCGTTTTCAGACGGTACACCCTTGTGTCCAGTCCGCAGGCAATGTTGATCACCGTACCTTTCGGATCCTCCCCGATAAAATCCCCTACCATGCGGTCAAGGAGTATGGTTCTCGCTATGACGCCCTTTGACATCATGGCATCTTTTTCTGCCAATGAAAAATCGTAATCCATGTGGGACACGATTTCCACCGCCTTATCGTCACAAAATTTTGCTTTGCGCTTCTTTGAATAGGCAGCTCGGGCATACAAAGTCTGCAGCATTGTCTCCGGCACTCCCTGCATCTGTATCTTTTCCATCGTTTATTTTCCTTCCATTCTTTTTCGTCAGTTCCCATATTTTTTATGCAGCTCCTCCCAGGATGGCATCTGCGAGCGGAGTTTCTTCCACACTTTCAACTTCTCCACAGGATACCCAAGCATCCGTTTCTCATAGTACAGATCAAGCTGCTCCATCTCCGACACGGAATTTTTGCAGTGCTCACACGCAACCATATCCCCAATTTTCGTCTTTGCCATCAAAAAGTACAAAAGGTTCATCACCCCGCCGCGGATGCCTTTTTCAAAGTATTTAGCATCATCTTCCTCTGTTCGCCAGTAGATCTTCTCAAATCCCCATTACAGATATAGGTCAGGTATGCAATGGGAAGAATCGCTGCTAAATGGCAGTTCAGGTAGCTTTCCATATCATCCTGCCATTTTAGCCTGTAATCCGTACCATCGAACATCCGCTGCACCCACTTTTGTAATTTCAGATCCGTTCTGCCATGAAGCCGCCCGATATCCATGCCGCCGCCAAGCCGTTCACAGATATAACGGTTCTCCTCCTTTTTCCCTGCGGTAGCCTGAAAGCCAAACAGGATCTTCCGGATACCGGGAGCATTCTCTGTAATATGTCTCTTTATTTCTGACGGAGTGATATCGTTCCCTGCCATTACAAGCAGCTTTGACTGTAGCCCGCAGGTCAGCGCCAATATGCCGCCATAGACCTTACTGCCGGTTATGGTAAAACCGTTCTCTTTCAAAAAGTCCAGATATTCCTGCGGCTTCCATTTATGGAATACCCGAAACCCTGAAAGCTCCATGAACCGTACCTTTACCCGTCCGAACACGCTTCCTGCTGCTGTAAATATCGGTGCAATCAAAACCCCATCCGGCTTTAACACCCGCCTGATCTCCGCCAGCGCCTTTTCAGGCGACGGCATGATATGTAAGGCGTTTGAAATAACAACCGCGTCAAAGTTTCCGGTGCGTAAGGAAGTGCCATCGCATCCTACACGGAAAAATGCAGCCTGGAGGAACGGCATTTATGCTTCGCCTGCTTTATCATCTCTTCCGAAAAATCTGTTGCCTCCAGCATTTTTACATTTCCTGCGAGCTGTACCGACAAAATTCCCGTGCCGCAGGCGAATTCCAACACAATCCTCCGTCCCGGGCAGTACCCAGAATTTACTGTGTCCTACCCAGACCTTGTCAATCGCAATCCCGTCATACCAGTTCATTACTTCCAAAAAGAGCAGCGACTGCAGGTAAGCCGTCTTAAAATCCGTAACTCTATTCCCAAAGCCAATAATCAGTAAAAGCGCGGCCAGCATCACAAGATAGAACAGAACCATAAAACGTCTTCGTCCAAACCTATGTTAATCGCTCTCTCCGGGTTTTCTATTATATGGTTAGCATCAACTAACCTGTGGTTCAAATAAATGCAGCCATTTTTGTGTTAGTAGCTGCTAACTCGATTTCAAGTATACTCCCTCTAATTTGTTTTTGTCAATAGACCGGAAAATATTTATTCATTTATTTGACAATCTGCCACTGGCGCCCATTTCTCAACAACTGACAAACCCTACCGCTGAAGTAAATTCCGAGGAACCATTTCCCGCTCTTTTAGAGAAATGGTTCCTCGCCTGTTCTCTGTCAGCTGCTTCTTAAATACATCAATCGTTCAGGTCGAGTCCGTTTATCCAGTCAATTACCTCGTTCTCCGCCTCCGGCACTCTGTTCCGGGAGATGGAAAGTCCGTCCGTGATGACTGTCGCATCCGGCTGCAGCTCGGCGATGGTCTGGATGGTTCTGGAAAATCCGCTTCCCCCATGGGTGGTGAACGGAACGATGGTCTTGCCGCCGAAATCGTACTCCTCAAGGAAAGTATAGAGGGGCATGGGAAGGTCTGCGTTCCAGTTGGGGAACCCTAAGAAGATGATGTCATAGCTGTCGGGATCCTCGATATGCGTCGCAAGCTCCGGCCTGGCATCGTCCGCCTTCTCCTCATATGCAAAATCCAGAAGCGGTTCGTGGGTGCCGGGGTATTCCTGTACTGTCTCGATGGAGAACAGGTCGCCGCCGGTTTCCCGCTGGATAATCTGGGCGATATACTGGTTGTTGCCAAGGACTTCCCCGCCCACCGCCAGGCGGCTGGCACCGGCTACCGTATCCACGCCGTCCGTCTCCATGACGGAGAAATATGCCACCAGGATATTGCTGCCCGATGCCCCGTTATCGCCATCCGCACTTCTGCCGTCCCCAGATTCTCCGTTACCGCCGTTCGTGCTTCCGCCATCCCCTGCTGCTCCGTTGCCGTTTTCCGTGCTTCCGCCGTCCCCGGCTGCTCCATTGCCGCCAGCCGGATTTCCGTCATCTTCCGATACCCCGCTGCCGTTTTCCGTATTTCCGCCGCTCTCAGATTCCCCTGTCTGTACCGGGCTTTCCGCCAGCGTGTCCGTCTCTCTGTCCTGATTGTCGTTCCCGCAGGCTGCCAGCGAGAGGGCCAGCAGCGCGGAAAGAAGTGTCGTCGTCAGCTTTTTCACTGTTTTTCGCTCCTTTTCTTCTTTTTTATCAGCAGATGGCCATTCCCATCCGATAGGCTTCCTCCATGGCAGGATTCCCCTGAATGTCGCCAAGCTGCCATGCTCCCGCTCCATAGATGACGCCCATCTCCTTTGCCCCCGGCAGGCATTCCAGATAGCCCCGCAAGCCGTCCACTGTCCGCTCCATGCCGGACTTTCCATCGGCGGCAGTGGCAATCAGATAGAATTCCTTGTTTTCCAGGCCGGGCTGCTGGGCACCGCCCAGGGTGCGGTCAATCATGGTCTTCATCTGGGCGCACATGGTGTAGAAGTATACGGGGGTGGCCAGCACGATTACCTGGGCGGCCCTCATTTTATCTATCACCTGCTCCATGTCGTCTTGCTTCACGCAATGCCCTGTCTTCTTACAGGCGTAACAGGCGGCGCAGTAGTCAATGGTGAGTTCCGCCAGCCGGATTTTTTCCACCTGGTTGCCCGCTTCCTCTGCACCTTTCCTGAACTGTTCGCACAGGGTGTCTGAATTGCCGCCCTTACGGGGGCTGGATGAAATGATCAATACATTTTTACTCATTTTCTTTCCGGTCTCCTTCCTCTATTGCCAATTCCAATCGCACTGTACCTGTCTCCTCCGCCATGGTTTCCGCGCCTGTTTCCGCATGGCCTAAGGGAATCACCTCCACAATGGTCTGTTCATAAATATCGTCATAGAAAATCGCAAGGTCAGGCCCGGCATCCCAGTAACCGAAATCACCGATTTCGTATTCCCTGGTGGTCTCTTCCTCCGCCGCAAGATGCGCCGGCAATGTCATGCCTTTCGCAAAGCGATTCCGCTCAATCAGCGTCAGCTGGTCGAACAGCACACAGTTAGGCTCCTTTTCGTTTGTCGGCATACTGTTTCACCTCACTTTATTCTGATTATTTTCCTCATTAAAGCGCATCCAGCATCTCCCGCACCCTGTGCCGGTAGGTATGGGCCGCCGCCACCTTGTCGTGGCCGCTTCTGGCAATGGCCTGGCGCTCCGCTTCGTGGTCCAGATAGTAGTCTACCTTCTGTACCAGGTCTTCCCTGCTTTCAAAATACACAAAGTCTTCCCCAGGCACAAAATACTCAAGAAAATCCGACTGGAAATTACTCAGCAGGAATCCGCCGCTGCCCAGAATGTCAATGGCCCGCAAAGGCATACCGGTCTGAATTCCCCTGCGGGTAATATTCAGATTGATCCGGCTCTGGTTAAAGACCAGGGGCATCTCCGTGTAATAGTCCACAATCCCGTGGTTCACAATATTAGGCGCGGAATACTCCCTGCACTGGGTATACAGATCCACCTTGTGATGCTTTGCCACAGCCTCCAGAAGATCGATCCGCTCCACGGCAGTAATCCACTCATTGATCACATACTGGGCATAATAATACTCTGCCGACTCAATGCCGCCCGGCTCCCGGGTCATGGGATAAGCCCTGGACATATCCTCCATCACCGGCCCCAGAACCTCTTCGATAAAATTATACCCGTGGATCTT
>ERZ808037.1639-NODE-1639-length-13736-cov-3.812139_pt1 | contig 13736 bp, 16 predicted proteins | sample MGYA00380190_ERZ808037 | MGnify/ENA primary metagenome ERZ808037 (study PRJEB31490, sample SAMN06133399) | mouse gut metagenome | isolation source: J9 | host: mice | place: China: Chengdu | collected 2015-05 ...
TTTACCGAGCGAAAGCGTGGTGACGGAGCATTTTATGTTCCTCACGGCGTCCGGTACCGTTAACTAAATGACATTGGTTCCTGGAGCTATTAATTTTAGTAACTGGTATATCGCTCCTGCTTTTCTTTCTGGCTGTTCCGTTTGGGTTTACCCCTAAACTGTTTTGGCGGTGCCCATGCTGTTGGTACCCATTTCCCTATTATGTTCCGACAAGAGGAGAGGGGATAACCTGAAGGAGAAGGATTGCTTGATGGCTATAGAAAGGTTGCATATCAAATATGCGAAACCGAAATTTTGCCCATTGATTATTCCGTCGGTTTGCCCGGAGTGCAGGCGTAAGTTTTTTGAAATGGCTGACGATTTTTAAAAACGGAAGGATATGTGCGCCTTGAAGAATGCGTGAGACATAATTCCGAATATATGGAAAACCGCATAAAGGAGTTCCCGGAAGCCTGCAATAATCCAAGAGACGTCATGGCAGTGATGTACCACAACGCACAGCTTTTTGCCAGAACAAAGGAGATTGCGGACGCAGAGAAACGAAAGACTGCAATTCGGGAGACGTATGAGGAAGTTTGCCGGTTCATGCGATATTACCACGGCCTGGCCAAAAAGACGGAAAGGATAGAGCGGTTTAAAAGGAGTTGTTGAGAGATTGAGGTGGATGTAACTGAATTATGTCCGGGTACTGGAAGAAAACAAAAGAACAAATGTTTGTTTTCTTCTGTACTTTTAAAAATGTTTGTGATATACTATAGAGCAGCATCTGGGTTGCTTTTCATGCGCTTTATTTCAGCTTGGTCTATATATAAATCTTCAAACTACACTCGGAATACCAGCCCGCAGGCAACCAGCCCCAGGCCATTGCCCAGCTGGTCAAAGGCTTCAAGGAGGCAATCAATTTCAGATATTGCTAAGGATTGGATTACAGGTTCCGGCAAGACGTTTACGATGGTAAACATTATTCTGGAATTTACAAAAGTCGACGCTTGTAATCACCCGCAATAAAACACTTGCAGGACAGCTCTACGGCGAGTTCAAAGAAATTTTCCCTGAGAATGCAGTGGAATACTTTGTATACTAATTTGCAGACAGGACGAAAAGCACATTATTTCATGCTATTTGGTGCTGATTTGTCTATGTTTTGTGAATGAAAAACGCTGATATGGACTAAATAACATTAAGTGGACAGATGGAATTTGTGGCCTGTATTCGTGTAATGGACTGTAGAACACCATATGGATGAGAGCTATTATTTGTATGATAAAATATGATGTTATATAATTTGGAGAGGTAGGTGTCTATGCAGGAGCATGAGATTATATTATATCAGTTAGAGGATACAAATGTTTATGTGAATGTCATTTTTAAAGAAGAGACATTTTGGATGACGCAAAGAGCAATGGCAGAATTATTTGATTGCACGGCAGATAATATTTCATTACATTTGAAAAATATTTATAAAGAAGAATTGGACGCAGAGGCAACTACCGAGTTTTTCTCAGTAGTTCAAAATGAAGGCGGAAGAAATATTAGCCGAAAAGTAAAATGCTTTAATTTGGATGCGATTATTGCTGTAGGGTATCGTGTAAATTCAAAAAAGGCCACCAGGTTTCGGTAGTGGGCAACGAAAACATTAAAAGAGTATATTATTAAGGGGTTTGTGTTAAATGATGATATGTTAAAAAATGGAAAACCCTTTGGAAAAGATTATTTTGATGAATTATTAGAACGCATCCGGGAAATCAGGGCAAGTGAGCGCAGAGCCTATCAGAAAATCACGGATATATTTGAGCAATGTAGCTATGATTATGATAAGAGCAGTGAAATCACAAAGAGTTTCTAGGCTTTTGTTCAGAATAAGCTTCATTTTGCAGTTACTGGAAGGACAGCAGCTGAATTAATATATGAGCGTGCGGATTCAGAAAAGCCAGCTATGGGGTTGACAACCTGGAAGGATGCGCCAGATGGAAAAGTGCTAAAGCGGGATATAGGTATTGCTAAAAATTATTTAAATGAAAAGGAATTGTTCCGTTTAAATAGACTGGTAACAATGTTCATTGATTATGCTGAACTGATGGCAGAAGATGAGATTTTAATGAGTATGCAGGATTGGGTGGAACAGACAAATCAGTTTCTGGTAAATAATCGACGGGAAGTGTTGGATGGAAAAGGAAAAATATCACATGAAGCCGCCAGGAAAAAAGCAGAGAGGGAATATGAGGTATTTCGAGTAAAACAGGATAAAGAGTATATTTCGGAGTTTGATAGAGAAGTAGAAAAATATTTGAAAGGTGAATAATAAAAAAATTATATTATATCATAGTGAAACAAAAGATTAAAAGGAGTTTGTTCGTGATTTGTTGGTTTATTAGGGAGGCATATAAAAATGGCATTAATTTTAAAAGTATCTTATGGGGAAAAAGATGAGGCTAAAGCTTTAGGTGCAAAATGGAACCCACAATTAGAAAAGTGGTATGTAGAAAAACAAAAAGATTATCACAAATTTATAAAATGGATTCTTGGTGATAAAGAGCAAGTTTACATTTTGTGTGATTATTTCTATATTGTAGAAGGACTTCATACGTGTTTTAAATGTGGAAAATTGACCCAGGTTATTGGATATGGAGTAAAAAAGTATTTTGATGTCTGTAATCAAGAACTATATGGGGATGAGAAAGCATGGAGTTTTGAAGATGATGAAATACATATTGCCTCACACATTTATCCTTTACCAGAGAAGTTGCTAAATTATTTGAAGGATAAATATGGATATTATGAATCATACTCTAAGACAATTCAAAGTTCATATTTAGCAAATCATTGTTCCAATTGTAAGGTGATACAAGGTGATTTCTACTTGTTTGGTGAAGTTGATTCTCCATTTTTTATTGACTCCGAGGAACGGGCACGGAAGTTGAAGTTGTATAAAGTTCCGTTGAAAAACGATATAATTGTTGAAGCAGATATAGGATGGGGGTCAGCAGATTGGATGATAGAAGCCTTTGCACAAAGTATAGATTTAAATATTGATGGGATGTTGGAATAGATGGCAGGAGGAAACTACATGGATCATTTTGAATTAGTATCACAATACGCCCCCACAGGCGACCAGCCACAGGCCATCGCTGAATTGGTAAAAGGCTTCAAAGAAGGCAACCAGTTCCAGACTCTTCTCGGTGTTACGGGTTCAGGTAAAACCTTTACGATGGCAAATGTCATCCAGCAATTAAATAAACCAACACTGGTAATTGCCCATAATAAAACGCTTGCAGGACAGCTTTACGGCGAGTTCAAGGAATTTTTCCCCAATAACGCAGTAGAGTATTTTGTCTCCTACTAAGCGAAAGGACTTTTGAAACTACATCTAGTATTATTTGGTTTCATTTATACCATATATTGTGGACTAAATGGACTGTATGGAGGGAAAAAACAGGGTGGAATCATAGGAATTGTGAACAAAATTCGTCGTGGAAAGTATTTAAAAGAAGAATATAGGAGCTAAATGATGATCTACAAGGCATAGGAAATTTGTCTTGTAGATTTTTTTTACAGAAAACTATGAGAAATGAGGAAAACATTATGTCAGAATATCAATTAGAGATCAAACAGATTGTGGATTATCCACGCTGCCGGATCTACCGGCAGTTTATCCAGAACTTAATGGCAGACCGGAGCATTCGCACAAGCGGGGGTTCCGGCCTTTTTTACTATACGGTGCTTTGCAACTACGCAAATTTCCGTACCTCCTATCTCCGCATAGACGGTATCGGCTATACGGTATACCCCGGTGAATGGATCTGCACCGTGAAAGAACTTACAGCATGGTTCCGTACCCGTTTCCAGTGCCAGGCAGTTTCTATCCTGGATGAATTGCAGAAACGCCATCTTATATCCTATCTTTTCCTTGACCGGGGAAAGGTAGTCAAATATAAGGTGCGTGACTGGAAAAAACATAATACCGTGTTGGACTACAACTGCCCCTGTCAAAAGGATACAGGATTTTTCTTTATGCCCACTGTGATTGCAACAGAACTGGTCAGCGCCGGCCGCTGCTCCGAAATGGATATCCTGCTGGATCTGTGGATGTCTGCTGTCTACAATGACAGCCAGGTACAGGGTTCAGAAATTGGTCCGGTGGTCTATTTCCGTAATGGCACCGGTTCCCCGCTGGCTGCCTACAGTGAAATGGCTGTCCGTTGGGGCATCTCCAAAGCCACAACAGGGCGGATACTAAAAAAGCTTGCCGACATGGACTATATCTCCTTAATGTCATTCCCCGGAAGGACAGGCAGCGTGATCTATCTGCATAGCTACCTTTCCACCATGTTCCAGATATCAGATGTCCTTGTTGACAAGGAGGAGGTTGCCATGGTTCTGAAAATCAATCTTACAATGTCGGATGAAATGGATGAAACAGATACACAGACAGATTCTGCTGTTACAGAGTATGAGATATGCGTTTCAGAGGAATTATCCAGCGTTTCAAAATCGAACATGGAAACTGTCATCACAAAAGTGACGCAAATCCTTGATGCACAAGGTATTTCCTGCTTCCGGTGTCCGAAATCCATATATAAGTTATATCCTTTATCAGACGCCTGCAGGGAAGAGTATATATCCCACATACAGAAGGGGGCTGTACGGTTCGAGATGACCGTATCCTGTGGGAAGGACAAGCCGGTCTACACCTTTGAGTTGACGCTCTCTCCCACTGAAAAAGACAGGGAAGGAGGTGCCAGGGCATGAAAAAGGATCAGGAAGAAATGAACATTGCCGATAACCCGCTGTACCATGATACCTGGAAACTGTTGAAGAAATACAGGGATGTGGTGTGGAGCCTGGAGCTGTCCGTCCAGCAGGTGCGGAGCCGGTTTGAGATCGAATATGGGAGTTCCATTGAGGATTTTCTGGAGTCCGTCTATGTGGCCGGGATAGATCTGTCAGACCGCAGCATTGAGCACCATGCCAAATGTATCGAGCGGAGCCACCGGATGCTGAAACTTCTGGATACCTCCATCGACCTGCTCCGTACCAAGCATAAAAATGGGGAGAGCTATTACTGGCTGCTGTATTACTCCTTCCTCTCCCCGCAGCAGCTCCGAAATGTGGAGGAGATCATAGAGAAACTGCGCCCCCATATCCGGGATATCAGTTTCCGTACCTATTACCGCAGGAGGCGGGAGGCGATTGACGCACTCAGCTCTATCCTGTGGGGGTATACGTCTAAGGACAGTATCGACATTCTGGAGAAGTTCTTTCCGGACGATAAGGATGCCAGGGAAGAAAAATAAGTAGCTATAAGATATTTTTAGGTGATCAGGCCGGATTGGAGGAAATATATGATAACATTGACCGAGAATGAAAAGAGGATGGTATTTCAGCTGGAAGGCTGCAACAGATATGATGCGATACAGGAGATTGCTGTGTTCTGCCAGTATACCCGTGATCATGACAAAAGGAACATTGCCGAAAATCTGTTAAAGAAACTCCGTGAACTCTCAGAAAATGACTGTAGGGAGCTGATTTGTGATATTCAGAAAAATTATCATCTGCCTCGGAAAGCAAAGACTGTTGGAGAGATGATTGCTGTGGCCCGGCAGGAGTCCGGCGCCCAGAAGCTGGGAGGGCATGACATCATGGCGTTGGAACGCTTTGACCCGGAAGTGAGGCATATGATTGTATTTGATGTGCTTTCAGGGGAATCTCCCATAGGAGATAAAGGGCATAGGATGCGGCTGTTTCTGACAGAAGCGGGCTATAAAAAGGCGGTGGAGAGTCAGGACAGGTCTTTTATTCGGATTCTGAACCATGCAAAAGTGTCACAGGGGCATTTGAGATATGACCAGCCAGGCGGAGAACGGTAAAAAGTTTCTGCTGCATAACCAATGTATGCTTTTGGGTATATACGAAAACATATAGATTTATAGACAGCTAAAGGTATCCGCTCTTTTATCTTCTCTGCATAATTCTGAAAAAAACATACAAACTATATTTTGACATATCTATTGACCTTTTGGGTATAAATATAGTAGTATGGAGGTGGAAGGAGTGGATACCTGTATGCTGAAGGAATATCTGGAAAAAAACTATGGTTACAACGAACCGATTTTCATAAACGAGATTCAGCTGGATGGGCTTAATGATAATGCCCTGCGCCAGTATTTCAAACGGATGCTCAAGTCAGGCGACCTGGCCCGTTTTGACACAGGGATTTATTATCTCCCCAAAGCGTCACGGCTGCTGAAAAAAAGTTATTTAGATCCCATGAAAGTCATTATACGCAAATATATCCAAAGTACAACAGAAATCTACGGATACTTCGCCGGAGCCACTTTTGCCAATCAGATTGGTCTGACAACCCAGATGCCGGCAACACTGGAGATCATAACGTCAAAAGAATCGACAAAGGGGCGTACCGTCACCGTAGGCTCCCAAGCTGTCCGACTGAAAAGGCCCGCCACGGCTATAACATCGGAAAACGCCGGACTGCTCCAGCTTTTGGATGCCGTTTCCCAGGCAGAAAAGTATTCTGAGCTTTCTGCTTTAGAAACCGGGATTCTTCTGAAAAACTACGCAAAACAGCAAAATTACAGTAAGGAGCTTCTTTCCAGCGTGCTGTCCGGCATTACGGGTCCGACTGCAAAAAAACTGATTGAATGGGGAATTATTTATGAATTTACATCATAACCACGAAGCATTTAGCGAATTTATCATCGCTGCTTCTAACGAACTGCATATACCTCCCGGAATTATTGAAAAGGATTATTATGTTACGCTTGCTCTCAAGGAGCTGGCCTCCAGGGTAAAGGGGATGGTTTTTAAAGGCGGCACCTCTCTGACAAAATGCTATCAGATTTTGGATCGCTTTTCGGAAGATATAGATATTTCCTATGCAGCATCAGAAGGCGTTCCTGGCGAAAGTCGTAAGCGGCAGCTAAAAAAGGCAGTTATTTCTTCCATAGAGTCTCTGGGGTTCTCTGTTACAAACCTCGAAGAAACCCGTAGCCGGCGCAGTTATAACTGTTACAGGGCTGGCTATCCCAGTATTTATTCCCCACTGCTGGAATTAAAACCAGAATTGCTCATTGAAACCTATATTGCTCTATTGCCCTTTCCGACAGTAAACCGCATGGCCGATAATTATATATACCGTTTCTTGAAAATGACGGAACAGGAAGAACTGGCAGAAGAATTTGAAATCATGCCCTTTGAGATCACAACGCAGGCGATTGAGCGGACTCTGATTGATAAGGTCTTTGCCATCTGTGATTATTATTTGTCAGATAAGATTGACCGGCATTCCCGGCATTTATATGATATCTACAAGATTATGGAATACACAAAGCCGGATGCATCTTTATTGGGGCTTGTTCAGGAAGTTAGGAACCTACGGGAACCTCTTCCGGTTTGTCCGTCCGCGAAAGCAGGGGTATGTGTCAATGACGTTCTGGCAGAGATTGTGGATAAAGAAATATATCAGCAAGATTATGAAACGATTACTGGCAGGCTTTTATTTACATATGTTCCTTACGAAACGGTCGTTAGTGGGATAAAGGAAATTATTAGCAGAGGATATTTCAGTAATCTTTAATGAAGTCAATAAAATATCTCCTTTTCAGAACGGTGTATCCATTGGGAAATAACTTATAATATATATTGTAAATGACAGATAGGGATTTTATAATCGAATATATAACTGAAATTTATCAACATACATTTTATGTAAACTTAATGCGGGACGAAGTTTTATGGGATAATATATCTATAAAGAAACTATTAGAAGCATAAGTGATATGTCTATTTTTGATGATTTATAACTTTATAGTTATTAAAAAGGAGATTGCCTATGGCAAATTTTACTGAACGAATAGGTGTGAATCATATTGGAGAAATTGCCGAGCGTAATCAGTGGATGTTTCGGGAGCAACCAATTGATGATGTTGGTATTGATGCTCATATGGAGTTAATTGAACCTACTGGAGAATCGAAACAACTTCTTGCGTTGCAAATCAAATCTGGGGCAAGTTGGTTTAAAGAGAAAAAAGATAATTATATTATTTTTCGAGATATTAACGAAAGACAATATAATTATTGGACTATGAATTCTTTGCCTTGTATTGTGGTTTTATATAATCCGAATGATGATATGTGTATTTGGCAAAAACTAACTATTGAAACGATTGAAAGAACTGATAACGGAAAAGGAAAAGGGTTTTTGGTTAAAGTTCCTTTGGATCAAATTTTCTTGAATAATTTGTCAAATAAAAAACTCCTTTCTTTTACGAATTTGCCACAACATATTACGAATTACAATTTTTTGTTGTCCCAGAAAAATTTATGCAAATCATTCAAAATGGTGGCGAAATTAAACTGCATTCAATGGAATGGATAAACAAGAGTAGTGGTAGAGGAGATACGGAATTGATTGTTAATGACGGAAAAAGTATCCAAAAGTTTTTGTATCCATACTGGTTTCCTTCTACGCCTTATACTATGGTTTTTCCGCGACTATTTCCTTGGGCAAATTTTATAGCCGATGAAGATTTTTTTGAGGAAGATGACAAAAAGCTTTGGCGTGAATATCACTGTTATTATGATAAAGAGGATGACGAATGGATGATTGTGGGAGATACATTTGAAGAATTTCGTAGAAAATTAAACCCAATGCGAAGCATTGATCATTTAGGAGAAGTTGCTGAATATATGATGAAACTTAGTTTAAATGAGTTAGGGAAGTCATTTTTGATTATAGATAAATTTATATCACAAAGTCAGCCTTATGCAGATACAAGACCAAAAGGAGAATGAGATATATGAAAAAGATTAAACTCAATGAGGATGCAGGGAAAATAATGTCAATTGATGGATACATACTTGATCCCACTGAAAAATACGTGATTGACATTGAAGAAGAGATGGAATTTCAAATGGCAACGATGATGTCATTTCAGATAATGGGACCTCCTCCTGCACTTAAGAATTACCATGCGTGGTTATTTGAAAATGGATTTGATGTAGAAACACCAAATCCGACAAATGAACTTGTCGCTAGTTATTATGGTGTTAAACCACTTTGGAAAACTGATTATTCACAAGGCATTGTTGTAAAAGCTGAGAATGATAGTGACTATTTTATTGTTATGGAATGTAGTAACAAGAATAAGGGATATAAGCATACGCAAGTCATTCTTACCTTGGGCGGCTGTATGTGAAATAGTTATGTATATGGTAAAGTTTTGATCATAGCATTCAACAGTAGTATTGATTCCTTATAAGTTGAAAAATCATGAGAGAGGATATTATGAAACAAGTCTCACATGCAAATTTTATAAGCAATAGCGAATTTGTTCAGTAATAGGGAATACAATAACGGATAAATTCTTCGATGGTGATTACTATTTTCTGAACGGCCTTGTTATAAAATCAAAGAACGGCAATGGTGAGAGTTGAAAAATGAAGTCATATCTTTAGATTGAACCTTCACCCCACCACTAATTTATAATTGGAAGCGAGAGTGAAAACAAAATTATGATGATATCTGAATTGAAAATTTATAATTTTCGCCGATTCAAGTCTGTCGATGGTGCTCCTGGTCTACAAATTACTTTTCATAAAGGACTAAACGCCCTAATTGGAGAAAATGATTCCGGAAAAACTGCAGTAATTGATGCGCTTAAGCTGGTTTTGTTAACGCAGAGTAATGAGTACATCAGACCGGTAGATGAGGATTTCTATAAGCCTGCCGATGGTGATACTAGCTCCGAGTTTAAAATCGATTGCACAATTACAGAGTTTACTCAGAATGAAGCTAAGAACTTTATCGAATTTCTAAGGTTCGAAAAGAACGGTGAAAAAGTTGAATATATGCTTGAACTTCATTATCGTGCATGGAAAGAGGGGAACAAAATCTTTCAGGAACTGCGAGTAGGCGATGTAGACGATGGAATTTCGATTGACGGAAAAGCAAGAGATTTGCTGAAAGCTGTCTATTTGAAACCACTTCGGGATGCTGAACGTGAAATGAGTTCCGGACGCAGTTCCAGAATCTCACAAATACTTCTTAATCATCCTGCTTTCAAAGATAAGAAGGAACATATTGTTTTGGGTATTTTTCAAGACGCAAACAAGAGGATAGAGGATTACTTCACGAATGATGTAGAGGGGAAGCGCATTCTCCAAACAATCCGTGATAATTTGGAATCGTTTAATGACAAGGGACAAGCTAATAACGCTGAGTTGAAGACATCAGATATTCAGCTCAAGGCTATACTTGAATCCTTATCGTTAAATGCTCCGGAGATTAACCCAGGGTTGGGAGAATTGAATTTGCTATTTATTGCAGCAGAACTATTACTCCTTAAAGATGATACGGATGGAGGCATGAAACTGGCACTGATCGAGGAATTGGAAGCTCATTTACATCCACAGGCGCAGCTTCGATTGATCAGTTATCTTCAAAATGAATATAACGAGAATGATGTTCAGATTATCATTTCCACACACAGCCCAATACTTGCCTCAAAAATTAACCTTAAGAATTTGATCTTGATGAAAAATGGTGTCGGATATGATTTGACTGAGGGGATGACCGGACTTCAAAAAGGAGATTATCTGTTCCTTCAGCGCTTTCTTGATTCAACGAAAGCTAATTTATTCTTTGCTAAAGGCATTATAATGGTAGAAGGTGACGCAGAGAATATCCTAATTCCAGTAATTGCCGATATTCTTGGTTATCCGTTGGAGAAATATGGAGTATCCATTGTGAATGTGGGTAGTACGGCTTTTCTTCGATACAGTGGAATTATGGTAAGGAAAGATGGAAATACCATTGGGATTCCGGTTTCAGTGATTACAGATTGTGATGTGAAACCATATGATGTTGACCCAGAGACGAAGGAAAGGAAGTTCAACGAGAAAACAACTGAATCGACGTAGGGTGAAAAAGAAAAAAATAAGAAATACACCAACGGTTCAGTTCATGGATTCACTTCGCCGAGGTGGACGCTGGAGTATTGCATCGCCATGAGCAGTCTTTCAGAAGATTTCCATAAAGCCGTTCATTACGGAATGAAAATTTTAAATGCACGCGAATATATTTCATTAACGGATAAAAAAATCACCGAAGCAAATCAAATTGTTGAAGAAGAAGCAAAGCAGTGGCATGATTTATCTCAGGCAGAAACTGCATACAAGATTTACAGCTTAATGCTCAATGGGGACGGAAAGAGTAGTTTAAAGGCAATCGTTGCTCAGTGCTTAGCATCTATTTTGCACTGGAAAATATCAGTAATACCAAGCGAACTCACACAAGAGAAGATGTTTGATCTTGATTTGTATGCTCTGAAAACGGATGAGAAAAAGAAATCCGAACTGAAATCTAAGATTGAGAGAGATCAATTTTTAAGCTACATAGTGAACGCTATCAAATATGCAGCAGGAGAAGCTGTGTAATTAAGGGGGATTCCATGATGGAATGGGAAATTTCCGATCAGGATATTGAATCGACTGAGAAACTTCTTTTACCAGAAGGAGCACACTTTCCGGAGGATGCAAGGAATGTTATACGCTGTTGGCATTCAGCCGATGTGGCGGCCTGTCCGGGTAGTGGAAAAACAACTGTTCTTCTCGCAAAGTTGAAACTGCTGGTTGACAGGATGCCGCTTGAAAATGGTGCGGGAATTTGCGTCCTTTCTCACACAAATGTTGCTGTGGATGAAATTAGAAAACGGCTTTCAAACTATGCTGGTAAACTTCTTAGTTATCCAAATTACATCGGAACAATTCAATCATTTGTTGATAAATTTGTAACGATGCCATATTTGCGAAATATTGCAGGCCGGAATGTACAAGCGGTTGACAATCTTACTTATGCACAGCATATGTTAAACAGAATACAGAATAACGCGAAGTATAGAACTCTTGATTTTGTGACAAAGAATAGTTTTGAAACTGGGGGTCAATTTACCGAACGTCTTGAACATATACAGGCACTATATGTACGGGATGATGGTGCCCTTTGTGTAGGAAAACAGAAAAGAGCGTTGGCTGGCGCGGACAAACCTTCTACCAAACAGTATAATTCATTGATTGCAGATATTTTAAAATATGAAGGTATAATGCGGTATCAAGATGCCTATTCATATGCCAAAACTGCTGTAGATGATCTATCAGAAACATATACGGATCTTTTTTCATCACGATTCCAGTATGTGTTTATCGATGAATATCAGGACTGCGATAGTATTCAGCGACAAGCAATAACTACAATATTTAACTCGGTAAAATGTACAGTAATCAAAATTGGAGATTCAGACCAGGCTATTTATAACTCTTCGGAAGAAAAAACACCAGATTGGGTACCTCAAGATGGCTTTTTGCCTATTATGACCTCTTGCAGATACAATCAGGAAATTGCTAATGTGATTTGCAAACTAAAGAAGGGCAACAAAAACATTGTTACATTTTCGGGAAAGACTGGTGATAAACCGGTATTACTTATTTTTGACCCTGAGAAAATTGACAGAGTAATCAATGGATTTATCAATGCATTGGAGACTCACGGTCTCTATGATAATAAAGGCATATATAAAGCTATCGGTGCTGTCAGAAAAAAGGATTCTTCCGGGCTTAAGATAGGAAGCTACTGGTCAGAGTTTGACGGCTCTGTGAAAAAACAGGGTGAGTATAACTATTGGGTATTAGTAGATGAAATTGCTACGAGTTTATCAGAAGGTAATTTGTATAAAGCAGAACGCATTGTTCGCAAACTCTTATGCCGCATACTCCATTATGCCAAGGTTAGACATCCAATATCAGGCAAGGAGTATTCTATAACTACAATAAAAAGGTCGCTTGATGATGAATATCGGGAAATATATCGTCAGTGGATTTACGAAATGTCAAGAATGCAGAATATTGAGAGAGAAGCTATTGACTGTCTAATGCGGCAAAGGATAAATGAGCTATTAAAAATTAAGAATTTCAACGCAGACGATATTTTTGACTGTCTACCAGAGTATTTTCTTGATAAAGTTGCTGTTGTAAGTCAAACTGAAAAATCCGAGAAAAATGTACTCATTGATCCAATCAGAGGACGCAGAATAGAATTTGACACAATCCATGGAGTCAAGGGTGAAACACATGATGCAACCCTTTACCTAGAAACTGATAGGCAAGGGGCATCAGACCTTAATAGAATTCTTCCATATTACGGCATAGGCAAACTTGGGAGCTCGGATCTGTTTGATTATAGTCGCAGGCTTGCCTATGTTGGCATGAGTAGACCTAAGAAACTGTTATGTGTGGCGATGCAGGCTAAAACTTTTGAAAAAAGTAAGGACGCATTCACTGATGATTGGGAAATCATTGATCTGAGGGAATAAGGATTTGCGTGAGGTTCGATATCGACAATGGATGTCTCACTCATAGAATGGAAAATTCAGTTTATAGGACTGTTAAATGTTGTTTTACAATATGTGATTTGTTTAGAAATATATTTTATATTTTAAAATCTACGTATGGGGAATACCCTTCCGAAATAGGAAGTATAAAATTAGCATATCGGCACTTTTATCATAAAAATGCCGATATGCTAAACTTGTATTTACTATCTTTCTTTCATATATCATGCTGATTATCAATTTGATTATGCACTATGAAACAAAAACGGCAACCTCATCATTCCTTACCGGAACCCTCATTCCCCATTAGAAAAATAATCTCTTACATTACAA
>ERZ808037.1640-NODE-1640-length-13726-cov-10.261997_pt1 | contig 13726 bp, 9 predicted proteins | sample MGYA00380190_ERZ808037 | MGnify/ENA primary metagenome ERZ808037 (study PRJEB31490, sample SAMN06133399) | mouse gut metagenome | isolation source: J9 | host: mice | place: China: Chengdu | collected 2015-05 ...
GTACGTTTTAGATGCTCAAAACTTAACGCATTAACATAGTTCCACACGAAGTTCACTGAACCGCTTAGCTGATTCAGCTCTTTTATGTGTTTGTCTTTAATGCGTAGCTTGAGGGTTTTCATATCTTTAGTATGGCAAGTTTAATTTTGACTTACAAACCTTTAACGACTTCTTACGACAATGTGTGTCGCCTTATATCCACCCCCTGAAGTGGGTGGTTTTACGGCGACTGGTGATAAAAAATAGAGGACTTAAAGTTTTTTAAGCCCTCTATCTTGAACCATTAAATCAATAAGCTAAAACCTAACGCCGAGCATTGACCCGCTCCCACATTTTATTAAGACGCTTTTGTGATACAGCTTGACGAGTCTTCATTGGCTGAGCAAACAACTGAATCCGGAACTCTTCAACCAGCCAGCGGTACTCACTAATGGTTTCATCATCAGCTCGTCCAGCCAGACGCTCCATGTGCACATCAAGCTCATAAACCGCATCCAAATCACCATCAAGGTTGTGCTCAAGGCGCTCAATACGTATCTCTAGCGCTTCTAAATAGCGTGGGTATTGCTGCCAATCCTCATACGCCATACGATACACAAAGTCTGATAGATGCAAGTCATCGAGCTGATCTTCAATATCATCAATCGACTCACCAAACACTTCACGATCTAGCATTAATAGACTACGACGAATACGCTGCCAACGGGTATACACCTCTTTTAGCAGTTTAAGTACCGTTTGACCCTCTAATAAGAAGTTGGCCAGAACCTTTTCGGCCGTTTTTTCAAACTCAGTATCATCAAGCGGTAATTGATCCGCCAGCTTTTCAGCAACTTTATCGGCATTATCTGGCAACTCTTCATCATGATTTTTGAAGACAGGCGCATGTGCCTCTAAAGCTGCATCTAGCGTAGCATCGACCACAATGGTTTTTAATTTCTCCATATCGCCTAAGGGAGCAAAAGCCAGCTTAAAGGTCTTATCAATCTGACTGGTTAATTGCTTTTGCTTAGCACCCAGCTTCGATCGAATAAGAGTCAGCACTCCTTTACGATGGGCTTTTAGAGCGGCTGTCACATCAGTGAACTGATGAATGGTCACCGCCTCGCCTGCCTCATCGGCCACTAGCGCAGAAAATTCTTTCATCACAATACCGGCACTATGACGGTTCTTGCTAAATCTAAAGTGTTCTGGGAAGCTGGTGTGTACCCCTTGCGAGTCTTTACCTTGGGTAAGCGCCTGACTGGTCTCACTTGCATGGCGCTGCTGTAAGGCCTTTAAGTCGCGTCCTTTTTCAATAACGCGCTTTTTGTCATCTACCACACATATTTGTGGCTGCAAATAACGGTCAATAGAAGCTGGATTAAAGTCTTCTGGCTTAACCCCTACCACACCTCGGCGCTGCAAGGCCTGACACAGCTGGTTTAATAGACCTTGCTGATGGTTTTTCTCTAGCTCATCAAACAGGTCATCCGCGGTATTAGGAATGGGTACAATTTTGCGGCGAATCTCTTTGGGTAAAGATTTCAGCAGCTGCAGTACTAATTCATAACGCCAACCTGGTACACCCCATAGCAGCTCAATGGCATCTAGCTGAGGTAAGGCAGCAAGTGGCACTCGAATGGTCACCCCGTCATCTTCAGACGCAGGATCAAACACATATTTCAGCGGTAATTTTAAGTCGCCCAACTGCCAAACTTCTGGGAACTCGCCTGTGGTCGGCGCCGTTTCTTTGAGGACATCGTCATCAGTGAAGAACAAGAATTTAGGGTCTTCTTTTTCCACCTCAGCACGCCAATCTTCAAAGGCTTTACGACTGGCAATATGTTCAGGAATTTTGCGCTCATAGAATTGATATAAGTCTTCTTCATCAACCAGCAAATCACGACGACGCAGTTTGTCTTCTATGCGCTCAACATCGGCAATTTTATCCATGTTGTGTTGTAGAAATGGTGCTTGACGGCCTAGATTACCGGTAACCAGACCATCTCGGATAAAGATTTCGCGCGACTCTTCTAGATTAATCTGCTCGTAGTTGGTTAGCTGCTTGGCGACCACAATCAGACCAAACAAACTAATCTGGGCATAAGCACGCACACGGCCCGTCTTCTTCGACCAATGCGGCTCAAAGTAATGATATTTAAGCAAATTACCACCGGCAGAGATAATCCACTCGGGCTCAATTTTTGCCACAGTGCGCATAAATACTTGCGAGGTCTCGACTATCTCAAACGCCATCACCCAAGCTGGTGCTTGCTTAAATACTGTACTGGCCGGGAAGATTTTGGCTTTTTGCTGACGGGCTGCCAGATACTCACCGCGCTGATCGGTTTTATGGGCAATCACGGACAGCAGACCTGTCAATAAAGCACGATGCAAATTGGCATATTTCACTGCACGCTGCTCTTCATCGACCTCATTATCATCAGCTTTATCAACGATTAAATCACTGGCCACAGTCTTGGCCACTTTAATCGGCTGATTGGCATTACGTTTGCCCTTACCCTTGCTATCTTTGGCTTTGGGCTTATCTTTACTCTCCGTTCCTGAATCGGACAAAAGCTTTAAGTCAGTGACCATCTGCTCAAGCTGACGGTAAGTCTTCTCCCACTCACGCAGTCGCGGGAAGCTTAGATAATGCTTTTTGGCAAATGACTTACGTTGACTGTTGCTCAGCTTATTACTACCGCCGCCATAAAGCGCATTCCATAAACTTAAGTAAAACAGGAAGTCAGAATCTTCTTGACGGAAAATGGCGTGTTTTTGATCTGCCTGAGCCCGCTTTTCAGCTGGACGCTCACGCGGGTCTTGAACGGCAAGCGCTGCCACGATAATCAGCATCTCAAGCATACAGTCAAAGTCACTACCGGCAACCAGCATGCGAGCTAGCCTTGGATCAATCGGCATACGCGCCATTTTCTGACCAATACGGGTCAGCTTAACTTCGTTTAAAGTTTGCTTGGAAAGTGGCTTTTTACTATCAGGATTTTTGGGTGCAAGAGCACTAAGTTCATCAAGTAGCTTGCGGCCATCTTTTACTAAGCGGCTATCAGGCGGCTCAATAAAATCAAAGTTTTCAACCGTACCCAATCGCAGACTCGCCATTTGCAGGATAACTGACGCCAAGTTAGTACGCAGAATTTCAGGCTCAGTGTATTCTGGACGGCTTTCAAAATCCTCCTGCGAATACAGACGAATACATACGCCGGGTGCCACACGACCACAGCGCCCTTTACGTTGGTTGGCCGCAGCTTGCGAGATAGCTTCAATCGGTAAACGCTGCACACGCGAACGATACGAATAACGAGAAATACGCGCAAAGCCCAAGTCAATCACATAACGAATACCCGGAACAGTTAGTGCCGTCTCTGCCACGTTGGTAGCGATAACGATGCGCCTACCTCGGCCTGAGGGCTGGAAAATCCGCTGCTGCTCGGCATAAGTCTGACGCGCAAACAAAGGCAATACTTCAGTATGACGCGGGCCATGTCTCACCAGCACTTCTTGCATCTCACGAATCTCTGCTTCAGTAGCAGCAAAAATCAAGATATCGGCATGCTCAGGATGACCTTTGGCCACCGCATCTTCAAAACACTCCTCTACCGCGGCGACTAAAACACGTGGCAGATTGTCTTCAAAGTCATCAAAGCTGTCATCATTTGAGCTGCCCACTGGCGTGTCTGTAAGAGGACGATAACGCACTTCAACAGGATAGCCTCTGCCTTCTACATTAATAACAGGGGCAGGCACCACCTGCTTTTTGGCTTTATCGTACTGTGCGAAATACTCACTAAAGCGACCGGTATCTAAGGTTGCAGAGGTGATAATCACCTTTAAATCTGGGCGCTTAGGCAGCAGCTGTTTTAAATACCCCATGATGAAGTCAATGTTCAGACTTCGCTCATGCGCCTCATCGATAATGATGGTGTCGTATTTACTTAAAAACCGGTCATGCCCCAGCTCTGCCAGCAAGATACCATCAGTCATTAGCTTAACCACAGATTTGGCCGTACCCTGCTCATTAAAGCGAATCTTGAAGCTGACCGTCTCCCCAAGTGGCTCGCCCAGCTCTTCAGCGATACGGTTAGCCACACTGCGAGCCGCCAATCGTCTGGGCTGAGTATGGCCAATCTGACCGGTAACCCCTCGACCTGCTAGCATCGCAAGCTTCGGCAACTGCGTGGTCTTACCCGAACCAGTCTCACCCGCCACAATAATCACTTGATGGTCATGAATCGCTTGAATGATATCTTCACTACGCTTACTGACCGGCAACTCAGCATTTAAAGTTTCCGGTAAATTGGCCGGAATGCTCTCGATACGCTCTTGCACCACTTGCTGCGAGCGTGCCTTAACTTTCTCAAAAGTAGCTTGCTTCTCCGCCAAAGCTTTGGGGTTGGCATTTTTGGACGGACGGGTTAGCTCACGTTGCAGACGGCTTAAGAAGTGACGGTCTTTGGCCAATACTGGCAACTCATCAATTTTTTTCGCCGCTGATAAATCATTGGTAGCAGTGACAGCAATATCAGATGCTGTATGAGGGGCATTACTGTCTTTTGTCATATATTTTTTGGCTTTATTAGCGATATTATAGTTAAGAGATTTCTAGCTGCCGTGACCGTATTTATTAAGGTTACAGCAGTTATTAAAGATAAAACCCTATTTATCAGGATTTTGATAAGAAGTTGATAAGAAATAAATAATAAGGGTCACAAATTTTGGCTTAGGCTATTTATTATAGCGGAATATGTGACCCTACTTCAGCAGTTTATGAGGTTTTACAGACAGTTATCAAGTTTTAGAAACATAATACAACCCAATTGCTAACTTCAATCTCTAATATTAAAGCTTGTTGTCTTGTAAAAACTGCTTCACCACAGCAACTGTTGCTTTGGGATCTTCCTCTTGCGGCACATGACCTAAATCGTCAAATACGACCAGCTGGCTATTGGGTATGGCTTCTTTAAACTTATAAGCGCTTTCAACCGGAATTAACTCATCATGCTTGCCCCAGATAATCAGCGTAGGCTGTTTAATCTCCCCTAACCTGTCGACCTCATCTTGATACAAGCCTTCACGCATCCGTCTGGTTAATGCCTTACGATTGCCTTCACGACGGGTTAACTCATAATAGCGATCTACCAGCTCATCACTGACTTTTGATTTATCGGCGTAGACACTCTCGACACTACTGCGCACCATGCTTTTGGGCAGTATATGCTCAGTAAGTCCATCTAAGAGCGGATACTGCGCCAGTTTAAAGCCAATAGGCATACGTTTGGGAGTAAAATTAAAGCCAGAAGCATCTACCAATATCAAGCGATTAACACGCTCAGGATGCTTTAAGGCAGTCAGCCAAGCAATTCCCCCACCGAGTGAATTACCGGCAATGGCTGCCTGCTCAATATTAAGCTTATCCATTACCGCAATCACGGTATCGACATAATTATCTAAACTATAGATTTTATCCTCATCGGCATAAGGACCTGTCAACCCAAAGGCGGGCAAGTCCATTCGCACCACGCAATAGTCGTCTTCTAGCTCACAGGTCCAACCCTCCCAAGTATGTAAGCTAGCTGAAGTGCCGTGGATAAGCAGCAAAGTTTCAGCGCCACTTTGCGCCTCACAATTATTGGAGTTATTGGCTGTGCTTGATTGGCTAGCCGTCTTATTATTCGTCTTAGATTGGGCCACATGAACTTTCAAGCCGTCCACTTCAACGTAAGAGCTGGTCGGCAATTCCCAATGCTTAAGCTTCGATACCGCCAAATCAGGTTTCCAGACACAGCCTGTAGTGAATACTGCAGAGGCGGCTAACATTCCTAGCACACCCATCTTTAAGGCTGATTTTTTATTAAAAGTTAACGCTTTCTCCATTAGATACCTATCCTTGGTTGTTGGTTATTAATTTTTGATTATTGATCTTTGGTTATCAATACAACGCCTTTATCATTAAGGTTATTGATCCATAAATCCATAACAAAAAGCGACCTTAAGGTCGCTTTTTTAAATTAAAACATTAGCTCAGGCTTCTTTCTTTTTCCACTTAGAACTTTAAACGCTTGTCTTGCTCAATTTTGCTCATAACCTCTGGCAGCTTATCGCCCAGAGCAGTCAAAGCAGATTTGGTCGCAGTGCTCACTACCCCTGATACGGCTGAATGAGCTGCATTGGCTAAGCCTAATTTTTCAGCAAAAGTAGGCTTTTGACGTGACAGTAACGCGTATGCTTGATACTTCTCCATTTGCTGTAATAAATAGGCATCAGAGGTGCTCAGCTCATCCACCAAGTTTAATTTTAGTGCATCTTCACCGTACCAATGATCACCGTTGGCAACCTTAGCCAAGTCAAGCTCAGGGCGATAAGTGGTAACAAAATGCTTAAATAACTCGTGAGTCTGCTCTAGCTCTTCAGTATATTTGGCACGGTCTTCATCATCATTTTCACCAAACATAGTGACCGTACGCTTATACTCACCTGCAGTGAACATTTCATAATCGATGTCATGTTTTTTTAGCCATTTATTGAAGTTTGGCATTTGTGACACCACCCCAATAGACCCCACTACGGCAAAGGGGGCAGCTAAGATTTTATCTGCCACACAGGCCATCATATAACCGCCACTGGCTGCAATCTTGTCCACACAGATGGTAAGCGTTAGTCCTGCCTCTTTAAGACGTACCAACTGTGCTGCTGCCAATCCATACCCATGTACCATACCTCCGCCTGACTCTAAGCGAACCACGACCTCATCGTCTTTATTGGCGGTACTAATAATTGTGCTGATCTCTTCACGTAAGTGCTTTACTGCAGAAGCTTTGATATCGCCATCGAAATCTAAAACAAAGATTCTTTTCTCTTTTTTCTTAGATTTACTTTTGTCTTTTAGTTTCTGTTTGGCTTTTTTGGCCAGTGCTTTTTGAAATTGTTTTACTGCATTTTTATCTTCTGTCGCTTCAATTAAACTTTTGCGACGTTGCTCTTGGCTTTTATTTAGATGAATAACTTTTAGTTCAACAGGATTCTTGGCAGGATGAAACAACATAAACTTTCCTTATCAGATAAGACTACAATAGATAAAACAACTCAAAAAACAAGACTGATATAATAACCATATATCGACATTATGTTTTTATAATATTGTTATTAATATGCGTTTGCATTTGCACATTTCAAGGGTGCTCGGTTGTAACAAACGCCAATATTAGGCATAATGTGCGTTTGATAAAAATTCTAATTGAGATAACCTTCTTAATTTTATAATTATTCTTTTTGATAACTGATAGGTAGTGGACAGTTTATGAAGCGTACCGAGTATTGTGGGGCAGTAACCGAAGCGTTGCTAGAGCAAACCATCACTGTAAAAGGATGGATTCACCGTCGCCGTGACCACGGTGGTGTTATCTTCTTAGATATGCGTGACCGTGAAGGTATCCTGCAGGTTGTAATTGACCCAGATACACCAGAGGCTTTTGCAACTGCTGATGCGGCTCGTCCTGAGTATGTATTACAAATTACTGGACGTGTACGTAAGCGTTATGAAGGTACTGAAAACCAAAACATGACCAGTGGTCAGGTAGAGCTATTGGCCAAAGAAATTGAAGTATTGGCCAAATCAGAAACCCCTCCATTCCCTCTGAATGACGAAAACACTACGGTAAACGAAGATTTACGTCTTAAGTACCGTTATTTAGACATGCGTCGTCCGCAAATGCAGGAGCGTATGGTTTTCCGTGCGAAAGCAACCTCTACTATTCGTCGTTACTTAGATGATCAGGGTTTCTTAGACGTTGAAACGCCTATCTTAACTCGTGCGACACCTGAAGGTGCGCGTGACTATCTTGTGCCATCACGTACGCGTCCAGGCAACTTCTTTGCTCTACCACAGTCACCACAGCTGTTCAAACAGTTGCTAATGGTCTCAGGCTTTGATCGTTATTATCAAATCGCTAAGTGTTTCCGTGACGAAGACTTACGTGCTGACCGTCAGCCAGAATTCACTCAGGTGGACATCGAAACTTCTTTCTTAACAGAAGAAGAGATCATGAGCATCAACGAAGGTTTAATCCAAAACCTATTCAAAACCATGCTTGATGTGGATCTAGGCGAATTCCCACGCATGACTTACGCAGATGCTATGCGTGACTACGCTTCAGACAAGCCAGACTTACGTATTCCATTAAAATTAGTTGACGTAGCTGACTTAATGCAAGGCGTTGAGTTCAAAGTATTTGCTGGCCCTGCAAATGACCCTAAAGGTCGTGTGGCGGCGTTACGTGTACCAAACGGTGGTTCACTAACTCGTAAGCAAATCGATGAGTACACCAAATACGTAGGCATCTACGGCGCTCGTGGTCTAGCTTACATCAAAGTAAATGATGTCACTAACATCAACAACGGTGTAGATAAAGAGTCAGGCTTACAATCACCAATCATCAAAAACATGAGTGATGACGTATTAGTTAGCCTAATTGAGCGTACAGAAGCTCAAGACGGCGACATCATCTTCTTCGGCGCTGATAAAGCGAAGATTGTTAATGATGCTATGGGTGCACTACGTGTCAAGATTGGTCTAGACATGAACATGGAAACTTGTGAGTGGGCACCACTATGGGTTGTTGACTTCCCAATGTTCGAAGAGACTGACGACGGTAAGTGGACTTCTATGCACCACCCATTTACTATGCCAAAAGGCTCAGTAGAAGAGCTGAAAAATAGCCCAGAAACTGCCCTATCTGTTGCTTATGATATGGTATTAAATGGTACTGAAATTGGTGGTGGTAGCTTACGTATCAACACAGTAGAAATGCAGCGCGCGGTATTTGACGCTCTTGGTATTTCTGAAGAGGAAGCGAATGAGAAATTCAGCTTCTTACTAGACGCTTTAAAATTCGGTGCACCTCCTCACGGTGGTTTGGCATTCGGTCTAGACCGTCTAATCATGTTAATGGTTGGCGCAAGCTCTATCCGTGACGTGATTGCCTTCCCGAAAACCAAAACAGCTGACTGTCCATTAACACAGGCTCCTGCTGAAGTAGATAGCCGTCAGCTTCGCGAATTAGGTATCCGTGTTCGTGAAAAAGCTCAAGCTGAACCTAAAGAGTAATAAGTATTTTATACTCTTTTAAACTATTTGCTGATGCTAGATATCAGTAAATTTTGTTAGTAAGGCGATAGCTGGCTCCTCATGATTCAGCCTCGCCTTACGGATGAGTGAACTGATATGAATCCATTGAATGTTTTTAGATATGTGCCATTGTCCGTCATGCGGGCAGTGGCACTTTTTGTCGCTTGGATTGCCATTTTAATTCCTGATTTAAAAATCAAGCGTACAATCCGCATCAATTTACGGTTAGCATTCGCCGAGTTCTCTGAAGAAGAATGCGACTGTTTCACCAAAGCGGTTATTAAAAACCAAGCTTTAATCGCTGTCGAATCTATTAAATGCTGGGCTATGCCACCTGAATGGAGCATTGCTCAAATTGATAATGTCTATAATAAAGAAGTTTTTGATGAAGCTTTAGCCAATCCCAATGGCATGCTGGCCATTGTTCCGCATTTAGGGACTTGGGAGATGATGAATGCTTGGATCAATCAGTTTGGGTCACCCACCATCTTATATAAGCCTACCAAGAATGAAACTATGGATGAGTTTATTCTAGAAGGCCGTCAACGTCTTAATGCCACCTTAGTACCCACAGATGCTTCGGGGGTTAAAGCTATTTTTAAGACCCTAAAATCTGGGGGCTTTAGTATTATTCTACCCGATCACGTGCCTCAGCCTTCTGGCGGGGTCATCGTTCCTTTCTTTGGTATCGAAACCTTAAGTAGCACTCTAGCTCCTAAACTTGCCAGTAAAACAAAATGTGCTCTTGTGGGACTTAGCTGTCTACGCAATGATAATAATGGTTTTGATATCTACTGCACTAAGCTTGATGACCCTGATCTGTATGCCCGTGATATGAATGTGGCTACCAAAGCTTTAAATGATGCTATGGAACAGATGATTCGTGTCTGTCCCAGTAATTATATGTGGAGCTATCGAAGATTTAAGCATCTACCCAACTTGGGCAACCCCTATAAGGCTACTAATGAACAGTTAGTAAAGTATCTTAAGGACAACCATATTGGTAGCACTCAATCGGTACCTGAAGAAACTCAATAAACTTAAAGACAAACTAGGATGTAAAAGTGTCTAATAATAATCAAAACCGTTATATCATTTGCATGAAATGGGGTACTAAATATGGCCCTGAATACGTCAACCGCTTGTATAACATGGTTAAGCGTAACCTAACCTTAGACTTTGAAATGGTTTGCTTAACTGATGATGAGACCGGCATCGATCCTAATGTACGCTGCTACCCTATTCCTGAATTGAACTTACCTTCAGGTTTGCCTGAGCGCGGCTGGAAAAAACTGACAACCTTCAAGCCTGAACTGTATGACCTTAAAGGCACGGCTTTATTTTTAGATATTGATATTGTGATTGTTGATAATATCGATGCTTTCTTCGAATACGAAGCTGAGCATGAAGACAGCGTGGTAATTATCCGTGACTGGAAAAAGCCGTGGCGTATGATTGGTAACAGTTCTGTGTATCGCTTTAAAGTGGGTCAGAACACCTATCCTAATTTATTAAGCAACTTTGAAACTAACTTCTCTACCATACGTAATGAAGTACGCCATGAGCAGGCTTACTTATCCAACTACTTGCGTGAACATCATCACCTAGAGTATTGGGATAAGTCGTGGTGTGTCAGCTTTAAGTACCAGTGTATGGCGCCTACCCCATTAAACTTTGTCAAAGCACCTCGCTTACCAGAGGGCGCTAAGATTGTAATTTTCCATGGTGAGATTAATCCACCTGATGCCATCAAAGGTGGTGGTGGTAAATGGTATCGCCATGTGAAACCTAGCCCTTGGCTTAAGGAATACTGGCAGTAAACTAGAAGGTTATCTATCAAACTGGAATAAGTTCTTTATTAAACAACAACGTGATATCAATAATTACAACTATAGGGAATACTTTATGAAAATTACTGTTGTTGGCACCGGCTATGTTGGGTTATCAAATGCAATGTTATTGGCACAGCATAATAACGTTACAGCCGTTGATATCCTGCCTGAAAAAGTTGAGCTACTGAATACTAAAAAATCGCCTATCGAAGACAAAGATATTGAAGATTTCTTAGCGAATAAACCGCTTGACTTCACAGCTACTCTCAACGCTAAAGAAGCGTATCAAAAAGCAGATATCGTTATTGTAGCAACGCCAACGGATTATGATCCTAAGACTAATTTTTTTAATACCAAAAGTGTAGAAACAGTCATTCAAGATATCCTTGAGGTTAATCAAACGGCAACCATTATTATTAAGTCAACCGTACCTGTTGGCTTTACTAAAGACTTAAGACAGCTTTTATCCAGCGACAATATTATCTTCTCACCTGAGTTTCTAAGAGAAGGTCAAGCGCTACACGACAACCTATACCCCTCACGTATTATTATTGGTGATGAGTCTGATAAAGCAGAACAGTTTGCAGAACTTCTTCTGGAAGGTGCTGTTAAAAAGAATGCTCCCGTACTTTATACCAAATCTACTGAGGCAGAAGCCATCAAGCTGTTTTCCAATACCTATTTAGCGATGCGTGTTGCCTACTTTAATGAGCTTGATACTTATGCCCAAACCTATGGTCTTAACACCAGACAGATTATTGAAGGTGTCGGCCTGGATCCACGTATTGGCGACCACTACAATAATCCCTCTTTTGGATATGGTGGTTACTGTCTGCCCAAAGACACCAAGCAGCTTTTAGCAAACTACGATGAAGTGCCTAGCAATTTAATTAGCGCCATTGTTGACTCTAACCGTACCCGAAAAGACTTTATCGCTGACACCATAATTGCAATGAACCCTAAGATTGTGGGGGTACATCGACTCACCATGAAAAGTGGTTCAGACAATTTTAGAGCCTCGTCAATTCAAGGTGTCATGAAGCGCATTAAAGCCAAAGGTATCGAAGTCGTGGTTTATGAGCCTGTATTGCAAGATGATTTGTTTTATAATTCAAGAGTTGTTAAGGATTTAAAAGAATTTAAATCTATCAGCGATGTTATCGTAGCCAACCGTATGTCTGAGGAGTTAGAAGACGTTGCAGACAAGGTGTTTACTCGTGATTTATTCGGTAATGACCAATAAGAATATATGCTTTTTATTCCAACTGCATTGAATTAGCACTAATACTTAATGTTATTAAAAGTATTATTATTCTTAAAAAAAGGAAAGGAAAATAGAAAACTTTGTTAACCTAAAATCTTTTTCTTACATGCAAAAAGAACAAAAAACTCCCCTTAAAATAGCGTAATGTACGGTGGTCTGAATGAATAGCAAAGGTATTAGCAACTATCAAATTAAAGTACAGGGAAAAACTTATTCTGTTCCCTTTTTTAACAAAAAAAATGCAAACCGTATTAATAAATCAGTAAATATTTTTGCATCAGGCCCCTCCATTGACCAATTGTCATTTACGGATGACTTACTGGAAAATCCTTCTATTTTTGTTAACGGTAGCCTATCACTAATAGATAAACACGACTTTGCAAATATCACGGCCTACGTTATCAGTGATGAAAGGTTTATCAAACACAATGCTGAAATTCTAGAGCAGCTTTATACCGGTCAGCCGTTATATATTACTAAGCCCGTTATAGACGCTATAGCAACCGCCCTACCTAATCTTATACAAAAGTATCAGGATACTATCACTCTTATCTATCCAGTAGATAGACCGCTAACTGATGACAAGCTTAGCCTTTTAAAGTCTCTGCCTATACTGAATAAAGTAGCTAAGAAAAAACTTTCTTTGGATAAGTTTGAAGACCATCAAGACTTTGTAATCGACTCTACAAGCTACCCTAAACCTATTGGCGTTTCTTTAAATATAGAAAATGGCTTTGTTGAAGCTGGCACGGTAGCTTTTGTCGCCGCCCAATTGGCTTATACTTTGGGAGCCGAAAAAATCAACTTATACGGCATCGACTTAATTAACAGCAGCCAACCTAGATTTTATGAAAGTGAAGATGATGCTGCCCCTTGTAAACTTGATAAAGCCATCACCGATCGTATCGTACCCTCATTTGACTTAATGGGTATAGTGTATAATCAGAATGGCATTAAAGTGATTAATAAATCGCCTGTATCTAATCACTTATTTAAAAATATATAGTGAAACTTATTCTCCATGATGTGTCACATGCCCTAAAGTTCAAGATATAACTCAAATCATAGTTATTGTAACTTTGGTGCGAGTGACAAATCCCACATACTCCCCATTATAATATCAAGCTCTCCCCGGATATTTCCTCCTAAACCAGCCCCAGGTGTTAAGGTGATTTCTCCAAAATATAGTTTACTATCTATAATATACCAATCAACTCTAGCATATTCTAACTTTCCTAGTAGTTTATAGCTAAGCTTTACTGCCTCCACTATAATCTCTCTTTCAGTTCCAGAAAACTTAAAATCTCCTGAGAATGAATTTTTGACCCCTGCCGTCAAATCCGTACACATAAACTTGGGAGATTTTAATTACGCAGCCTGACGATAGTAGTCAAACCACACCTGTCTTGGCGCTCGATAGCCCAAGCCCTTTTGAATCCTCGTCTGATTGTAGTACAGCTCGATATAACTGATAATATCATTGATGGCTGTGAACCTTGTTTT
>ERZ808037.1645-NODE-1645-length-13695-cov-14.249009_pt1 | contig 13695 bp, 13 predicted proteins | sample MGYA00380190_ERZ808037 | MGnify/ENA primary metagenome ERZ808037 (study PRJEB31490, sample SAMN06133399) | mouse gut metagenome | isolation source: J9 | host: mice | place: China: Chengdu | collected 2015-05 ...
TCCTCCGAAAATCTTAGATGCTTTCATTATACTACAGTTAGCTCATTTGCACAATAAATTTAAGGACATACTACTAGAACGGGATAATCGACAGATATTGATATTTTACGGAGAATTTTTGTGAAAGCTTATTCCATCTGGAAAGACAATGCAGTATAATAGAGCCAGCGAAAAGTGGGGATTCATAGGAGATTTTATGGACAGGAGAAATACGCTTGCCCTGTATTTGACAGGAACTTTGGGACAGATATGGATTGTCTGCACTATAACTTTTATATTACGCAATCATGGGATTGGTGTGGATTTCACAACGCCTATTGGAGTAATTGCTATTGGAATTGGTGGAATTTCTTCTGCATTATGGGGAATTATTATTGCAGTTAAATATAAGAAGTATAGTTTGAAATACATTTTAAAAGACTTTGTTTGTTTACGACAAAAGTATTCCAGTTACTTATTCGCACTTATATTTTTAGGCTTAGATTTTTGCTGTATTCTATTTGGAGGTAATCTTCAAATAAGTGCATGGTATATTCCTGCTTTGCTGTTTGTAAAAGCAATTCTATTTGGTGGGATAGAAGAAATTGGTTGGAGATATACATTTCAACCAATTTTGGAAGAACAATTCAGCTATATTTTATCAACTATATTAACCTTTTTGGCGTGGGGAGTATGGCATTTTTCATACTTTTATATTGAAGGTACATTATTACAAGTGCAAATAACTGGTTTTACAGTTGGACTATTGGTTAATTGTTTTATCTTGTCAGCTTTATATGCAAAAACAAATAGTTTATGGATATGTGTAATGACACATTCATTAATTAATGTATTTTCACAAATAACAACAGGCGGTAATCAATATGTACTGTTTGTTTGTAGAATAATTATTATCGTTTTAGCTGTTGTTCTTTCAAATCACAAAAAAGAAAAGTAAAATAAATTTCTGCCTGTAAAACTGGAAAACAGATATTGGTTAATCTGAAAGGAGCATCATCATAATCTGCCATTGAAAACTGCATAATTACAAAAAAATGCCGCTGCATGGACAAAATCCAGACAGCGGCATTTCCTTGTCAGCGCTTCCGGCTTCCTAAAGGCGAATCCTTGTAGATGCCGGATTTTTTCATAATGTTTTTCAAGTCCGTGCGTTCTTTTTCGGTCAGCTTTTCATAGCTGATTTGAAGCTGTGAACACATGACGTAACAGAATTTATCAAGGGCGTTCCCCGGAAAGCGCATGGCTTTTTCTACATCTGCAATTATTTTCAGCGTGCTGGAATCATCCGGCGCACTCTCCGCATCAGCTTCATGCGCCAGCCGGATATCGTGGAGAATTGCGTCCCACTCCTTATGCGTGACATGGCAGAAATAATCTTCTTCCTGTATCTGCGAAGCCTGCAATGCCTTCAATGTTGTATCTTCTTCTTCTGGCTGGTATTTCTGCCGGATTTCCGTCCTCACAGCCTCAAGCGAGGCATTGATATCCTGAAAACGCATGGTGGCGATACCGTCCACATATATTTCTGCATCTGTCAAAAGGGCAGTGAAATTTTCATGCGTGGCAATTTCACAGAGCAGACGGTTGTTGATGTGCCCGCTTTTTAACAGTTCCACCATATCATCATTGATATGCAGTTCTGTAAGTCCGGCATCTGGGCGGTTTCTGTTTTCAGTGGCACATAAAAGGTAATCCGTGGAAACACCATAAAATTCTGCAAGCTTCAGGATGGATTTGTGGCTGATTTCTTTTTTTACATCATTTTCATAGCTGCCGAGGGCAGACTTTGAAATTTGTGTCAGCTCCGCAAGTTCTTCCAGTTTTAAATGCCGCTCTGTCCGTAAGTCTTTGAGCCGCTCCTGTATGGTTATGCCCTGCTTCATGATTTTATCCCCTTTCCGGCGGCATGTTACCCGCCGCCATACTGATTATACCACACCATTCCGCAAACGTGGAATTTTTTGATTTTTATATTCCATTCCTGATTTATGGATATACGGGAATGGGAACAAAAATGTTCTATGATAGTATCAGTTCATCGATGGATTACTCCAATCGCATGACCGGGCTGATGGGATATGCTCCCCAGACGAAGTGACGCCATGAACTGTGAAAGGGAATGAAAATCCCCGCCGCAGCGAGCGCACCAGAGGGAACAAAACGCTGCCGGAGGAACCGGGGGCAGGAACGGTATCAGGAAGAACCGGCTGGACTGTACTAAAATATGAATAACAGTGTGCAGGCAGAGGGATTACTCTGCCCTGCCTGCATTGACAGGGGGTTAAAGCGGCATGAAAAGACAGGCTCTGCTCTGAATGTTTCTGCCCAAAACAGCTCCAAGATGATACATAAAATGAAAGGAGAAAACAGACAAATGGAATATGAATTTATGACAGCAGACACACCGCTGCCGCCCTGTATGCCATTCCCGAAAGCATTGGCAGGACTTCCCGTCAGCAGCACGGCAAAGGTGATGTACTGCAAGATGCTGGATGCCATGCTCACAAAAAAGCTGGAAGATGAGAACGGAATCCTGTTTGTATATTTTCCTGTCAGGCAGCTTGCCGTTGAACTCTCCCGGTGTGAGATGACAGTTAAGCGTTCTTTGAATGAACTGGAAAATGCAGGGCTGATTATGCGGGTAAGGCGGCGGGGATTTGCGGAGCTAAACCGTATATACATTCTCATACCAAAAATATAATCATGTATTCTCAAAAGTGGTGAATAGATGTATAATAAATCCGAAGGCAGATCGGGATTTGGAGGTAGAAAAATGCAATATATAATAAGTCAATGGAATAGGGCTGCGTCAAAATATGCGGAAGATCAGGAATGTTCAGAATTTGTAGAAAGCAATAAAAGAGTAGTAAAAGCCAGATTTGAACATTTTAGTAGGGAGAAAGTATTAGACCTTGGCTGCGGCTATGGAGTTTATACAGATTATTTTAGAAGCATAGGGGCTGATGTAGTAGGAATTGATGGTTCTGAAAAAATGATTGAAATAGCCCGAAATCGATACCCTGTCATTGATTTTTCTGTTATGGATATTACAGTTCCTCTTGCCTTTGGAAACGGTCAATTTGATATGGTATTTTCAAATCAAGTATTCATGGATATAGAAAATATTGATTTTGTATTTTCGGAATGCAGAAGGATACTTAAAACAGGGGGAATATTGTATTATTCAATTGTACACCCGGCATTTTATGATTGTCATTGGCTTAAAGACTCAAATGGCTATAAATATGCGAAAGCGATGGATAAATATATTAAAACCTATCAATTTAAAAATGAATTTTGGGGTGAAACAGAGCACTTTCACCGCCCATTATCTTATTACTTAAATGTTGCGGCAAAAAACGGATTTGCATTAAAAGAAACTTGTGAGCCAATTTCATATGACGGAGAAAATAAAAATAATGACTTACCGCTTTTTTTCTTTGCTGAATATATCAAAGCAAAATGATTGTGTTCCTCATCTCAATAAATTTCCGTTTATCGAGATGACATAAATCATTTCAACACAAATATTTTGGGCAGTGGCAACATAGAAACGCCGCTGCTTTTTCACATATATATTTTCATACCGAAAAAGAGAACAGAAAAAACATAAAAATATATTCTTCAAAGCTGTGTTTAGGTGTATAATAAATCCGGTAATAATCAGAATTTGTCGTAAAAGTAAATTTGCATTGTAAGGGAGAAATTTATTTATGAAAATAAGGTGTGTATGGGAACATAACGGCAATGACAGCATTTTGTATGCAGATAGTTTTATTGGAGCTTTTACAAGAGGAGCTTCTAAAGATTTGGCAATACAGAAAATGCCTTCTGAAATAAAATCTTATCTGATGTGGAGAGGTGACTTAGCTGCGGATTCTTTTAAAATTGAAATAGTTCAGGAGAAGTGTTCTGAGCTAACTATTTCTGATGCTGATTCTGATGTCCTTTTTGATGAAGAACGGAAAGAATTGAGTGTTTCTGAATATGAAGAATTGAAAGCACTTGTCTTGAAATCAGCACGGGATTTTCTGTCATTGTATGAGGCAATTCCTGATAAAAATAAAAGCTGCCTCCCAGTTAGAGCAACTTTTTATGGACAGGTTCCCCGGACAGCATTTGAAATGTATGAACACACAAAAAATGTTAATGATTACTATTTCGGCGAAATTGGTGTTGCTACAGATAATGAGGGAAACATTGTGGAATGCAGGGAACGCGGATTTGCGATTCTGGAAAGCCAGCCAAACTTTTTGAAAAATATAGTTCATCTTGGAAGTTATAACGAAGAATGGTCATTAAGAAAAGTACTTAGACGTTTCGTTTGGCATGATAGAATCCATGCAAAAGCGATGTACCGAATGGCTTTGAAAATGTTTGACCCTGATGTGGTGCCAAATATATTTCAGTTTGATATATAACTCTCTGTGAGTTGGGATGATTTGGAATACTTTATACAATATTTTGGGCAGTGGCAACATAAAAACGTCGCTGCTTTTTCATTGTAAAACTAAATATGATACAGGGCAAACGAAACAGCCAGTTATCGAAAAACTTTCAGTGAAAGTATATCGTAAACTGGCTTTTCTTTTGCAAAAATTTCCGACAGGGAATTTGCATAAACGCAGGAATTTTGACCGAGCCATTTTCAGGAATGGTAAAGGGAATTAGCCTGTAGCGAGAGTACAGAGTGCGGCAAGGTCTATGCTCCGCTTCGGTTGGTGCTGGACAAGTGCAACTGGTACTTAGCATTCTTTGAGAAGGGTACAGGGAGCGCAGCTTCCCTGTGCAGGTCAAGGGCGGCAGCCATTGCCCAGTAGAGTTGACGCTTGCGTCGGCTCGTACTGGGTATTGCCTGACGCTGAAAGCGGCAGGACTGGCAGCAAAGCTGCCCTTCTCCCAAGCTCCGCTTTGGGAGAAAATGAGCGGAACTGCCCTGTCCCCTGCGTGCAGGGAACAGGCAGTTTCCGTCGGATAGAAAATTGGACGAAGGGGGAAAAGACGATTGAATGAAACTGACAAGGCATAACGGCAGAGCCGGAAAAAACGGCGTTTACAATCCCAAGCATAATGACCGCAGATTTGACATTGAAAACAGCGAGCATATAGATGCGGACAAGGCAAATCAAAATATTTATTGGGACTGCTACACCGGATTTTCTTCTGCAAAGATAAGGGAGCATGACAAAGAAAATGATTACTCTTTTGAAAAAATTGAACAGCTTTACTATTTTGAACATTACGCAGACCACATACAGGCGCAGAATGAGCGGAACGAGAAAACAAGACACACCGAGCGCAACAGGACGGTGACGGATTTACTCACAAATAATAAAACGTGTCCCGAAGAAAGCATTTATCAAATCGGCACGGTTGATGAATCCATATCAGGAGAAATGTTAGCTAAGATTGCAACAGAATTTTTTGACGAAATGGAAGAAAAATTCGGCACTCATGTACACATCTTAGACTGGGCATTACATCTTGACGAGGGCACTCCGCATATCCATGAAAGGCACGTTTTTGACTGCAAAAATAATTACGGAGAACTGTGTCCCCAACAGGAAAAAGCGCTTGAAGAATTAGGCGTGCCATTACCCAATCCCGACAAGAAGAAAGGCAGGAACAACAACCGCAAACAGACCTTTGATGCGGAATGCCGGAAGATGCTTTTCCGTATCTGTGAAAAGCATAATCTTCACTTACAGACGGAACCGACTTATGGCGGCAGGGGCTATTTGGAGAAACAGGATTTTATCATTGAAAAACAGAAAGATACAATTTCTGTGCAGAAAGATATTCTTTCCGAAAACGAACAGACAATAGAGGAACAGGCGAAGAAAATCCAGAAGGCAGAAAATACTCTATCTCAAGGGGTAAAAGTAATTGAAAAGCAGGATAAAATTATTGCGGAGAAAAATGCCGCAATTATGGAAAAACATTCTGTGCTTGAAGATGTCACAATGAAACTTGCAGAGGTGGAAACGCTGGTTGACGAAGTGGCGGAACAGGCGTATGAAAAAGCCTGTGATGCTGTTGCCAATACCGTCCGGCAGGAAACACAGAAAGAAGATATAAAAATCCTTGATGATTATTCCAGATGGCTGTCAGCGCCAGAGCGCACTGCTGACAAAAAGCTGCGGGATTATGCAGTAAAGCGTTTGGGGGCATTGAAAGAAAAACTTATAAAATCTGCAAAAGCCACCGTGCAAAAAGTTACGGATTCTTTGCAGGAGCCGGAACACAGGCAGAAAAATCTTGAACAGGTCAGGGAGAAAGCGAGGGAATCCATTAAGGACAGGCTTGCAAGGGGAAAAACAGAAGCAGACCGTCTGAACCGGGAGCGCATGGAACGCATAAGCCCGACAGCAAAAAAGGATATGGAACTTTAAAGCATTTGCTTTTCTTTATGGAGATGGCATCTGCTTTTTTTTATGCACACGGGCGCATGAGGAAATTAGCTGCTGATGCAGCATGCGCCCGGCGCGGCGGGCAGCGGAGAAGGTCACTCCCCTGCCCGATTTTCAGAAAGGAAATGGTATGAATGTATTTGAATCGGTAAAAGAAAACGTGACAGCAAGACAGGCGGCGGAGATGTACGGTATCAGGGTAAACAGGAACGGCATGGCTTGCTGCCCTTTTCATGATGATAAGCATCCCAGCATGAAAGTGGATAAACGCTTCCACTGTTTCGGCTGTCAGGAGGACGGCGATGTAATTGATTTTGCCGCAAAGCTGTACGGGTTGAACAGTCTTGGGGCGGCTGTGAAGCTGGCGGCTGATTTTGGGATTGACTATGACAGCAAAGGGCGGGCTTCTCCACGTCCTGCAAAAAAGAAATTATCGGAAGAACTGCGGTTTAAACAGGCAGGGCAACAGTGTTTCCGAATTTTATCAGACTACAATCATCAGCTGGAAAAATGGAAAACAGAATATGCGCCGAAAGAGCCCGAGGAGGAATGGCATCCCCTGTTTGTGGAAGCTTTACAGAAGCAGACATACATCGAGTATCTGCTGGATATCCTTCTGACTGGCACAGCGGAAGAAAAGGCAGAACTGATAAGGGGATATGGAAAGGAAGTGATGCGGATTGGGGAACGGATTTCAGGACTTGCCGCCTGCCGCAAGGCAGGTCGTGATGAACGCAGCGGATATGCTCGCCCCGGCAATGACAGTCGGTGAAGTTAGAGAAAGCCTTGACACCACGCAGAAGGGGCAGACGGCGAATACAATCGCAAACTGCAAGATCGTGTTCCAGTGCGATCCGCTCTTAAAAGGGGCAGTCCGTTTCAATCTCCTGACGGAACGGATTGATATTGTCCGGGAAGTCGGGTGGCGCAGGGACACCAGCGTACTTACGGACACGGACATAAAATACCTGCTCCTTTATTTCGAGGAGAACTACGGAATCACCAGTGAGAAAAAGATACAGAACGCTTTGGCGATTGCGGCAAATGAAAACTGCTACCACCCAATTCAGGATTGTTTAAAAGGGCTTTTATGGGACGGAACGCCACGTATCCGCTCATGCCTGCACCATTTTTTAGGAGCTGATGCAGATGACTATGTGGAGGAAATGTTGAAGCACTTTCTGCTGGGCGCAGTCCGGCGTGTGTTTATGCCCGGTTCAAAATATGAGGAAATGCTCTGTCTGGTAGGCGGGCAGGGGGCTGGAAAATCTACTTTCTTCCGTTTGCTGGCAATAAAAGACGAATGGTTCAGTGACGATTTAAAGAAGCTGGATGATGACAAGGTATTTACGAAATTACAGGGGCACTGGATTATTGAGATGTCGGAGATGCTTGCCACCAGCAGTGCAAAGAGCATCGAAGAAATTCGCTCTTTTATCAGCAGACAGAAGGAAACGTACCGCACGCCTTATGAATCACAGCCAAAGGACAGGTTACGGCAGTGCGTGTTCGGCGGCACGTCAAACAGGCTGGACTTTCTGCCGCTTGACCGTGCAGGGAACCGACGGTTTCTGCCTGTGATGGTCTGCCCGGAGAATGCTGAGGTACATATCTTAGAGGACGAGGACGCTTCAAGGGCATATCTTTTGCAGGTATGGGCAGAAGCGATGGAGATTTACCGAAGCAGGCAGTATTCCATGAAGTTCAGCGAGCCGGTGCAGAGAAAACTTGTGGACGTACAGAAAGACTTTATGCCGGAGGATACCGAGGCGGGAATGATTATCGGCTTTTTGGAAAATTACCGTGGAAATCAAGTGTGTTCCAAACAGCTTTACAGGGAAGCCCTGCACCATGAATATGACGAGCCGAAACGCTGGCAGATTCACGACATTAACGAGATTATGAATACGGCAGTCACAGGCTGGCGGTATTTTTCCAATCCGAGGGCGTTTGATGGGTATGGCAGACAGAAAGGCTGGGAACGCATTGCGGATTCCGGCAACGAACCACCCGGCAACGAAGCTGATTTTTCGGAACTGACAGAAAAAGAAGCCCAGCAGATGGGGATACCCAAGGAGTGGATGGAATGATTTTAAGCGTTGGTTGTCGGGTAGGTTGCCACTTCGTTGTCGGGTTGGTTGCCGGGAAATCCGCTTTTCTCTTGCTCGGAAATGCTGATATTTACAGGCTTTGTTGTTATTTTTATAACTACTGACAACGAAAGCAACAAAAAATTCAAAGAAAATAGAAAAAAGAAAAATAATAAGCCAGACATTAGATTGCAGGTTTTACGGTGTTCGTTGCCGGACTTCGTTGCTGATTCTCTTTGTCCGGCTTTATTTATCTACGGCTACGAATGGGACGGGGAAAAATATGTCATCGTCCCGGAAGAGGCGGAGATTGTCCGGCTGATGTTCAGCAATTATGTCAGCGGCATCCCGCTGGAAAGCACAGTGCGGCAGCTTAAGGAGATGGGGGTGAAGACGCTCCGGGGATATGACTTTACCAGCGTCCAGATCACCTACATCCTGCAGAATGAGCGCTACTGCGGCGACAAGCTGCTCCAGAAGCGTTTCGTGGAGGATTACATCAGCCACAGGGAAAAGATGAACGAAGGCGAGCTGCCCATGTATTACATTGAGGACTGCCACGAGGCAATCGTGGACAGAAGCACCTTCCGGTGGGTGCAGGAGGAGATCAGGCGCCGGCGTTCCGAAGGGCATACTGCCCATCCAGGGATAAAGACATACTGTTTCACCAACAAAATCTTCTGCGGGGAATGCGGCCGGACTTATGCGAGGGCAATAAACCATTACAAGGTCATGCCTCCCTGCGTCTATTGGACCTGCAAGACCAAGAAAACAAAGGGGGAATCCTGCAAAAGCAAGAACCTCCCGGAAGAGGCGCTGAAAAAGGCCATCGCAAAAGCAATGGGTACGCCGGAATTTGACGAGGCGGCTTTTACGGAGCAGGTGGAAAAGATCATCTCCGTGGAGCCGCGGGACATCATCCTCCATTTCCACGACGGGAGGACGGTGCGGGAGCCGGTCGTCATGAAGGGGTACAAAAAAGAACATTACCCGCCGGAGGTGCTGGCATACCGTGCCGAGCAGCGGCGGCTCAAAAAATTAAGGAAGGAGGCAGAGGGAAGTGGCAAAGATAACAGCGATACCGGCAACGATTGACCGTTATTCGGCGGCGCCCATAAGCGGGCTGAAAAAGCGCAGGGTGGCGGCATACGCCCGCGTTTCCACCGACCATGAGGAGCAGCTCACCAGCTACGAGGCGCAGGTGGATTACTACACAAACTATATCAACGGGCGGGATGACTGGGAATTTGTATCCGTATATGCGGATGAAGGGATAACCGGCTGTAACACGAAAAAGCGGAACGGCTTCAACAAAATGGTGGCGGATGCCCTTTCCGGCTCCATCGATCTCATCATCACCAAGAGCGTCTCCCGGTTTGCGAGGAACACGGTGGACAGCCTGACCACCATACGGAAGCTGAAGGAACACAAGGTTGAGTGCTATTTCGAGAAGGAGAATATCTGGACGTTTGACGGCAAGGGCGAGCTGCTCCTTACCATCATGTCCTCGCTGGCGCAGGAAGAGAGCCGGAGCATTTCCGAGAACTGCACATGGGGGCAGCGGAAGCGGTTCTCAGACGGGAAATTCAGCGTGGCGTTCTCCAACTTCCTCGGCTACGACCGGGGCGAGAACGGGGAGCTGGTGCTGAATGAAGAGCAGGCGGCAGTTGTCCGGAGGATCTACGGGCTGTTCCTGCAGGGCAGGAGCCCCTACGCCATTGCAAAGCTGCTGACAGGGGAAGGGATACCGACGCCGTCGGGGAAAGAGACATGGTGCGGGGCAACGGTAAAGAGCATCCTCCAGAATGAGAAGTACAAGGGGGATGCGCTCCTACAGAAAAGATACACGGTGGATTTCCTCTCCAAAAAGAAGAAGATCAATAAGGGCGAGGTTCCGCAGTATTATGTAGAAGGGAGCCACGATGCCATCATAGAGCCTTCCGTGTTCGATGCGGTGCAGAAGCAGATGGCCGTCCGGCATCCGGGGAAGAACCGGCACAGCAGCGTGAGTATTTTTTCAAGTAAAATAAAATGCGGGGACTGCGGGGGCTGGTACGGCTCCAAGGTGTGGCATTCCAATGACAAGTACCGCAGAGTAGTATGGCAGTGCAACCATAAGTTTGACGGAGGGGAAAAATGTGCGACGCCCCATCTGGATGAGGAAAGGATAAAAGAACTGTTCTTGAAAGCGGCGAATATCTTCTGCGCGGAAAAGGATGAGGTCCTGGCAGGATTCGAAGCGGTCAAAGACACGGTTTTTGCCACGGTAGCGCTGGAGGAGGAAAAAGCCGGCCTACAGGAAGAGATGAACGTGGTGGCGGGGCTGATACAGCAGTGCATCAACGAGAACGCCCGCGTGGCGCTCGACCAGACCGAATACCAGGCGAAGTACAATGCGCTGGCGGACCGGTTTGAAAAAGCGAAGGAAAGGCTGGAAACGGTCAGCATGGAGATCACTGAGAAGCAGGCCAGGCGGGAAATGGCGGAGCAGTGCCTTGCGGAGATTGCAAAACAGGAAGGCGTGGTTTCAGAATTTGATGAAGACCTCTGGTATGCGCTGGTCGATTATGCCACGGTCCACGGAAAGAATGATGTGAGGTTCACGTTCAAAGACGGGACGGAGATCAAAGTGTAAAATCCTGCGGTAATGGGAATACCGCAGGATTTTACATACTTCCGAACATTTTGATTTTGCCATGGGGGAAAATCAAAATGTATAGGCAAAATCAAAATGTGTAGGGGAAAATCAAAATGTATAAGGCAAAATCGAATTGTATCAAAGACAGTAGTCCCATAGAGCCGCTTGTATCACAGGAACTTTTCGACATGGCAAATGCAAAGGCGTTCACGCATGAGAAGAAAAATGTCCCGGCAGGGCGGAAAGCCCAGCCGGTCCTTTTCTGCCCGCACTGCGGGAGGCGGCTCACGCTGACAAGCTGGGGGAATGCCTACCGGTGCGGGGAGGCGGCAACTTCCGGCATTGCAGGATGCAGGACGGTTCATGTGGACAAAAATCGGCTGGAAAATACTGTATTGTCCTGCGTCCGCACCATGGCGGGCATGGTGTCAGCGGAGGCGTCCAGAAAGAAAACGGAATGGGAAAAGACAGCGGGTATTGAGGAAGAAGTAAGGAGGCTGGGATCAGAGAAAAAGAGGCTGTCCGCAAGAAAACTCAGGCTTTATGAAGATTACCGCTCCGGCAGTATCACGAAAGATAAGTACTGTAAAGAGTATGAAAACACAGCCAGCCAGATTCTGGAAATAGAAGAAAGGATACCGGAGCTAAAGGACGAGGTTATGCAGATCAGGGAACAGATGCTGCATATGAAAGAGAGGGAGGCGGAGCTGGAAGGACTGGCATCGCTTGAAATATTTGATAAGGGCAGGCTGGCTGCTGTGATTGACAGGGTGCTGGTTTACAGTGAAGAGAGGATAGAGATTGTCTGGAAGATGGATGACTGGTTCTTTCCCGAAGCAGTGGGGGAGAAAGAAGTGGTTACGCTGGAATAAATAATGTAGGAAATAATGTGGGAAAGACATCATGGAGCTGGTTCTGTGGTGTCTTTTCTACATGGTAGAATCTCTCTATTTACTGTGTTAAAATAGAGAAAATGATTTGAGGGAGCTGCATTGTATGGTACGAAGATGTATTTATTGTGGAACAGAAACTGATTTGTCAAAGTCGGATATAATTCCAGATGCACTTACTAATGGAAAGATTATTAACCCAAATGTGTGCAGGGTAGCCCATAACAATAAATTCAGTGATATGTTTGAGGACGAAGTGATATCAAAATTGGCGTTTATAACAAATGAACTTGATATTAAGTCAAGTAAGGGGAATCAATACGCAAGGTATGCAGCCAATGTCATTGTGGATGGCACGGAATATACAACAAAAATGAACGCTGATACAGATTTGTTTAACAAGAAGATTATGCGTAGTGTTGATGGAAAAAGTCTTATTGGGCCAATGGACAAGATAAAAAAAATGAAAGGTATTGATTATGGTAAGGTAACTGAAACTGATATAAATCAGATTGAAATCGAGAAAAAAGTATCAATAGATATGGGGGTTTTCTTTGGTCAGAAAATTCATAGGCTGGCTGCTAAAATTGCGTTTGAATGGTATTGTCTTAATAACAATGTAACAAGTAAATTGAGTGCTTTTGAATCAGTAATAGAGTTTATTATCACTGGAGAAGGCACTGATCCAGTCCACATAATTGGAAAGGAGGATATATATGGTTTGATAAATCAAATGTCTGATTTAGGAAATCATAGTTTGTTTTCCTATGTGGCGGGTGATGGATCGGTTAATGTATTAGTAAGTCTGTTTGGTATTGTAATTTACAATGTGAGGATATGTGATAGTATTATACCGGAATGTCCCTATAATGCGATGTTTTTAACAATAAACTTGGATGCAAAAAAAACTGGGTTTAAATCTGTTTCAAAAAAAGCTTTAGAGCAGGAACTACAAAAAGGGTTTCAACAAGTAGGCATGTTTAATGGATTTCAGGTTATGTGTCCATGTAATATTAATGATAATTCCATGACATGTAAAATGCTATATCTTTTAAGCGGTGTTTATGATGCTAATTTGCCATTTAATGATGAGAGTGCAGAAGAATTAATTGTGGTGATAAAAAAGCACTTAAACAAGGTTTTAAATATTTCGGCATTAACAATAAGAGGATTAAAAAGATTTGTAAATGAACATAAAGGCAACATTGAAAAGGGGATTGTTTTTAATCCGTATGGAACAAATATGAAAGCGATATTTACTTTTTATCTTATATTTGCAACTGGCATAGCTGAAAACCAGATTCATAGTTTTGAGGATTTGAGTGAATTTGTCCGCACAAGATTTGCCGGTAAGGAGATTGCGATATCTGAAGAACTTTGCAATATATTACAGAAAGAGATGATGGAAAGTGAACATTATGCTGATATTATTAAAGAAGGGGCAAAATCCATAGAAGAAATGAGGTTTGATTAGGATGTATAAATTTGAAGTCTTATAAAGTTGGGATTTGGACATCATGGAGCTGGTTCTGTGGTGTCTTTTCTATTGGAAAATAAAATATTATTTTTTTAGATTTTGCTTGACAAAAGCAGAGTTTTGTGGTCTTACTCTGGATGATATAGATATGGAGAATAGAAAAATAAAAATAGACCACCAGCTTCAAAGG
>ERZ808037.1648-NODE-1648-length-13688-cov-12.962163_pt1 | contig 13688 bp, 12 predicted proteins | sample MGYA00380190_ERZ808037 | MGnify/ENA primary metagenome ERZ808037 (study PRJEB31490, sample SAMN06133399) | mouse gut metagenome | isolation source: J9 | host: mice | place: China: Chengdu | collected 2015-05 ...
AACATGATGACCCTGTCCTCCGGCCTTGCCACCCTGCGGGGGCAGTTCTCCACCAACTTCCCCGTGCTGATGGCGGGTTCCCTGCTGGCCATGCTGCCCATGGTGATCCTGTACCTCATCTTCCAGAAGCAGTTTGTGGAGGGCATCGCCTCTACCGGCGGCAAATAACCCCGCGCTATGCGGTCCTCTGGAGCGGCTCCGGCATACGTCAAGATACCGGGGCCGCTCCTTTTTTGCGGGGGATAGATTTGTGCGAAGTGCGCTCTTGCCTCAGAGCGAAAATCGCAGTAAAATGAACGCGATTACACGAATGGGGGGGTATCCCTGTGATTGAACTTGACCGCGGTAGCCGGGTCTTTACCCTGCACACCCGGAACACCACCTACCAGATGAAGGCGGACAACTACAACGTCCTGCTCCACACCTACTACGGTCCCCGGATCGGCAGCGACGACCTGTCCTACTTGATCCAGTACGCCGACCGGGGCTTCTCGCCCAACCCCAGCCAGGCGGGTGAGGATCGCACCTACTCCCTGGACACCCTGCCCCAGGAGTATTCCACCTGCGGCGTGGGGGACTTTCGGCTGCCCTCCATTGAGTTTGAGCGCCCGGACGGCAGCCTCGCGGCCGATCTGCGCTATGCGGGTCATGAGCGTCGGCCGGGCAAGTACGCCCTGGAGGGCCTGCCCGCCTTCTGGGGCGGGGACGAGTGGGAGACGCTGGTGGTGTTTCTGGAGGACGCCGCCGCCCAAGTGTCGGTGGAGCTGTACTACGGGGTCTTGGAGAACTATGACCTCATCACACGCTGCGTCCGGGTGGTGAACCGGGGGACGCAAGCCGTGAAGCTGCGCCGGTGTGCCTCCCTGTGCCTGGATTTCCAGGGCGAGGACTTTGATTTCATCACCTTTGACGGCTGCCACACCTTGGAGCGCGGCCTCAACCGCACCCACCTGCGCCCCGGCGTCCAGAGTGTGGAGAGCGTCCGGGGAATGTCCAGCCACCACCACAACCCCTTCGTCATGCTCTGCCACCGGGACGCCGGGGAGGATCACGGCCTGTGCTATGGGGCGGCGCTGGTCTACAGCGGGAACTTTCTGGCCGCGGCGGAGCGCACCCAGCTGGAGCACAACCGGCTGACCCTGGGGATCAACCCCTGGCATTTCTGCTGGACGCTGGAGCCGGGAGCGTCCTTTACCGCCCCGGAGGCGGCGCTGGTGTGCTCCCCCGGCGGGTTTGGGCAGATGAGCCGTCAGCTCCACCGGGCCGTCCGGGAGAACCTGATCCACGATCCCCTTCAGGGACGGCGGCCCCCGGTGCTGGTCAACCATTGGGAGGCCACCGAGGCCCATTTTAACCAGGAGAAGCTGCTCGACATCGCCCGAGCCGCCGCCCCCCTGGGCATTGAGCTGTTCGTCGTGGACGACGGCTGGTTCGGCAAGCGGGACGACGACACCAGCGGCCTGGGGGATTGGTTCGTCAACGAGGGCAAGCTCCCCGGCGGGCTGAGCGCGCTGGCGTCCCGGCTGAAGGAGCTGGGGATGTCCCTGGGCCTCTGGATCGAGCCGGAGATGGTGAACGAGGACAGCGAGCTCTACCGCGCCCACCCGGACTGGGCGCTGGGTATCCCGGGACGGCCCCGGACCCGCAGCCGGAGCCAGCTGGTGCTGGACTTCTCCCGGGAGGAGGTCCGAAATCACGTCTATTGCGCCATCAAAGCCGTGCTGGACAGCGCCGACATCTCCTATGTGAAGTGGGACATGAACCGAAGCCTCACCGACGTATACTCCGCCGCCCTGCCGGCGGGGCGGCAGGGCGAGGTGTTCCACCGGTATGTGCTGGGTGTGTATGACATCCTGGATCGGATGCGGCGGGACTATCCCCATATGCTCATCGAGGGCTGCGCCGGGGGCGGCGGGCGGTTCGACCTGGGTATGCTGTACTACACCCCCCAGATCTGGTGCAGCGACAACACCGACGCCATCGACCGCCTGGGCATCCAGTACGGTACCTCCTTCTGCTACCCGGTGTCCTCCATGGGGGCCCATGTCTCCGCCGTGCCCAACGCCCAGACCGGGCGTACCGTCCCCCTGGCGACCCGGGGGGTGGTGGCCATGTCCGGCACCTTCGGCTACGAGATGGATCTGAGCGCGGCCACTGAGGCGGAAAAGCGGTTGATCCAGGAGCAGACCGCCTTTTTCAAGAAGCACTACGAGCTGATTCAGCAGGGGGACTACTATCGCCTGACCGATCTTTCCGGCCCCTTCACCGCCTGGGAGCAGGTGTCCCCCGACCGCCGGGAGGCGCTGGTGTCCCTGGTGTACGGCCCCAATCGGGCCGCCAGTCCCTTCCGTACGCTGCGCCTGAAGGGGCTGGATCCCGAGGCACTCTACCAGGTGAACGGTGGGGAAACCCGGCGGGGCGATGTACTCATGGCGGCGGGGTGGCCTCTGCCCATGCCTACCGGCGACTACCAATCGCTCCAGTTCTACCTGAAAGCGGTTCCGGGTTGAGGGGAACGCACCGCCTGTCATAACAAATATGGTCTAAACAGCAGGCAACGAATACCTGAGCCTGAGTCGGCACAACGATTGGTATGCCCAGGCCCATGGTCTGAACCGGGGAAGCGCGGATCATCTGCAACGGAAATTTTTTGCGGCCCTTGCTCAAGCGTGAGGGAACGGGATGAAGCGGACGGCAGAAGCCGTCTACAGGTAAAATAAGTGCATAAAAATGCGACGCACCCGTCAGAGATGGCGGGTGCTTTTTGTGTCAAGATTATGTCAAAATTCAGTGAGTTCGGATACAAAAGTAGAGGGGTCTTGCAGACGTGAAGAAATATTTTGGATGAAGCGCTTATAAAAAATCCATTCTCAATGCCTACACAGTGAGGGAAAAATCTGAAAGGAGTGGAATCACATGATAATCTCAAGTTACAAAAGCTATGACGACCTGCCTCTGTTCCTCAATGCGTCTACAGGAAATGCTCCGGGATACCTCAGCCCGGTGGGCATTGAGAAAATCAAGTCCATGCTCACCAACGATATCTTCCGTCAGGAGATGCTCCATGTCTACGAGCAGAAAAGCCGATCCCGGGATGAACTGGTGGCGGAGACATGACGCAGCATGATGAGCCGGAAGATTTTCTCCAGGCCGATGATGTGATCCGACGGCTCTGGTCAGTGATCTGCGATGATGAGTTGCCGCTGGATCTGCGTGATGAAGGGATTGAGCGTCTCCGTGTGCAGGCAGAGGACGGCAAACCCTACGCCCAGCTTCTCCTGGGCCGCCTGTACCGGGACGGCCCGTTGCTCACGCCTGACTGGGTGGAGGCGAGGCATTGGTTTGAACAGGCGGCGCGGGGGTTGCCGGACGCGCAGTACGTGCTGGGTAAGCTGTACTGGGAGGGTGAGGATATCCCCCAGGACATGGGACAGGCCGTCTACTGGCTGACCCGGGCGGCGAAGCAGGCGCATCCTTATGCCCAGCTCCTGTTAGAGCGGCAGGGCGGCCCCTCCCTGCCCTCCGCCGTCCTGGCCGTCAACAGTCTGCTTCATTCGATAGGGCGTATCTTCCAGGACAACGCCCACATTATAGACGGAACCCATGGCCAGCACACTGACCGCAAACTGCGGCGGAGAATCCAAGAGAAAAAGATCGCCATGGGGCACAAGCCGGATGACCATGAGGAGCAGGGCTGGGGCGGTATGTCCATGTGACCCCTTGCAAATTTTACGCCGCTGAAAACAAAGAAAAGCCCAGAAGCACGCCGCAAAAATATGTGTCTGTTCTGATAACTCTCACCGCTGGCCATGGATATTTCCACCAACTTGTGGTATGGTGTGTCGCTGCAGGAGGTGAGAACAATGCGAAACACTTTGGAAGATTTCTATTACGGCAATATAGCACCCAACGCTCAGGACATGGCGCCCAATTCAGAGCTGAAGCGGGCGACAGATCGGGTGACCCTGGCCCAGTGGCTGGATCGTTGGCTGGGCAAGTACGCCGCCCCGCGCTTGCGGGAAAGCACGATGAGCGGTTATCGGATGTACGCCGAGCAGTATATCAAGCCACGTCTGGGGAACAAGAAAATGAATTCCATCACCCCAGCGGATATCCAGCAGTTGTACACCAAGCTAAAGAAAGAGGGCCGGTACATGAACACCCGGAGCATGGCCGTGCCCTCTCCGCCGGCACTGTCCGGCGCATCCACACCATGCTCCGCCGCGCCCTTGGGGATGCTGTGGAAGTCCGCACGGAACTCACCACCGGCCTGCGCCGGGGCGAAGGGCCGGCCCTCCAATGGGACGACCTGGACTTCAAGACCGGGGCACTTCACATCCAGCGCCAGGTCTACCGGGCCAACGGCGAGCTGGTTGTGTCCGCGCCCAAGACGAAAGCTGCCCTACGCACTATTGTACTGCCGTCCACTCTGCTGGGAGTGTTGGAAGAATACCGTCGGCAAAAAGCACTCCCGCAGCGTCTACGCCGGCACCGAATCCGAATGTGAGGAAAAGCTGACTGAGCTGATCCGGCAGATGAAAACGGAGATCGCGGAAGCCAGACGTTTGGTATCGGAGGGGAACTGGGAGGAAGCCATGGCCCTGGCGGGGCAGAAGAAAGCCCGGGGGACAAAAAAGGTGGTGTGAAAGCCGGGAAAAATGTACCACGCTGTAATCAGTAGAGGGTTCCCGCGCCGCCGCACATATCAGCCGCGTCCCCCTGCCCCCAGCCGGGGCAGATTTTTTCTGTCTGTGGTCAGTTATGTGGTCAGGGCCAACATGCAAAAAATCAAAATCACAAAAAAGTGACGCAAAGTAGAAAAATCCACCCAAAACCAACAGTTCCAAGCGGATTTGTGGCAGACGATACAAGACTCGAACTTGTGACCTCTTGCGTGTGAAGGATTTAGTCACAAATGTCTCCAACCCGTTGTGTCCCAACCGATCCCTAACGTTAAATTATTCAGTTTTGCAACATACTTCGCAACAGGTCAATGACCCCTTGCGAAAAATTGCGTAACTTATTTTTGCCAACATGATCGCCTTGCGATACAGCATCAAAAATTGGGGGATGCCCCCACATAGGAAAGTGAGGAAATCATATGGCATATATCATTTCTTTTACCAACTCAAAAGGCGGTGTCGGAAAAACATCCAGCACCTTGAACTTAGGTGCTGCACTCAGCATTTTCCAGAAAAGGATTCTAATCATTGATAACGATCCCCAAGGCAACTTGACTGCTGCCTTAGGCTATACCCCAGCAGAACAGTCTCATACACTGTCCAATCTCCTGTTTGCGGCTATCGACTACCCGGAAGATCTGAACCTTCATTCAAGCCGCACGATTATCCACACCGGCAGCGGTATGGATCTGATCCCCGCCAATCGTCGTCTGGCTGACGCCGCTGCACGGCTTCAGGTGATGCAGATGTCCCAATATAGCGCCGTGGGCGAGGTGGATCGGGTTTGCGAGAAAGTCATGGGCTCGCTACTGGAGCCGTTGAGGGAACAGTACGATTATATCATCATTGACTGTGGATTGCAACATGAACTCTTGACAGTCAACGCGTTGGCGGCTTCGGACTACTGCATCATCCCGGTGCAGGCCCACTTTCTGGCCAGCGAAGGAATCCCCGATGTGCTGGAGCTGGTCAAATCGGTGCAGGCCAAATTCAATCCCAACCTCAAGATTGCGGGGATCCTGCTGACTATGTATCAGTCCAGACCCCAGCTGTGCCAGAGTGTGAAAGCCAGCGTCTCCGAGGTCTACGGCGAGGATTTCCACGTATTCCAGCGCCCCATTGAGTATTCCATCAAAGTGGCGGAGTGCCCAGCGGCGGGGCAGAGCATTTTTGAGTACGCCCCCAAAAACGCCGCCGCCGAATCCTACCGCAGCCTGGCGGAGGAGGTGCTGGCCCTTGGCTAAAAAGGCGATGGACGACCTGCTGAAGCGCCGGATGTCCGCTACCCAGCAGGCATCCGAGCTTCAGGCCACGGACGAAGCCTACGCAAAACTCTTTCGGGAAATCCCGCCCGAGGCAAACGTCCGCATCTGTAACCTGCTATTGGACAAGCTGATCGCATTTTCCTCAGCGGATATTGGGTTCAAGCCCTACACGCAGGCGCAGCTTGAGGCTTTTGCCGAGCAGCTCAAGGAAGAAGGGCTAATGGTACGGATCATTGTGCGCCCTATTGCGGGGACAGACCACTACGAGATCTTGGCGGGACACAACCGTGCTGCCGCCGCCCGGTTGGCCGGATGGACGGAGATCCCCGCTGAGATCGTGGACGCGGACGATGCCCGGGCAATCGTGATTGCTACCTCCACTAACCTGATCCAACGGCAGAACCTGTCCATCGTTGAGCGGGGCAAGGCGTACAGGGCACTTCTGGAAGCAAAATCCCGACAGGGCCAACGTTTCGATTTAATGCAGCATTCAACATCAGGCGATAATCGCCCGATGTTGGGCAGCGGAACATCAGGCGAAACTCGCCAGAGGTATTCCGCACGAGCGTTAGTTGCGGAATTCTTTGGCGTCACGGAGTACGAGATCCGCAAGGCGGTCAAGCTCACCTATCTCATCCCGGAGCTGGCCAGTATTCTGGAAGCATCCCCAAAGCAGTTGAATCTGGCCTGCGCCGACCTGATGGCGGACTATGATCCGGAATCTCAGCAGGTGTTCATTGAGATGTGCCGCAATGAGAGTTATCCGCTCAACAAGGCCGCTATGAAGTATATTGCTTCCAAGTGCCCACCCCCTTCCGCCAAGTGTCAGGATATGTACGCCGCATGGCGGGAGGCCCGGGCGCGGGCCGAAAAGCGCCTGACCGCGCTGCCCAAGAAGATATCCTTTGACCGCAAGCAGTTTGCTCCCTATCTGGACGGGCGCAGCGACAAAGAGATCGAGGCCCTGTTTCTGGAGTTCTTGCGGGAGCGGGTGAGATAATGTATAATATCAAAAATGAGTGCGCGGGGGTATTGCCATGAGCGAACAGGACAAAATTCAACTGTTTGAGGATCAGCCGATCCGGACAGCGTGGGACGCAGAGCAGGAAGAATGGTTTTTTTCCGTAGTAGATGTGGTGGGTGTACTGACAGACCAGCCAACGCAGCGCAATGCCAGTACCTATTGGGCTGTGCTGAAAAAGCGGCTAAAGGACGAAGGCGCGGATCAGTTGCTTACAAATTGTAAGCAACTGAAATTAAAATCTCCGAAAGACGGCAAGCGCTACTCTACCGATGTGGCCACCACAGAGCAGCTGCTACGTATTATTCAGTCCATTCCGTCTCCCAAAGCGGAGCCCTTCAAACTCTGGCTGGCCCAGGTGGGCCGGGAGCGCATTGAGGAAACCATTGACCCGGAGCAGGCCATTGACCGGGCGCTGGAGACTTACTTAAAAAAGGGCTACTCCTCCGATTGGGTACATCAGCGCATTTTAGCCATCCGTGTCCGCAACGAGCTCACTGCTGAATGGCAGGCCCGGGGTGTGGAAAAAGGGCGGGAATATGCCATCCTCACCGACGAGATCACCCGGGCCTGGGCTGGCATGACAACCAGCCAGTATAAGCGGCTGAAAGGGTTGAAGAAGGAAAACCTGCGGGACAACATGAGCACCACCGAACTCATTCTAACTATGCTGGCGGAAAACTCTACCAAGGAGATCTCCCAGAGGGAACAGCCGGAGGGCTTTGAAGAAAACCGTGAAGTGGCCCAGCGGGGCGGCGGGGTCGCCCACATTGCCCGTCAGGCATTGGAAACTGAGACAGGAGTGCCGGTGGCCACGGCTCAGAATGCCATACAGCTTAATACCGTGGTCACCAATATGATCGAGATGGTGGCCGAATCTCAGCCGGATGACCCGGAGGAATCTGACAACTGACAATCGAAAAACACGGAAGAAAAAGCTTGACGCCGCAAGGCGCCAAGCTTTTCTTATGCCCAAAAGGAGGAAGCGCATAACATGAAAAACTATCGTCCCACCCGCAGCCCCTTTGACAGCTCGGCGCTGGATCGCCTGCGCCGGATGGGACTGGCTACGGCGGACGGCTCGGTGGAGCGGGACGCCATGGCGGTGTTCTGCTGCATCTTCGCCGGCCAGTTCTATGACGACCTGTGCGACTACCACCAGGATGATGCCCAGGCGGTCAAGACCGCCATCACCCCCCTGGTGGATGGCGCGGACACCGGTGATCCCCAGGGGAAGTTCCTGATGATCTGCCTGCAATACGACAGCATCTACCGAACCCTGCCCGACCCGGTTTGGTGGCTCAGCGGCAGTCCGGCCTTTGCCGAGGCGTTCGCGGACGGCTTTCTGGCCCATTTGAAGCGGCTGATGGAGAGCGAGGTGAAACCTTGAAAGGCATCTACTTATTCAACCCCCCAGAGCGGGCCGCATCCGTGGCCCAACTTATCGACGGCCTGGAGCCCCGGCTGCGGGAAAAGCTGATCCGCCAGCTCATCGTCCTGCCCACCACACCGCGGGCCAACCTCCGGGAGCCCCACTACAAGCACTTCACCCTGGAGCGGTACCGGGAACTCTACGAACTGCGCGAGCGGGGCCGCGTGCTGGTGCGGGTCATCTTCACCATCCGGCCAAACGGGGAAGTCATCCTGCTCCATGCCTTTGTGAAGCGGCAGAGCCGGGACACTATGCAGGCCCTGGAACAGTCCCTCAACATTCTGGCCCGAATCCGGGAGCGGCCGGAGTTAGCGGTGGAGTACATTGTGAAGGAGGAAAAGCGGTGAACCGGCATTTGTCCATTCGCGGCCCCCCCAGGGGGTGCGCCCGGATATCCCAGCACCCAATTTGAAGGAAGGAGCATTTGAACCCAATGAAAAAGATTTGCCTTTGCCTGCTGCTGACGGCGGCGCTGACCATGAGTGCCAACGCTCTGGAGGTGCCCACCAGCACGGTGGTGCAGAACCTCAACGGCAGCCAGCAGGTGGTTAAGACCTATACCGTTTCCCCCGAGGTGGACGCCCAGACGCTGATCGAGGAGCCCTTCCAGCTGGAGGGCTTTCTCTATACCTATGCGGACATCGTGAAGCAGGAAAATCAGGTGGCCGAGCGGCAGTCCCACACCGAGACGGTGACGGTGGAGACAGCCAAGAAAAACCTGGACGTGATCCTGGAGCAGCTGGCCCCCACCATGGAATATGACGACGGCACCTGGGCGGGCACCCTGGCCCTGGATCACACCAGCATCAGTACCCAGGCGGCGGGTTATACCACCGGCAGCAGCACGGTGACCACCACCAAGACCATCGGCCCGCTGGACCGCAACGATATGTCCTATGTCCCGGCCACCACGACAAAGAATGGGGTGACGCTGAACCTGTCCAACGTGGAGTGGCAGGTCATCGGCACGGATGTGGTTGGGGATGTGATGGCCCCCTGTTCCTACCAGGCGGTGGCCACCTACAGCGGCAAGAGTTACTACAAGGCCGCCACCGGGTATGTCACCACCGCCAACTATGTGGGTGAGGTCACCCATGAGGGGGTGGAGAGCGTCACCTACCAGGTGACCTACCTGGGCAAGGGGTACGAGCCGGAACCCAGCCCGGCCTCCGAGGAGGGGCAGCCCAACCTGCTCCAGCAGGTGGTGTCCTCCCCCAATTTTTTACGCAATGCGCTGGGCGGCGCGGGCGTCATCACAGCGGTGGTGCTGACGGTGCTGCTGATCCTGTCCCGCCGGGAGGTCAGGTCGCTGCGCTCCGAGGACGGGGAAACTGACGACGAACAGGAGGAGAACGGAACATGAAAAAGATGAGAAATCTGCTGGGGCTGGCCCTGGCGGTGGGGGCGGCGCTGTCCCTGACGATCCCGGCCTTCGCTTCGGATTACAGCTTTGCGACCACCGCGTCTCAGGACTACTACGGCAGCACCAGCTATGAGGACGTGTACGGCTCCCAGTACAACTACGGCGGCAGGAACGCCGTGGACTACGACGTACCCGAACTGGAGTACGGACGCATGAGCACCACCCAGGCAGGTATTATGGAGCGCACCATTCTGCCCGGTCTTCAGGGTGCGGCGGCATCGGTGGACGAGGATGGCAGCTATGGGATCGGGGACGGAGGCCCCCTTACTGAACTCATTACCGATAGCGTCACGAAAGACGGCCCGTGGGCCATCCCCACCGCGCCCACCATCCAGCAGCCCGTCTACACCAGCGTACAGGGCATGGCCCAGGCGGACGGCAGTATCGGAACCCTGTCCATCCCCAAGCTGAAGATCAACATGAAGGTGTGGGAGGGCGAAACCAACGCCAGCATGGCCAAGGGCCTGGGCCACTACAGCTCCACCTCCGGCTGGCTGGGGAACGTCGGGGTGTGCGGCCACAACCGGGGGGCCCGGTATAACATCGGCACCATCAAAGATCTCAAGCCGGGCGATATCATCACCTACACCACCATCTACGGCACCCGCACTTATCAGGTGACTATGGTGAAGACCATCGCCAACAACGACTGGAGTTATCTCCAGGGGACGGCGGACAACCGCATCACCCTTACCACCTGTCTGGCCAACCAGCCCGCAAAAAGAATTTGTGTGCAGGCTGTGGAGAAAAGTGCCTGAAATCGTCCAAAACGTTAAAAATCAGGAGGTGAAGGCGAGGGTCCATTTTATCGGCGTAGGGAATTCAAATAATCCTTTGACAAGACCTCAAAATGGTATTATGCTCAGATCAGAAAAGCTGAAAAGGAGCGCGATATCATGAAAAAGCAGCTACTGGCCTTCGCGGCGGGAATCGTGTTGGGGATGGCCCTGATCAGCGGCGGTCAGGCGGCGGCGAACCTCACCGCCAGCCCCACCAGCCAGACGTTCTATGTCAACGGGCAGAAAGCAAATCTCGAGGCGTATTCCATTCACGGGAATAATTTTGTCAAGGTTCGGGACATCGGTAAGGCGGTGGACTTCGGCGTGACCTACAACGCCGCCGACAACAGCGTCCACATCGACCCCAATGCTCTCTATGCCGAGGAAACGCCGGCGCCGACTCCGGCGCCCACTCCCGCACCCACCCCGGCGCCCACCCCCGCACCCTCGGGCGCGTACACCATCAACGTGGATCACTGGAGCCGGGAGGATTTCAGCCAGCAGGCCAACCCCGCGGTGTTCAAGGGCGTGTATGATAGGAACCTCTACAACACCATCCGGCAGACGCTGGTAGACGGCGACGCCATCGACCCGCCGGCCTACACCATGGTGGCCAAGGGCGCGGATTACAGTGAAGTAGTGAATGTCATTGGCAGGCTGGACAACACGAAATGGTTCGAGCATTATGTGCCGGCCAACTTCACGAACTATTGGCAGTACCTGGACTACTTCGCGGTGTCCTCCAAGGTGCCGCCCCAGTTCGAAACCCCACTGGCCTTCATCCAGCCTGTCATCGCGGAGGTAAACCGGATGGGCTCGGATCGGGAAAAGGTGACCCGTCTTAATGACTACCTCTGCTCACTGATGGCTTATGATCAAGATGCAATTGCAGTGGAAACAACGATTTTCTCGCCCCACAGCGACGAGGTGAAAGGAGCTTGCGGAGCCTATGCACTGGCCTTCAATTTCCTGTGCAGTGAGGCAAATATCCCCTGCTTCACCATCAGCACCTCCATCCACGGCTGGAATATGGTTTACGCAGATGGTCAATGGCTCCACGTAGATGTGTCCGCCAATGATCTCACCCATAGCCACACTATGCTCCTCCGGGAAACCTACCCCAACCATCCGGATCTGGCGCCAGATGCCACAGCCTTCCTCAAAGAACTGCTGGTTCCCGGTTCTACAAAGTAACCAATCAACCAAATAGGCAGAAAAGGCAGACCGCCATCGGCGGCCTGCCTTTTGTTTTGCCCAATTCACCAAATATGGAAAGGAGAACACATGAAATACAAATTATCCAAAAGGCTGATTGCTATGCTGCTGACGCTGGCCACCCTGGTCGGCCTGCTGGCGGTTCCCGCCAGCGCCGCCACCCTGCATGACAGCGGCAGCGTCACGATCACCCAGGCCGGGTTTGGCAACTACCTGAGCAAGAAATCCGGCGGCACCATCGGCGGCGGCTACTGGCAGTACACCAGCAATGACGGTTTGAAAGGGGCCGCGTACTGTATCAATTGGGGGCTCACCGGAGTGTCCCCCAATAAGTCCCTCACCATTGAGCCCTACAACCGCAGCCCCCAGACCATGGGGGCCTTTGCCAACGGCTACCCCGCCCGTACGCTGGATCAATTCAAGCAGCTCCACAAGGACGATGTACGGGGCATCCAGCAGCTGACTGAGGATGAGTACAAGTATGCCACCCAGGTAGCGGTGTGGGCCACCTGTGGACAGATCGCCGTCCCCGGCACCAAGTTTACGGCGGGCCGCACCTCCGTGGCGGAGCCCACCGCAGATGCTCAGCAGATCCGTATTTTTGACAGCATCAAAGGCATCCTGGAGCACGCTGGGGAGTGGACCAAGCACCTCTATACGGGGCTGTATCTCCGGGCTGAGGCGGACAGAGACATCCGGGATGTAGAGATTATTAGCAATCGTGGTTTAGAGGAAGCCGCTGTACAAGGCAAAAGCGGCATAAAGAAGGAAACCATCAACGGCACCGAGTATTATACCCGGGTGATGTATGTGGCCTCTGCCACCTCCACCTGGATCGACGGCTACAAGACCAAGGTGTATTCTACCGATGCCCCCCAGGGCACCATCTTTGTGGCTGAGAACAATTCCCCCCTGGAGACGATGCAGGAGAATGGGGCCACCTGCTACAAGGTGGACACCAGCAAGCAGCACACGGTGGGCTTCAACGCCAACGGCACCGAGTACCGGGGTGCCTTCAAGGTCTGCATCCCCGTGGACGCTGTGGTGGATGAGGGTTCCTTCACCATCCGGGCCCTGGGCGGCGTGGCCCAGTATAACCTGTTCCAGGCAAAAAATCCCTCCGCCACGGAGCAGTCCTACATCATCTCGGATCCGGGCTACACCACCGTTGAAGCTTCTACCTCCTTCAAATGGGGCAAGATTGGAAGCCCTGATCAGGCCAGCCTCCAGATCGTAAAAACCGGCCCCGGCGGCGGCCCGCTGGAGGGGGCGGAGTTTGAGCTCAAGGGGAACAAGGGCACCACCGTCACCGGCACCAGCGACCGGGATGGTAAGGTAATCTGGGCAGACCTCCCTGCCGATGAGCAGTTCACCCTGGAGGAAACCAAGGCCCCGGACGGCTGCCAGGTCATTGCCCCCCAAAACATCACCCTGACCGGGGGCCAGACCACCTACCTCACCGTACCCAATGAGGCTGAAAAAAGCTTCATGATCAAGAAGATCGATGCCCAGAACAAGAGCAGCTTGCAGGGCGCGGTGTTTCGTTTTGAGCAGATTGATGGGGACTACACCACCACCGGCATCACCGGCTTTGACGGCCAGATCTCGTTTTCTGGGGAGGAGCTGCCCTTTGGCAGCTACCGGGTGACAGAGGAATTCCCCCCGCAGGGCTACCTGAAGGACACACGGGTGGAAACCGTGGAATGGACAGGCGAAAATGACGTCCTGCTCACCTTCGAAAACGTCCGGGAGATGCGGATCATCATCGTGAAAAAGGACGCCCGCACCGGCGTGTCGCTGGCCGGGGCTTCCTTCGACATTTTCGCGGACGGCAAGTTTCTTACCTCCGTCACCACCAATGACGCGGGGGA
>ERZ808037.1649-NODE-1649-length-13661-cov-5.674617_pt1 | contig 13661 bp, 9 predicted proteins | sample MGYA00380190_ERZ808037 | MGnify/ENA primary metagenome ERZ808037 (study PRJEB31490, sample SAMN06133399) | mouse gut metagenome | isolation source: J9 | host: mice | place: China: Chengdu | collected 2015-05 ...
CGTCGAGTTTCGTGGGGTTTACAGATGACGTAGACAGCGGGTGCATATTCACTGGAATTTACGCAATGCAGTACTAGATATCTTTCCGGATAAGGCAGAAAAAAAGCTTGCAGTTTTGGCAGGAATCATTTATCATAGGATTAGGACGTGCAACTGGCGGATAGCGTGGGAAACCACAGGGGAGCACGGGGAAGAAGTAATCGACCGCCTGGGTGCCTTTGGGCATGTCCAGGCGGTTTTTTGTGTTGTGCAGGATTGAGTATGCGTAACCGGGATATGTGCCAAGAGGAAGGAAAGTTGTTGTTGCAGATTTGTTGTATGCGGCAAAAGAAAAGGAGGATTTTTTATGCAAATGCGTTTATTGACTGAGGAATTAAGACAGAACAGCTATCCGGGACGGGGAATCGTGATTGGAAGGTCTGCGGATGGAAAGAAGGCAGTGACGGCGTATTTTATTATGGGAAGGAGCGTAAACAGCCGCAACCGGGTGTTTGTGGAAGAGGGACGGGGAATCCGCACGCAGGCGTTTGACCCGTCGAAGCTTACCGATCCCAGCCTGATTATCTATGCGCCGGTTCGCGTACTGGGGAATAAGACAATTGTCACCAACGGCGACCAGACCGATACTATCTATGAGGGAATGGATAAGCAGATGACCTTCGAGCAGAGCCTTCGCAGCCGTGCATTTGAGCCGGACGGCCCGAATTTTACCCCAAGGATTTCCGGGATTATGCACATCGAGGACGGAAAGTATAATTATGCCATGTCTATATTGAAGAGCAATGAAGGCAACCCCGAAAGCTGCTGCCGCTACACCTACGCCTATGAAGCACCCGCGGCGGGAGAGGGACGGTTTATTCATACCTATATGCAGGACGGGGACCCATTGCCCAGCTTTGAGGGAGAGCCGAAGCGGGTGAAGATTTCCGGGGATATCGATGAGTTTACGCAGGAGATCTGGGAAAGCCTGAACGAGGACAATAAGGTTTCGCTGTTTGTCCGCTTTATCGATATCGCAGGCGGGGATGAGGAAACCAGGATTGTGAATAAGAATCAGTAGGTGTTTATAGAGAAATCAGGATAAAGAACCAGCAGCGGTTTGCAGAGAAAAACAGATAACAGATGAAACAGAATCAGGATAAATGGAAAACCGGAGGAATGAAGATGAATGAATTAGAATTAAAATACGGCTGTAACCCGAATCAGAAACCGTCGAGAATTTTTATGAACGAGGGGAAGGACCTTCCAATCACCGTGCTTTGCGGGCGTCCGGGTTATATTAATTTTCTGGATGCGTTTAACGGATGGCAGCTGGTGCGGGAGTTAAAGGCGGCGACCGGGCTTCCTGCGGCGACTTCCTTTAAGCATGTGTCCCCTGCGGGGGCGGCGGTGGGGCTGCCGTTAGATGATGTGCTGAAGAAAATTTACTGGGTGGACGATATGGGCGATTTATCACCTTTGGCCTGCGCCTATGCACGGGCAAGGGGGGCGGATCGGATGTCCTCGTTTGGCGATTTCATAGCCCTGTCGGATGTGTGCGACGTGGATACGGCAAAGATTATCAAGAGAGAGGTTTCCGACGGTGTGATTGCCCCCGGGTATGAGCCGGAAGCACTGGAGATCTTAAAGGCGAAGAAGAACGGGAATTATAATGTGATTGCGATTGACCCGATGTATGAGCCGGAGCCGATTGAGCGCAAAAAGGTGTTTGGCATTGTCTTTGAGCAGGGAAGGAATGAACTGGAGATTAACGAGGAACTTCTTGCGCAGGTGGTGACGGAGAATAAGGAAATTCCCCAGGCGGCAAAGGTAGATCTGATGATTTCTCTGATTACCTTAAAGTATACGCAGTCCAATTCCGTCTGCTTTGTTAAGAATGGACAGGCGATTGGAATCGGCGCGGGGCAGCAGTCCAGGGTACACTGCACAAGGCTTGCCGGGCAGAAGGCGGATAACTGGTTTCTGCGTCAGGCACCGCAGGTGCTGAATTTAGAGTTTGTGGACGGCATTAAGCGGGCCGATCGGGATAATGCGATCGATGTCTTTATCGGCGAGGAATATATGGATGTTTTAGCGGACGGCGCATGGGAGAGAATCTTTAAAGTGAAGCCGGCGGTATTTACCCGCGAGGAAAAGAGGGCGTGGCTGGATAAGATGGAGGATGTGGCTCTTGGTTCGGATGCCTTTTTCCCGTTTGGGGATAATATTGAGCGGGCGTATAAGAGCGGCGTAAAGTACATCGCAGAGCCGGGCGGTTCGGTAAGGGACGACCAGGTGATTGAAACCTGTAATAAGTATGGAATGGCGATGGCGTTTACAGGGATAAGGCTGTTCCATCATTAATCGGCGGCGGTTGGTGTTTTTCAGCGAGAAAAAACTGCCGGAAAAAAATAACAGGAAGGAGCGTGGAATTATGGGGTTAGTGTATGCAGAGGGTAATCGGGAGTACCATATCGGGGTTGCGCCCGGGGAGGTGGGGAGATATGTGATTCTCCCCGGCGATCCGGGGCGGTGCGAAAAAATTGCGGCGCATTTTGAACAGCCGGTGAAGGTGGCGCAGAACCGGGAATATACGACCTATACGGGGATGCTCTGCGGGGAAAAGGTGAGTGTAATGTCTACAGGCATCGGCGGGCCGTCGGCGTCGATTGGAATGGAGGAACTGATTCACTGCGGCGCAGATACCTTTATCCGGGTGGGAACTTCCGGGGGGATGCAGAAGGAGATTCTAGGCGGCGATATCGTGATTGCAACCGGGGCGATCCGTTTTGAGGGGACGAGTAAAGAATATGCGCCGATCGAGTACCCGGCAGTGGCGGATTTTGCGGTTACGGCGGCATTGAAGGAGAGCGCGGAGGCATTGGGGCAGACCTATCATCTGGGCGTCGTGCAGTGCAAGGATAATTTTTACGGTCAGCACTCCCCCGATTCCATGCCGGTTGCCGATGAATTAAACAGCCGCTGGAAGTCCTGGATTGCGTGCGGGGCGCTGGCGTCGGAGATGGAATCGGCAGCGCTGTTTATCGTAGCCGGGGTGCGGCGGGTGCGCTGCGGGTCGGTGATGTTAGTTATTGCGAACCAGACCCGCCGGGAACTGGGCCTGCCGGATGTGCAGGTGCACGATACCGAGGCGGCGATTAAAACGGCGGTGAAGGCGCTGGAATTGCTGATTGCGCGGGATAAAAAGTAATTCTTAAGATTGACGGTGCAGAGAAAAAGAAAAGGATTTGTCCTGCGAACCGCGCAGAAGAAAAGACAATAATTCGTAAAAAAGATTACTGGAAATTGATAGCAAACCGTAAGAGAAAAGAAATACATTTTCCTTCCGTTTCCTGTATACTGGACATAATCAAGGATGAAAACTGAATGTTGCCGTGAATATGCAAACGGTAACAAGCGAACGAAAAAAAGTACAGTACGGGAAACAGGAGGAATTATAATGAGAAGGAAAATTTGTACATTCGGCGCAGTGTGCGCGTTATTATTAACTGCCTGCGGGAAGGGGAATGCCGTAGTGCAGACCTCTTCTGGTGCGGGCCAGGCATCGAATATGGAGCAGGTGCCGGAAGGTATGCCTGCAAGACCGGAGAGGACAGAGTCACAGACCATTACGGTCAGCGGGCGGGAAACGGTAAAGACCGTACCGGATATGGCAGAAATTGTCTATGCCGTGTCCACGCAGGAAAAGGATGCCGCGGCCTGTCAGAAGGCGAATACCGAAAAAGTGAATCAGCTTCTGGCGGCGCTTAAAGCCCTGGGGATAGAGGAGAAGTCGATCCAGACCTCCGGCTACGATATTTCCCCGCGGTACGACTGGGATAAGAACGGGGAGATTGTCGGCTATGAGGCCACAACCCAGGTAACGGTTTCCGATATTTCCCTGGCACAGGTGGGCGAGGTGCTGGAAGAGTCCGTGGAATCCGGGGTGAACCAGGTGCAGTCGCTGGCATTTTTGGCAAGCGATTATGATAAGAGCTACCAGGAAGCCTTAAAGATGGCAGTAAACCAGGCACAGGAGAAGGCGCAGGCATTAGCGGACGCAAGCGGGTGCACGTTAGGCCGCCCGATCCACATTACCGAACATGGCAGCGACCAGAGCACAAGATATGTCAATGTCAACGCCGTGCAGAGCATGAAAAGAGAGGCAGCCGCCGATATGGCGATGTCCGTGATGGCAGGAGAGATCGACGTGGAGGCAAGCATCAGCGTGGATTTTGCGATTCAGTAATGAGTGGTTTGCCGGGAAGATAAGACGAATGCAAAGAAAATGATAAAGCAGCATTGACCGCAAAAGGGATTTTAAAAGAGAAGATTCACAAGTATGGCGTTGCTTTTAAAGGGAAGGAAGTATTGATTGGAGAAGAATAAGGAAGTAAAGAAATCGTTACAGTAATTCATATATAGGAGGTGATTTTGTTGCAAAAAGTATAGGTTTTGCAAAAATATAAATTGCCGTAAATTCATTCATATTTTACTATATTTTGATTGATATTGAACCATATTTTTAAATAGCAGCATCCTTGTGGGAACCTATGCATTTATAGCAGCAGTTCCGACAAGGATGTTTTTTCAGCTTTAATTTATCAGAAAGTCGAAAAAATCATTTGTATTTTTAAGACGTTTTCGTTATACTAAGACTATAAGGAATTTAAACGATGGATTGTCTGAAACAGAGGTGCAAACATGGCAAAAACCGTAGGAATCGGTTACCAGGATTTTGAAAAAGTAAGAGAAAAAGATTTATTTTATGTTGATAAGACTGGATTTATCCGGGAATGGTGGGAGAATGAGGATGAGGTGACATTGATTATCCGTCCAAGGAGATTTGGAAAGACGTTGAATATGAGTATGCTGGAGAAATTTTTTTCTGTTCAATATACTGGACGGGAGGATTTATTCCGGGGGCTTGCGATTTGGGAAGATGAAAAGTATCGGAGTCTTCAGGGAACTTATCCGGTAATCAGTTTATCTTTTGCCAACGTAAAAGAAAAAACGTATGCGGCGACGATTCAAAGGATGAATCAAATATTGACGAATCTGTATTCCGCACATCGATTCCTTTTAAAAGAAGGGAATCTGGATGAAAAGGAAAAACTATTTTTTGCATCGGTTAATTTCAATATGGATGAAACGACAGCAACGATGGCGATTCATCAACTATCCCTTTATTTGTCCCGTTATTATCAAAAAAAAGTGATTATTTTGCTGGATGAATACGATACGCCCATGCAGGAAGCTTATGTAAATGGCTACTGGGACGAAATGGTTTCTTTTACCCGAAGTATGTTTAATTCAGCATTTAAAACCAATCCCTATCTGGAACGGGCGATGATGACAGGGATTACCAGGGTGAGTAAGGAATCGATTTTTTCGGATTTGAATAATTTAAAGGTAGTTACGACAACTTCCGAGGAATATGCAGACTGTTTTGGATTTACCCAGGAAGAAGTTTTTGCTTCACTGGATGAATACGGGTTAGCAGAGAAAAAGTCGGAAGTGAAAAACTGGTATGATGGATTTATATTCGGGAGCAGAAGGGATATTTATAATCCCTGGTCAATTATTAATTATCTTGATACAAAAAGACTGGGAACTTATTGGGTAAATTCCAGTTCAAACAGCCTGATTGGAAAGCTGATCCGGGAAGGTGAACCGGAAATGAAGCAGATGATGGAAGATTTGCTTTCCGGAAAAACGCTGTACATGGAGATTGATGAACAAATTGTCTATCATCAATTACAGGAAAAACGAAATGCCGTCTGGAGTCTTTTGCTGGCCAGCGGATATTTAAAAGTTTTAAAAAAGGAATATATCGAAAAAAGCGGACGCTGGTATTATACGCTGACATTGACCAACCGGGAAGTGCATCGGATGTTTGAAGATATGATTTTGGATTGGTTTGCGCGAAGTGAGGGGAATTATAATGCATTTATTAAAGCACTTTTAGCAGATGATTTAGAAGCAATGAATGCCTATATGAACGGAGTATCCCAGTCAATGTTCAGTTATTTTGATACGGGAAATAACTCCTGCAGGGAAGAACCAGAACGTTTTTACCACGGTTTTGTATTGGGACTAATGGTGGAATTGGCTGACAGGTATGTATTGACATCAAATCGGGAAAGTGGGTTTGGGCGGTATGATGTGATGCTTGAACCGTTGCATCCTGAAAGGGATGATGCTGTGATTATGGAATTTAAAGTTTTCCAGCCAAAGAAGGAAAAGGATTTGGACGATACGGTAAAAACGGCATTAAAGCAGATAGAAGAGAAAAAATACGAAGCAGCATTGACCGCAAAAGGGATTTTAAAAGAGAAGATTCGCAAGTATGGTGTAGCTTTTAAAGGGAAGGAAGTATTGATTGGAGAAAAATAAGGAAGTAAAGAAATAGTTACGGTAATTCATTCAAACATTTGATTATGGATTCTAAGGGAGGGGCATGAATGGACTTAAAAGAATTTCAATCCATTCTTACAATCGGAGAAACCGTAGCAGTTGAGTTCAAACGCTGCGGTAATGGAATAGAATCAGATACCTATGAAACAGTATGTTCTTTTTTAAACAGGTTTGGCGGCGATATCTTTATGGGTGTATTGGATGATGGTACTGTGGTGGGTATAGCAGAAAAAGCTGCTCCTGATATGGTGAAGAATTTTATTACGGTAATCAGTAATCCGGCATTGTTTTCTCCGACCATTTATTTGGCTCCTGAAGTTATTAAGGACGAGCAGGGGCATAGTATAATCCATGTGCATATTCCTCCGAGTGCAGAAGTTCACAGCTATAAGAAGGTAGTATATGACCGTGAGATTGTAAAGACAAATTTGATCGAGAGCTATGAACAGCTTCTGGAGTTTGGAAGAAAACATCTTCCAGACAAGTTCTTTTTAGAAGATACGATGAATAAAAGCTTGAGAAATATCCTTGTTCGTGAAATGGTTAGCAATACATTAATGCATCGTGAATTTACCAGCAGCTATACAGCAAAATTTGTGATTGAGAAAGATCGAATGTATGTGGAAAATGCGAATAGAGCTTCAAAAACAGGTAGCATTACTGTAGATAATCTGGAGCCGAATTCAAAGAACCCGCTTATTGCAGCATTTTTTAGAAATATTGGCTATGCAGATCAGCTTGGTTCAGGTGTAAAAAAATTATTTGAATATAGTAAATATTACTCAGGGAAAGAACCTCAGTTTTTAGAGGATGATATATTTCGCATTATTGTTCCATTGGACGAATCATATTCTTATGATTATGCACTATTTAACCGTAAGAATGGTGTCAGTGATACCGAAGTTGATACCATTGATACTAATAAAGATACCAATGACCTAAAAATGAGCCTTTTGTTATATATCAAGCAAAATGCATCATGTACGCAAAAAGAGTATGCTGATAAGTTGGCGGTTTCTCTTCCGACGGTAAAGCGTTTATTTGCAAAATTGCAGAAAGATAATTTATTGGTTCGAGAAGGAACGAATCGAAAAGGATGTTGGAAAATCATGGAGAAATGATAGTACGGTGTTGTTTTTAAGGGGAAGGAAGTATTGATTGGAGAAGAATAAGGAAGTAGAGAAATAGTTACGGTAATTCATAGATTATCGATAGTAGAGGCAGTCGAGATGGCGGCCTCTTTGTTGTCTTATAGAGAATAATAAAAATATGATTAAAAAAAGCTACCAGGATTAGGCTAAGTCCAGGCAGCGTTTTTTATAGTTGATGGTAAAAATGCCGATGGGCGGTGGACAGTGAATGGCGTTGTACAATATGTACCAGGAAAAGGAATTATTACAAAACAAGAAGTGAGAACAGGCGGCGGAACTCGGAGAAGCGGAGGTGGAAGCAGCAGTGGTGGAAACCATGGCGGAAGCGGTGATAATTCCGGTGATACAGGAAATCAGAAAGAAAAAACAAAGATTACTGTTCTGTACAAAGAGCGGGAGAGCGATAAGGTATTGGATACGGTGAGTTATGAGGGAACAGAAGGCGATAAGATAACTCTTGAATGGCGGCAGTTTACCGGCTACACCCTATGTGCGGGGCAGCCACAGGAAGCTGTTTTTGGGAAAGAGGACAGCACAGTTACGATTTATTATCTGAAAAACAGCGACTCCGGGAAGATTATTGTTCAGTGTGTTGAAAAGGAAAGCGGTAAATTATTGGCACAAAAAGAAGTTGTTGGTGAAGTTGGCGAGCGCTATGTAGTGCAGTACCCTGCATATTCAGGATATAAATTGCTGGATGAAGAGCAGAAGGTTCTTGTATTTGAAAAAGAGCCGCAGACAGTTATTATAAACTATAGGGTGAAACTGGACAATGAAGATCCTGATCAGCGAATTGTGCTTGCAGATAATTTAAAAGCAATTTCTCCAAATACAAGTGAGCAGAATAAAATAGTAAATCAGATTTATGATCAGATTTTTGATTATAATGTTGATGCAAATGCTAACGGAGGGGTAGATTTTACGATATATCCTGAATTTAAGGTACAACCTAAAGGAAGTATTTCATTTGATTTATTAACACAATTAGATTTAATGTTAAATCTTGCAGGAGAAGTGAATAAGGATTTCAAGATATTTGGTGGAGATGATAAAGGAAACGTAAATATTGATATTTCAGGGAATTGGGAAATATTTAATAAAGTATGGCTGCATTTACAATATCCTAAACAACCAAAAACAATAACCTTATCTAAAAATACATCGGTAAATGCAACAAATAATATAGGATGGGATATTTCGCAACAATTTACAGGATATGATTCAGAAAGTAAAACGTTGAAACCAAAAACAGTTACTGATGGTTATACTTTCCAGTGTCCTGCATATATTAAAGATAAGGATGAATACTTCAGCGTTACCAAGCTTGAGGCAAAAGAAAAAGAATGTGTTGGTTTAGACTTATCAAAAGCGGAGAATCTGGAAGAAATTGTCCTGGATTCTGTTTCAATAAAACAATTAGATGTCAGTGCAAATAAAAAGTTGAAAACCGTAAGTATTGATAACTGCCGAACTCTTGAAACCTTTACCGGAAATGGCATTGCATTCCCAACGCAGCTTACATGGTACAAAGATAAAGAGAAGACACAGCAGGTGAAATCAGCCAAAGATTTTGCAGCAGGTGAAACGATTTACAGCGAAAACTATGGATTGAAACCTGTAACGATGATAGATTATCAACTGTCATTGAATGAAGATACGGCAGTAATTGCAGTAGATCAGTTCGGGAGAAATATATCTTCTGACTATGAGGGACATGAAAACGGATGGGTAAAAGTTGTTAAAAATGGGGATAATTTTTCATTCGACTGTCCGCAATATATTAAAATAGCTGAAGATGGCTGGTGTTTTCAGGTAACAGAGATAAATACTTCAAAAAGTGTACGATGTGAAAAATTAGATTTGAGCAGGGCACCAAAAATACATACGGTTTCGTTATATAATAATGAACTGCATACATTAGAAGTGGCACCCGATAATGTGATAACAAGTTTAAGTGTAGGAATATTTGATGAAGCATCTACTTCTAAAACGTTATGGGATTTGGATTTTTCAGAAATGCCATTATTAACAAAATTGTCTTTAACAAACCGAAGCTTAAAGAATGGACTGAATTTAAGTCAACATAAAAACTTGAAAGAATTACTTTTAAGGAATGTTGAATTCAGCAGTTTAAACTTGCCGGAAAATGCTTCACTGAAAAATCTGGAACTTATTCGTTGTAATGGAATTAGCAGGTTAGATTTGAGTAAGCAAATATCATTAGAATCATTGACGGTAAATTACTGTGAAAATATTGCGTTAGTTGATGTTTCTTCTTGTCCAAATTGTCAGTGGGGGGATAATTATGTACCAGCGGTTATGTTTACAAAGTTTCGGGGCAATGGGCGAATGTTCCCCTATGGCGACTGGTATGCTGATGAAAATTTCACAGAGAAGGTAACTAAAAATACCTATGATGGACACTCGCTAATTTATCGAAAAACTAATGATGAACAAGCAAAAAAATCTTTTGAAAAAATTAAACCATCTATGCTTGATGATGCTGAGAAGGAGGAAAATGAAGATCTAAATTCCAGTGATAAAAATACAGCTACTTCAAGCAATGCAAAAAAGAAAAATTAGTTTTATCCCAGAACCAGATATATTTTGATTGATATTGAACCATATTTTTAAATAGCAGCATCCTTGTGGGAACCTATGCATTTATAGCAGCAGTTCCGACAAGGATGTTTTTTCAGCTTTAATTTATCAGAAAGTCGAAAAAATCATTTGTATTTTTAAGACGTTTTCGTTATACTAAGACTATAAGGAATTTAAACGATGGATTGTCTGAAACAGAGGTGCAAACATGGCAAAAACCGTAGGAATCGGTTACCAGGATTTTGAAAAAGTAAGAGAAAAAGATTTATTTTATGTTGATAAGACTGGATTTATCCGGGAATGGTGGGAGAATGAGGATGAGGTGACATTGATTATCCGTCCAAGGAGATTTGGAAAGACGTTGAATATGAGTATGCTGGAGAAATTTTTTTCTGTTCAATATACTGGACGGGAGGATTTATTCCGGGGGCTTGCGATTTGGGAAGATGAAAAGTATCGGAGTCTTCAGGGAACTTATCCGGTAATCAGTTTATCTTTTGCCAATGTTAAGGAAACAACCTATCAGACAACCGTTCAGAGAATTAATCGAATTATTACCAATTTGTACAATGATCATCGTTTTTTACTGGAGAGTGAATTATTATCCGGAGAAGAAAAAAACTATTTTCTGGAAATAACGGAAGGTATGCCAAAAGTGACGGCAACCATGGCCATTCATCAGCTTTCTAAATTTTTGTATGCCTATTATGGAAAAAAAGTGATCATCTTACTGGATGAATACGATACTCCCACGCAGGAAGCCTATGTTCATGGTTTCTGGGATGAAATTGTTTCCTTTATACGAAATATGTTCAATGCAGCATTTAAAACCAATCCATATCTGGAGCGGGCTGTGATGACAGGAATTACCAGGGTGAGCAAGGAATCGATTTTTTCGGATTTGAATAATTTAAAGGTTGTTACAACAACTTCAGAGGAATATACGGATTGTTTTGGGTTTACGGAAGAAGAGGTTTTTTCGGTATTGGATGAATATGGTTTATCCGAGAAAAAGCAGGAAGTAAAAGACTGGTATGACGGATTTATATTCGGGAGTAGGAGAGATATTTATAATCCCTGGTCAATTATTAATTATCTTGATACAAGACGGCTGGGAACCTATTGGGTGAATTCCAGTTCAAACAGCCTGATTGGAAAACTGATCCGGGAGGGAAGTTCAGAGATTAAGATAGTTATGGAAGATTTGCTGAAGGGAGAAGCTTTCCACACGGCATTTGATGAACAGATTATTTTCAGTCAGTTGGATCAGGGGGCGGATGCGGTGTGGAGCCTGCTATTAGCCAGCGGATATTTAAAAGCAGAAGAAGCAGCATTTAACCCTGAACAATGAAATGAGTTATTTTGATTATATAGGATACCATTTAGATGGGCAGAGCTACAACCGTATTTATCTGATTCGGCTTAAGAAAATGGTATTGCACTGTGCATTCAGCTGTATCTTTAAGGATGCAGGAAACTGGATGGAAATCATTAATAAAAGGCTGTTTGCATTGGAAGAAAATTTATAGGAGGCAGGACATGGCAGATAGAGAAGGGGCCAAGAATAACGGGAGCACTGTAACGGTAGGGGATTTTATCTTTGAAGGTTACAAAAAGAAAAAATATGTCTGGGGACTTTTTGGAGATTCATGGAAAAAGGACAAAGAAAAATTTGAAACCGAAGTGCTTGATTTGATGGCAAAGCATTATGCGTTTTATGGGAAATTCAAAAAAGAAGATATGTACGTTAATAAAGACTCAATTTTATGTTGTGACAAGGGAACCCATCTGACAAGATTCAACATGCTGAAAGATCATGCCGTGGTAGACTCGGATGACACGCCCATAGGGATTTGTAGTGATTGTAAATCCGATTATAATATTTATACATTTGGCAGTTGCGCCAGCACCTCACGGGACACAAACCATAAAAGAACACCCGTAACAGCCTGGAATGGAAAAATAAACATGGTAGGTGAAAAATGTATTCCTATGTTGGAAGGCAGCTGGCAAAAAGAAACTCCAGAGAAGGATTTGAAAATTTGGGATGATGTAGCAGGGGCTTATTGTGACGTACTGACAACCGGAAGTTATTTGGTTTGCTATTACGGTGGGATAATTAAAGTGACGCAGGTGGCGGCTGGGGAGGTAGGATCGAGGTATATTATAACAGCCGAAATGATGAAGAATTTTGGATGGAATATATCAAGCAGCGAATTGAAAGTATTAAATGATACTTTAATACATTACAAGATTAAGGACACTGAAAGCGTTCGGCTATTTATGGCTACTTGTGCACATGAGAGCGCAAAGGGAACAATTGCACTGGAAATGCTCAATTCGAACGGAACAACAGTAGGCAATTATCAACCAACTGAACGAGGCGCTGGGTACATTCAGCTGACATGGAGAAAGACTCACCTAGATTTTTTAGCCACTATTCCGGACCCATTTTCAGGAGTTGATACTGCAACATATATTGCACAAACTTATCCATGGCAGGCTGCAGCTTGGTTCTGGTCATCTGCAGCCGCCAAGGGGATAGGAACACCGACAGTATCTTTAAATGAATATGCAATGAAGTATGGAGATTCAATAGGCGTTTATCTGAATACACAATATGCAGTGAATGGTTGGGTAGGTTCTCCTTCAAATGTTATCTTATCTGACATTAGGGATGGTAAAAAGACATTTAGTGTATCAAATGGAAGAGTCTTAGTAAATGGGGCTGATGTAGGCAGAGCTCCAAATGGCTGGAATGATGCCTCCAATAACTATAATAGGGAGAAAACATATAATGAAGCAATTAACTCTTTTCCATAAAGTAATAATAATGTTTATGCTTTTACTTTTGCTTACGGGATGTTGCGCTACCCCAGATACAGAGCAAATGAATGATAGTCAACCAGTTATGGAAGCTGTTAATATAGATGAAGAAAACGGCGTGGGGACGGGGGATTTGTTGCAAATTAACAAGGAAGCCGTTAACATAGATAAAGGAAACGCGGATACAGAATATTCTTACAGCATATCTTTAGTTGATACATCAGAATTCAGGGATTTGCCATGGCGTGATGAGTTTTCATTTCAGGTTGTTCAAGTCAGGGATATGCAAGAAGATAAATTGCCCCTTGAAAATATAATTAATCAGAACATTAAAGAAGCGATGACTTCCTGGATTAGAGGAAAGGTTCTAACACCAAACACGGTTAATTTGAAAATTACCTGTCATGTGGGTAAATATCTTTCGTTCGGGAACTCATTTATATATCAGAGCGTTCGTGAGGATTTTATCAATGATTATGTTACAATAGACATGATGACCGGTCAGCGTGTTCAGCTTGATGATTTACTGGAAGTCAATGAAGATTTTGTGGAATTTCTTCAGGAGAATCCTGATATTATAAAGACGCTGGATGATCTGGAACCATGGAGATGGGTGGCAGATTTAAGTGAATATTCATCATCTGAACTATTAGAAGAAATGAATAAATGTTACTATACACAAGAGGA
>ERZ808037.1650-NODE-1650-length-13660-cov-13.815652_pt1 | contig 13660 bp, 5 predicted proteins | sample MGYA00380190_ERZ808037 | MGnify/ENA primary metagenome ERZ808037 (study PRJEB31490, sample SAMN06133399) | mouse gut metagenome | isolation source: J9 | host: mice | place: China: Chengdu | collected 2015-05 ...
CAGTTTGTCCCGCAGCCTTTTGTAATTGTAAATCTCACCGTTAAACACGCACACAAATCTGCCCGATGCCGACTGCATCGGCTGTGCCCCTGTCTCTGACAAATCCACAATCGAGAGCCTGCGGTGCCCAAGTACGACGGTGGCGTCCTCATTTGCCCAGCTTCCTCCGGCATCGGGTCCCCTGTGGCGCATACGCTGGTTCATCTTTTCGATGTTTTCCCTCCAGTCTGCTGGCTGGTTGCAAAAACCTGCTATTCCACACATATATTTAACCTCGTTTCTTCTATGATTACCTCGTCTACCTTAATCCTTGTATCTTCTCACTGCATCCCGTACACATCTTCATCGCTGCGGACCAGCAGACGCGTACTGACAAGCGTACTTTCATCTGCTGTGTAGACTTCAATTTTAACTGTATTATCATCAATCATTTCACCGGGACTGCCGTCTGTCGGTGTCAGACGCTCCACGCTGCCATACACCTCAATATTGTTAATCAGTTCCTGCATCTGCCGGTCTTGATAAATATATGATGTCTTTGTGGCATACAATTTCGTCTTGTAATCCCTGTCGTTTAAGAGCATCAAGTACGACCATGCATTCTGCTGGCTGTCCAGCCAGTCCTGCTTCATCTGGCGGTACTCTTCATAGTCCTCATGCCAGCAGGCATATGCCGGCTCTGCTCTGTGGTCCTCCAATTCATAGTGTGCCGTGAGATAACCGCCCAGATACGCTGTCACCTTTTTTGCACCGGAGGCATTCAGATGGTGCGCCTCATCTGCACAGTCCGTTGCATAGTTGACCGCCAGATCTTCATAGACAAAATTCAGATACGGAATCCCATTTTTCTCTGCGGCTGCATATCCCCAGTTTGCCACCTGCTGATCGCCCTCTGGCATTGTGTAGGGAACATACATTAAGACAATCTCAATATTCCGCGCTTTGCACAAGTCGATTATCTTCTGTAAATACTGCTTATTCAAACGGTCTGTCGGGTCATACTCCTCCTTTGGAATCAGCGTCGGCGGCACATTCACAGTGACTTCCTCCCGAAGCTCTGCCCCTTTTTCAAGCCCTGTTTCCGGTTTCAAATCCTCCCTGCCAAGCTCCTCCCACCTGCTGTGGTACAGCGACAGATTAAACAAATACTCCATTCGCTTCTCTGGTTCTAACAAGTCCCGCAGCATCTCAATTTTCAGCATAGAAAAAGGCATGGCATCTGTAAAATTATGAAGATACTGCTCGTTTACTTTACTGTCTCCGTCCACTGCATACAGGTCAATGACCACCACCTTTGGCGTCGTAAACTGTAACGCATTACGAAGCTGCCAATAATTCGTACAAATGTTCTCAGAATGATTTGCCATATTATAAGAAACAATGCCGTAGTCCCGCCATAATTCCATTGGATATACCGCGTTGAGCACATGGCTCGTCCCCAGAAACAGAACATCGAAATCCTCCTCCTGCTGGTAAAAATCATAATACTTCGAATAACTGTACTTTCGCTCAAATATTTTCTGTGTCACGCCGACCACAAACATTAAAAGCAGGCTAAAAGACAGGACTGCCGCCGCCCTTCTGAATTTTACCATCCTAGAATTGGAAGTAAATAAAGCTCGAGGCATCATAGCTCCCTCCCCACACGCCAAATACCAGAATAAACCAAAATGCTGTAATGTAACAAAGCCATCTGCACCACAATTCCTGTTCAATCAATACATCCCTGATTCGAACCCCTCTGTATTTCAGGAAATCCACTACAAGCATCACCGCAATACCAAACACCAGTATCATAAAACTCTTTGCACTCAGTCCCAGCTCATACAAAGAACCGTCCCACAAAATATTGATATTGCCCGCATGAGCCATGCTCTTTATCATCGAAACTGCATCTTTAAGCGACTCTGCCCTGAAAAAAATCCAAGCAAAATCGACAAGCACAAAGGTTAAAAAACCGCTAACCAGCTTATGACCAATACTCTCTGGCTTCAACGCAAACAAGATATTGAGCTTGTCCCTCACCGGCTTGGTGATACCGCCAATTACCTGATAAATCCCGTGAATCAGCCCCCACATCACATACGTGGATGCGGCGCCATGCCACAGACCGCTGACCAGAAACACAATGACAATGTTGCGGTATTTAATAAGCGTTCCACGGCGGTTCCCCCCAAGAGGGATATAGAGATAATCGCGAAACCAGCTCGAGAGAGAAATATGCCATCTGCGCCAAAACTCACCAATACTGCACGAAAAATACGGACAGTCAAAATTCTCCATCAGCTGAAAGCCGAGCACCTTTGCTGCGCCGATGGCAATCGTCGAATATCCTGCAAAATCGCAGTAAATTTGTATGGCAAACAATACTGATGCCACAATAATATACATTCCTCCATACTGCGGATAATCTCCATAGACTGTATTGACAATGATTGCCACTCTGTCTGCTACCACCAGTTTCAGGAAAAATCCCCAGAGCATGACCAGCAGGCCCTCCCGCATATTGTCATAGTTAAATGCGTGCGGCTGGTTCACCTGCCGCAGCAGATTTTTAGAACGCTCAATCGGTCCTGCCACCAACTGCGGGAAAAAGGACACAAACAGCGCATACATGAAAAAATTCCGCTCGGGAGCTATATCTCCGCGGTACACATCCATCGTATAGCTCAATGCCTGAAACGTATAGAATGAAATTCCGACTGGCAAGAGCAGGTCAAACGCAGGTTTTGGCATTGTCAGCCCAAACTGTGAAAGGGCAAGGTTGAGGGAATCAACCGCGAAGTCAAAATATTTGAAAAAAAACAATACACCGATATTAAGCACAAAGCTGACAGCAACTGCCCCCTGCTTTCCCCGCTGCGAACTGGCGCGCCCGATCACAATGCCGCTCAGATATGTCACGCCTGTAGAAAACAGCAATAACAATACATATCTGGCATCCCAGTTCATATAAAAGTAATAGCTTGCCGCAAGCAGCCAGAGATACTGCACCTTTTTGGGCAGCAAAAAGTTGATCACGACAACAACCGGAAAGAAAATAAGAAAACTATATGAGTTAAAAACCATGACCCTTGCTCCTGTTTTTCGTAAAAATGGTATCATACCTTTACAGATAATATCACAATTTCAGATTAATTCCTAGTATGTGTAGAAAAAAATAGCGTATTCCATTGATTGGAATACGCTATTTTTTCATTTTACTGCAATACGCGCACTATGATTTCCTTCTTTACACCAGAACCGTCGTTGGTTGTAACTGTTATAATTACATCCTCCGCGCCCCGCTTCTTGGCGGTTAGCTTCCCAGAAGCGCTGACGGACACCAGTTTGGAATTGCTGCTCTTGTATGTCAGCTTCTTATTGGTTGCCGTAATCGGATTGATAATCAGCTTATCTGAGAGCTGTAATGTCTTTTTATTTTTGATACTCTTCGCATACAGCGTAATGACTTCTCTGCCTTCATTGTCCGTGATGCCCTGTATATCCTTCGTTGTGCCAATACTCTGAATCAATTTTCCTACGTATACTGTTACCTTGCCTGTCTTTTTGCTGCCATCTGCGGCTGTCGCCGTGACTGTCACTTTCCCAGTGCCATGCCCGATCACAGTACAGCTTCCATCATCATTTGGCTTGACCTCCGCAATGCTGGCATTGCTGGATTTCCACGTCACCTTCTGGCTGACACCATACTGGCTGGCATAAGCGTTTGTGCTTGTGAGCGTTGCTTTCAGCTTCGTTTTGGCATCGTTGGTGTCAATATCAATACCGACGACAGATACATACTCCTTATCAATATCGCCTGTCCGTTCCACAACCTCTACTTTTGTCGCAGGCGCGACGAAATGAATGCGAAACTCGCAGAAGGCCGTACCGCCATCGGCCGCCCTTGCCCTGACAATCACATTATTGTCTGAACTTGTGTCATAATCACCGCTGCCAAATGGTTTCTTGACTGTAATCTTTCCACTTTTATTGACAGACACCAGACTTTTATCATCACTTTCCCAAGTAACCTTTTTCGTCGTCGCTGCCAGTGGTTTGTATGCCAGCTTGAGCTGCACAGATTTTTTGTAGCCCACATAGATATCCTGTATGCCATCCTCTGGTTCTATCTTGGTAATCTGCTTTGCTACTACCAGCGTCACCTTCGCCTTTTTGCCACTGCCGTCTGTCGCGGTCGCGGTAATGACAGCCGTACCGTTTTTCTTGATTTCAACATTGCCGTTTTGATCTACTTCTGCGATGGCTGTCTTATTGGATTTCCATGTCACCCGGTCATCATATGTAGCACCTTGGACGGCTGCATATAGCGTCAGATTCTTGATCCATGTCTTGCCCTCATCTAATGTATATCCCTTGATCAAATCCATGCCTATCTTTCCGTTTTTGCAGGATTCTCCATTTACTAAGATATCTACACTAGAAACGGCTGGACACACCTCTATAAAATAATCATCATTCTTTAAAGTTCCTTTGGTTGATGTCGCCCTGATGGTCACTGTCCCTGATACATTCTTTTTCGCAGTCACCTTCCCTTTCGCATCGACAGTAGCTAGTGATGTATCGGACGAAGACCATGATACTGCCACACCCCCTTCTGTGGCGAGCTGTATCTTCTTACCGTTTGCAACCTGTCTTGGTCCGGTAACTTTCACATCAGGATCGGTATCAATTAATTTCAGTGTGTATGAGTCCTCTCTATTCGAACCATCTGTCGTTCTGGCTGTGATTGTCACAGTTCCTTCTTTTTTGATCTGAATGAATGCCTCACTGCTGTCATAGTTGTTCTGAACAGAAACAACCTCTGCTATGGACTTATTCGATGTACTCCACTCCACCTCTTTTCGGTAATCGCCCTGTTGGGTGGAACCTCCGTCCAGCTCAGCGACAAAGGATACTCTGCGGGCACTGTTCAGATCACGGATATCAACCTCTGACGATTTCTTGCTGGAATCCACAAAACGCCCATCAAATTCTGTTATCTGGATTTTATCGCTTTTTCCCATAACATATATAATATGTTCCGCGTATTTGCCGCTTCCGTCTGCCGCTTCTGCCGTAATCTTTGCTGTTGCTTCCCCTGTTCTGCTGATTGCTGTCACCAGACCGCTCTCGTCCACGACGACAGCATTTTTATCACTGCTTGTCCAAGTGACACTTTTGTTTGCCGCATCTTTGTCTGTCACCTCCGCATGCAGCTGAATGGACTGTCCTGCACCTACATAATGGCTGCCTGTAATCGAGACATTTCTGACAAGTGTTGCTACATTGACAGTTGTCTTTGCGGTCTTATTGCTGCCGTCTGTCGTGGTCGCGGTGATGATTGCCCTGCCGAGGGATTTGGCTGTGATTGTCCCCTTCTCATCGACAGTCGCAATCTTTTCATTGCTGGATTTCCACTCGACTGTATGGCTTGCCTCCTCAGGCAGAATCCTTGCTGCCAGTGTATACGTCTCCATTCCTGCATCGAGATCAATTCCTACAACTTTGTCTGTGACAATCATGTCATCTTCCAGATTCGTATTGCCGTCTGGTATCATCAGGTCAAATGTTTTTACTGGATCTGTGACCTTGATTGAAAACGTTCCATAGGCACCGCCGCCGTCTGCTGCGGTCGCAGTGATCTCTGCCAGACCTTTGCTGATTCCTGTTACTTCTCCTGTATTTTTATCTACTGTGGCGATCGCTTTGTCATCAGACTCCCAGTAAACCGCTTTATTCTCAGCGGACTTAGGAAGCACCTCTGCCTTTAATTTTATTTTTCCGCCCTTGGCAATTTTATTGCTTCCTGTAATCTTTATCGAGGATACGAGCGACGAAACATTGACTGAAACCGATGCCGTGATGCCGCTTCCATCTGCTGCCGTGGCAATAATATCGGTCTTACCATATCCATTTACAGTGACTGTACAGCTTCCGTCCTGATGGTCTGTCACTGCCGCCACCTTCGTGTTTGCAGATTTCCACAAGACAACCTGTGATGCATAATCCGGCTTATTCTTTACCCGAAGCATAAATGTCTTGCTGTCCACCTCTGGATTTACGCCGATTGTCTTGCCGTTGACAGGACGCTTCATATCCCTTGTATCATAAATTTCGATAGATTCCACCTTAGGAATAATCACAAACTCCATCTCATAGGAAGCACCGCCGCCGTCAAGGGAGGTTGCTTTCAGCGTCACTTTGGTTTCACTCTTTACATCCTTAGCTGTGATAATCTTCTTCTCCGCATCAATATCAAGACAGTTTTTGGGATTCATCTCCCATTTTAATCCCTCGTCAGTCACATCTGTAGGCGTAAATTTAGGAACGAGCCTCACGCTGCACCCGCTGGTCAACAGCACCCTGCCTTGGGAATCTAGTACAACTGGTGTATTTTTATCGACCTCCTTTGGCTCGAGTACAAACGACTGTACAATCCGCTTGGTTCTGATCGTTGTTTTCCCGGCTTTGTTGCTTCCGTCTTTTGTCAGAGCAGTCACCTCCGCTGTGCCGCTGATATTGCCGGTCACAACGCCGCTTTCCTTGTCATCAAATTTAACCACAGAGGAATTGTTGGAGGACCATGTAACCTTCTGGCTTGCATTGCTTGGTGAAATCACTGCACTGAGCGCCCCGACAGGCTGTTTTAATTTCTTGGTCCCAACAGCGATGAATTTCTTCGTCACTAGGTCATAGATTACTGTCTTGTCTGTGACATCCTCCTCGTCCAGCTTCACTTTGACACCAGTTGCAAGAGGCAGCACTGTGACCTCGATAATTTCCGAAGAAATCTTATCTCCATCCTCAACGGTAAATTTAACTTTGACGGGCTTCCCTGACGGTGTCGGCTTGATTCCCTCCACAACTGCCCGCGGCTTGCCTGATAATGCATTTTGCTTGGGTGTAATCTTTACATATTCATTCTGTGAAGGTCCCCACTGGATTTCAGCATCCTCCGAAAAGCCCTTTGTGACTGCCTCCAATGTAACCGTTTCTTTGACTGCAATATCCAATTCTGAGAGCTCTGCGCCATCTTCAGCTCTCCTGATATGGATAATAGTTTCATCATCTGTGACAGTCACCCTCATCTCAAGTACTTTTGACAGGGAATTGTCTTTTAATGTTCCTTTAATCGTTGCCCTGCCTGCGGCTTCTGCCCGGATTGTCCCTTTCTCATCAACTGTTACTGCCGATGTATTGCTAGACTCCCACACCATTTCCGCATTCTCCGGCTTCTCCGGTGTAAAACGGACTTTGATCGTGTACTCCTCGCCAATGATCAGATGGAGGCTCTCTTGAATCAGCTCCATATCCTCCACGATGGACTGGTTTTTCCACTTTGCATACAAAACGATTGGTGCTTTGACCTGATTGCTGAAATTATAGGAAGTATTAAAACCCGCGTCAGTATACCAGCCTTGAAACTCCGCATAGCTTTTGACTGGAGGTTCTGGCTCATTCACAGTACTGTCACTGTTTACCAGCTCATAATATGCACTCCCTGAACAGCCGCCGTTCAACTCGTAGACTACAAGATAACGGTAATTGGGTTCTGTTTGCCAGTTCAGTATCGGATATCCCTCATTGATTCGTCCACTGTCTGAAGAGTAGCCTCCGCCAAGGACTGACAATGCCTCCTGCGATCTCATATCGCTGGTGGTCTTTGCCATCTCCGCGTCTGAGACGCCGCCGTCCTCCCTGAAAAAAGCAATCTCACGTTCATCGCCGACATAGAGGCAGTTCGTGTAGGAGGTATCTTCCTCCCTGCCGAAAAATCCTACAAGCATTGCTGCATATGAGCCTTCCTCGCCAGTTACATTCCCCGCATTATAGCAGTACGATATAGAGCCTTTGTAGATAACTCCTGCGATACCGCCAAGGTATTGTGTGGCTTTCGTCGCACGGATATTTCCTGTGTTATAACAGTTCTCTATCGGCACCCTGTAGCTCTCGCCAGTGCTTCCTAAGATTCCGCCAATTCCCTGAGCCTTGATCGTCCTGCCATTGCCGTTGACCGTCCCTTGATTAAAGCATTCGCTGATACTGTATTCCCGGTTTCCATTATACAGACCTGCCACACCGCCGACATTTGCAAGCCCCGTCACTGAACCGCTGTTGCCGCACCTTGTAATCGTGCCGGAGGTTGTCGCGGCAATTCCGCCAATGTTTTTATCCTCTCCGCTGACACTGGCATAATTATAGCAGTCACTCATGGTTCCAATCTTATTCTGTGCGGCAATTCCGCCCGCCTCGCCGATTTCTTGTGAATGATTTTTCTGGCGGACTGACCCATAGTTTGTACAGTCTGTGACCTCACCTTCATTGATGCCCACGATACCCGCCACGATATAGGCACCCTCAACACTCATATAGTTGACGCAGCCTTTGATACTCTCCGGCTCTCTTGATGTGTTTGTTCCAACAATGCCGGCAACGACTGCTGCTTTTGTCTGGATACTGCCTGACGCATAACAGTTTCGGATCACCCCGTTATTTCTGCCCGCGATACCGCCGATATCTTTTTCTGCGTCCTCTGTCCCTGCTGCTGCCGTAATTCTGCCGGAAAAAACACACTCCTCGACAGTCCCTTCGTTTACACCCACAATTCCGGCTGTATAATCCATGCTGGTGCCAGCTTCCAGACTGCCAGTGACGACACAGTTTGTGATCGTCCCGTCATTGCGCCCTGCAATGACACCTGCTGAGTATTCGCCTGTCATTGATGCATTGCTGATATGCAGGTTTTTCACCACTGCCCCTGACTGAAGGACAGGAAACAGCCCTTGATCTACTTTTAAATTCTGTACAGAATATCCGTTTCCGTCAAATATTCCAGAAAACCTTCCGCCAAAATAGGCTGTCTCGGATTTCATATCGACATTGCATGCCAGCGTTACGGTACAGCCGTCATAATCAGACCTGCCAGATAAAAAGCCCAAAAACTGATCTCTGTTTTCTATCCTGTATTCATATGGCGTAATCTCTACAGGGTCCTGTACAGATGCATACGCTTTAGGCGCCGGAACACGAAACGCTGCCAAATCCCTTGCTGCCTTCCAGTTATGTACAGACGCGTCAACCTCTGGAACCGGAACTGATGTTTCCTCCGTCCCTTCAAGTTCAAGCGTCTCCTCCTCTGTAATCTCCTCCGTAGTTTCTGTCTCTGGAACCTCTGTCTCTGTAGTTTCTGTCTCTGTAGTTTCTGTCTCTATAGTTTCTGTATTTGTAGTTTCTGTATTTTCAGTTTCTGTCTCTGTGGCCTCTGTCGCCATAGTTTCTGTCTCTGTACTCGCAGTTTCCGTCTCGATTGCTTCCGTTGTCGAAGTTTCCGTCTCCGCAGCCTCTGAAGTCGCAGTTTCCGTCTCCACGGTTTCTGTTTCTGTAATTTCTGTATTTAAAGCTTCGTCCTCACCCTCAGATGCGCTATCGCTGCCCTGCGTCCCGGTTTCAGCTTCCACAGTGCTGCCTGTCTCCGGCTCCGTGATCGCTGGTGACGATGGTTCCGCCACAGTTTCCGTCTCCGCCGACTCGGTTTCCGGTTCGCGCTCTCCGGCTTCTGGCGCACTGCTTTCTGGCTGGCTGTGCTCACTGCCGGCTGGCGGCTGCCCGCTGTTCTCCGGCTGTGCCGGGTCTATGTCCTGCCCAGCGGCAGTCTGTGTCTCATACTCCGCCTCAGCGGCACGTGCTGTCCCCGCCGCAGGCAGCTCGGTCACAATCAAAGCCGCCGACAAAATCACAGCGGCAGCTCTTTTGATTCGTTTAAACCCCTTGTACTGCATCTTTTTCCTCCTCATTCAGTTTCGAAATTTCACTAAACAAACTTTTCCTTGTCTATTCTATAATATTTCTTGGCATTTTTCCATAAAATTCATATAAATTTTACAATTCTTTCCTAATTAATGCAGGCAGACCGCGAAATCTGGATTGCTAAATTCTTCGAAAAATGCTATCATTACTATGAAAATTTTTATTCTAAAATTTATAATAAGAAAATTATGATAATGGAGAACGTCATGAACACAAAACACAGCTTTCTATTTCTTATGATACCGCTCGTCCTGTCGGGCTGCCAAAGCCAAACGCCTGCGGTGCAGCAGCCCTCCCAGAGCGCAACGCCCGTCTCTGACACTGTCCATCTGACCGTCTGGGGCGCAGAGGAGGACGAAGAATTGCTCCGCCAGATTATCAGCGGATTTGAGGCAGAATATGGCGGGCAGGCGGATTTTGACATCACCTACACGCCGCAGAGCGAGGGTCACTGTACAGATGCGCTGATGGCAGATCTGGAGAACGGCGCCGATGTGTTTGCGTTTGCAGATGACCAGCTCAGCACCCTAGTCGCCGCCGGCGCCCTAGAGCCTGTAAACAACCCGGCCTCTGTCATGGAAACCTGTCTGCACGAAGCCGTCCTTGCGGCATCGGTCAATGACACCATCTACGCGCTGCCGCTGACGGCGGACAACGGCTACTTTCTATATTACAACAAGGATTATTTTACAGAGGAGGATATCCTCTCTCTCGACAAGATGCTTTCCATCGCCGCCGGACAGGACAAAAAAGTCTCTATGGAGTGGTCCTCTGGCTGGTATGTGTACGCGCTCTTTGGCAATACGGGCCTCACCGTCGGCTTAAACGATGACGGCATGACCAACTACTGTACATGGAACGCCGTGGACGGCAGCATCAAGGGCGTCGATGTCGCACAGTCCATGATGGATATTGCAAGCCACCCGAGTTTTGTCAGCACCGATGATGCCGGATTTGTCGAGGGCGTCCAAAATGGGCAGATCATTGCAGGCATCAACGGTGTGTGGAATGCCGTCACCGTCGAAAAAGTCTGGGGCAGCAGCTTCGGGGCAGCAAAACTTCCATCTTACACCTGCGCTGGACAGCAGGTACAGATGGCTTCCTTCTCCGGCTACAAGCTCATCGGCGTTAACGCCTACTCCAAGGAAAGACTGTGGGCATCAAGGCTTGCCGAGTGGATTACAAACGAGGAGAACCAAAAACTCCGCTTCCTGATGCGCGGTCAGGGCCCCGCCAACATCAATGCCGCCGCCTCCGAGGAAGTACATAACTCCCCTGCGATCACTGCCCTGCTAGAACAGTCTGAATTTTCATATTTGCAGCGCATCGGCGGAAATTTCTGGCAGCCTGTCATCACCTTTGCCGAGGAAATCTTAGCAGGCAACCCTTCGGGCAAATCGCTTCAAGAGCATCTTGACATCATGGTCACAGGCATCACTGCCCCGTAACCGCAGCGCAGCAACGTCATCATCAGGCAGATAAGATTTATATGTAAAAAGGAGTATTGTTATCATGAAAACTATGAGTCTAAAGCACCGGCTGATTCTGCCGATTGCCCTGCTGGGCATCGTGGCACTTTTATCGAACATTATTTCGATTTGTAATATCCGCAACGTGAACGCAAGCGCCTCGACGATCGCCGATAATTATATGGACGCCAAAAGCCATCTGGCAGAAATCTGCCAGTCCTCCATGACCATTCACAAGATGGCATTAAGCCACATCGTCGCCACGGACTATAACACCATGACAGACCTCGTCCAGCAGATCAAAAAAGAAGAGGCGCTTTTGGATGCTATGCTCGCAGACTATGCACAGCATGTGACCTTAGATGAGCAGGCTTCGTATCAAACCCTCCTGTCAGATTACGATTCATTCAAACATGCACTCGTCCGCCTGACCTGCGCGAGCGCAAGCCGCAAGACACAGGACGCCTATGCGCTTGCAAACGGTGATGTCGCGCTGTATGCGGACGCCATCGAAGCCGATATTGACGCCCTGAATGCGTCGATCAGCCAGCAGACGCTGCTTGCCCGCGAACAGCTCGCGGCAGTCTATCTCATGTCTTTGGTCATCGGCGGCATCGCAGCAGCAGCCTGCATACTGCTGGTTTTTGCCGATCTAAAGCTCATTACCCGCTATGTGGTACTGCCTGTCAAGAGCATCTTAAAGACGATACAGGAAAGCTCTGGGCGCATCAACACCATGACAGGGGAGGTGCTCAAAAGAACGCGCGCCTCCAAGAAAAGCGCCGCCGATCTCTCCTCGCTCGCAGAGGCATTGTCCAGCGCCTTTCAGGAGGTGGCTGGCAATGTGTCTGCCATCAATCACAATGCAGAGCACATTCGTCTTGATGTGCATGACATCGCAGAGGAGTGCAGTACGCTCACTGATTACACCATTGAAATGAATACCCGCGCAGACACCATGCAGCTCTCCGCGCAGACCAGCGCAAAGACCACAGACACCAAAACAAAAGAACTGCTGTGCACCCTAAATGACGCCATCGCCAAAAGCCACAGTGTTGACCAGATTCAAACCCTGACAGGTGAGATTCTCGCCATCGCCCAGCAGACCCAGCTCATCGCCCTCAATGCCTCCGTGGAGGCTGCCCACGCAGGTCCTGCCGGCAGAGGCTTTGCCGTCGTCGCGGAGGAGGTGCGCGACCTTGCCAGCTCCAGTCAGGAAACCGCAAGCCGCATTCAGGAAATCAACACCGTTGTCACTGCCGCCGTCCATAATCTCTCAGAAAGCGCAGAGCATCTGATTACCTATATGAGCGAAGCCGTCCTCACGGAGTTTCAGGCATTTGTGGAGGCGGGAAGCCAGTACAAGGAAGATGCCGCCCATATCCGCCGCGCGATGGATGCCTTTCAGGACAGGACACAGTGCCTGCGGCAGTCCATGTCAGGTATCGCCGATTCGATCAGTACGATCACCAAAGCAGTCAACGACAGTGCGGATGGCATCTCCGGTGTAGCGGGCAACACCAGAAACCTTGCGGGCGATATGGAGGACATCACACAGCGCATGGGCGTCAATCAGGAAATCGTGGCAGAGTTTGAGCGGGAAACCGTTGTGTTTGATAATTTATAGCCAAAATGTATTTCAATGTATTTAAATCGTGAAAACATTGACATGTGCGGGCACGATTGCTACAATAGAATTTGAGTGAAATCTTTTACTATGAGGAACTAGAGATACTTGTTCCTTAGATGCATTGAGGAGGAGCTGACATGTATCATTGCCACATTAACTTCTTTTTTCTGGGAAACCAACGCAAATTATTTAAAGTACTGGAGGGAATCCCCCCGCTCGAACATTTTACACATGAGTACTTTGAGAGCAAAACGCCGTACGAGTCCATGATTTCCAAGGCGGATGTCATCATTGCTGACTTAGAAAATATGGATGCCGCTGCGACGATTCAGATGCTGCTCTCTGAGAAAAAAACAAAGACAGAGCTGATTATACTTGCAGACAAGGCACAGCTTACCCAGCTTAGTGCCCTGCCCGGCTGTCTGTCGGAAATCTACGATATCTGGACTCTTCCACTCTCTGAGGAAGAGCTGAAATTTCACTTTTTAAAATGGCAGCAGGACTGCAAGACACACAAGGATTATTGGCTGACCAGCCAGTATCTTGAGTCTGCGATCAACAGTGTCCCAAATCTGGTCTGGTACAAAACCAAGGACGGCATTCACGAGAAAGTCAACGACAGCTTCTGCAAGACCGTCAACAAGACCAAAGCCCAAGTAGAGGGCCGCGGACACGCCTACATATGGGATGTCGAGCACGACGACCCGGCTTGTATCGAATCAGAGCGCGAGGTCATGACCAAAAAGGAGACCTGTATCTCTGAGGAGGT
>ERZ808037.1651-NODE-1651-length-13651-cov-12.385958_pt1 | contig 13651 bp, 13 predicted proteins | sample MGYA00380190_ERZ808037 | MGnify/ENA primary metagenome ERZ808037 (study PRJEB31490, sample SAMN06133399) | mouse gut metagenome | isolation source: J9 | host: mice | place: China: Chengdu | collected 2015-05 ...
AGCTTTAACGCCTGCTTCTGCTTTTTCTGCGCGACGGCCTCCACCATGTCAAAGATTTGGTTCTGTATCTGGACAATACACAATTCTTCCACGTCCGAAACCGTAATTCCCTCGTCATAATATTTGTAGCACACAAGCTTCTCCACCTCGCGGCGGATATTTTCCATGCTTGTGCCTGTCTTATCTAGCAACAGCGTCAGCGCGTCCGGCGTAATCAGTTTATTTTCTTTTTTTAACAGCCCCATCACCCATTTTCTGAGTGTCGCCTCGTCCTGCATTTCACAGAGCGCCGCATAGCCATTCGCCGTGACTGCTTTATATAGTTTACTCCGCTTGTCCGTCTCCTCCTCCACCAAGATCAGATACGTTGTATCTGGAATTGCCTTGACAAGCGCAAGAAACTGGTCATTGCCGCTTTTCAGCCAGCCGCTGTTCTCGATGATAATCACCCTGTGCTCTGCAAAAAACGGCATTGTGCCCGCCAAATCAACCACTTCACTGGCATCGATATCCTTGCCGGAATACACACTGCAATTCATTGTATCGTCCGCTGGAACCAGCGCGGCTCTGAGTTTATCGCGGTACTGCCTGCGCAGATACGCCTCCTCCCCATAGAGGAGATAGAGATGGCTGAACTGGGCGTTCTTAATGTCCTGTGCTATCCTTTTCATTCTATGCTTCTTTCCTCATTCTTTAATCTTCTTTTTTGATATATTTTATATTATTTCTGTTCATTTTTCAGAAAAGGTTCGATTATATAACTTCCCTTCCTGATATGTATTGTTATGGCGCCTGTGTCCTTTGTTATCCAGATATCACTCCCAGTCTGTTCTAAGCGCTCAACGGTCTCGGTATGCGGGTGGCCGTAACGGTTGTTCTCCCCGCAGGAAATAATTGCAGTCTCTGGCTGTAGCTGCGATAACAGCGCTTGGGTATTCGAATATTTCGAACCGTGGTGCGCCGCCTTATAAATATCAACACCCGTAGCATCATTCTGCTGCAAAAGCCGTCCTGCCGCCGCCTGTTCCCCGTCTGCCTCCACATCTCCTGTCAGAAGCGCTGTGACCCCTTCGGCTTCCAGTTTCATCACAAGGGAAGAACCGTTGCGCGAAGCTGCCTCGTAACCAGCATGCGGATGAAGCACTTCGAAGCGCAGCCCGCACGCCTCCATGCTGTCACCTGCTTTCAGTCGGTAAATCGGAATCTGCCTGCGCTCGCACAGCGCTTTCAGTTCATGATATGGCTCATCTTCGATCACGGCGTCGGAAATACACAGGCGCTTGATCTTGATCTCCAGCGCCTGACCACTGCCCTCCAGCATCTCCATGATGCCTGAGATATGGTCACTGTCCAGATGCGTCAGAAAGACTGCCTCCAATGCAGAAACCCCTTTATATTTCAAAAATGGCACAATCGTATATCTCCCTGTCCTGCTCTTCGACGAACTTCCGCCATCGACCAAAAACTGCTCGCCCGCAGCGCTCTCAATCCAGATACAGTCCCCCTGTCCCACGTCCAGAAAAGTCATCGACACGCCGTCAGCCGGGTTGTCACTGAGCAACAGAACCGCAGAGAGCACTGCCACAAACTTAACCAGCGCAGGCAGTCCTACCGCCAGCTCCTTCTGTCCGCCCAAAGCTCCTCTTGCATGATACAAGCCCTCTCTGGGCAGCCGTTTGGATAAAAACGCACCATACTGGTGTGCGGCATACAAAAACACTACCACCGCACAAAATGCGCAGCTTCTCCATGGATCTGGTTTTCCCACGACCCAGTTAGCAAATGGAAGCCTGAGTGACAGCACACAGAGTCCCTCAAAGCACGCCAGCAGCAGATGGCACACCCCGCCTGCCAGCTTTGCTATCAAAAAACCAAAGACAGCCGGCAAACTGCCAGCGGCAAGACAGACCAGTCCCGCCGCCATCAAGACAGACATCGCAGGGATTATCACCAGATTCAGCAGAAACGAGTACACAGGAAATTCATAATAAACGCTCAGCATGATCGGAAAATGCACCAGAAAAATGCGCAGGCTTGCACAGAGCGGCTCCAAAACTTTCCACCGCACAGGCTTGATCAGCTCCGACAGGCAGCCAATCCCAAGAATCGCGCCAAAGGAAAGCTGGAAACCTGAATAATACAGATACCGCGGCTCCTCCATCAATATCAATACAGCCGCGAGTGCCAGCGCCGTCAGCATGTCATATGTCCGCCGCAGCATCTGCGCCGCAAGCTGCAAGCCAAACATCACGACCGCACGGTATGCAGAGCTGCTCATGCCAGCCAGATCTCCATAGGCAACCATCACGCCGACAGACACCACTGCACAAAGCGGCTGTGGTATCCAGAGCTTTCGCAATATATGATATAACCCCATGCCAAGCATTGTGATATGAAGCCCTGAGATTGCAAAAATATGGGCGATGCCGCTCTTTTGAAAAAGCTGCTTACTCTCCTCGTCAAGCCCCGACTTGCTGCCAAGAAGGATTGCCTTCATAATCGACGCATCTTTGGGCGAAAGTACGCTGTCAAAAATCTCCTCAAAAAAATGCCTGATCTGGTATAAATACTCCCGATAGGCGGAATAACCGCTGCCCTGCGCGATGACCTCCGCCTTGTAGAGCCGGAATGCCACGCCCTGAAGCTGATAGTATCCTTGCGCGTCAAATTCTCCCGGATTGCGTGCCCTGCTAAAGCCAGAAACTTTGCCCTCCACCGCAATGATACTCCCTGCTTTTGGCACAATGCCGCACGCTTTCTGTTCTATATAGCACAAAACCTTGCCATCTATTTTTTGCTTTGTTTGTACTGCGCTCGCATAATCAAGTTGCAGCACCAGCGCCTCCTCCTGCGTGTACTTCTGCACAACCCTCCCCTGCAAAGCCACGCGGCTGCCCTGCTCTAAACAGAGCTGGGGCACGGGTGCAGGATTTATCTGTAAATATAAGAACACAGTCACCACAAATGCTGCACAGACGCAGCAGAGTGGTCTCCTCATTCACTAAACCTTTCTATATATTATAGCATGAATCAAATACTAATTAACCAGCGACAAATTTCTCTCAAAAATTGTGGAGGCTTCATACTTATCCCGGAATTTGCCATCCTTATTCCCCTCTATCGAAATCTGCACTTTATTGATATTGCTCAGCTCCACCAAAGAATTGACAATCGAGTAAATTGTCACGTCCGTTGTCACATTGTTCACTGCCGTGAGCATCGCACTGTCAAATATCAGGTAACACACACCGTCCTTGACTGTAATGTTGACCAGTTTTGTATCCGGGCTGACCGTCGGGAAAGTCTCGTCGCTTGCCGGACCGCTGATGAGCTGCTCCACGACCAGCTTTTCCATGGATACATTCGATAAATCGGCATTGTGCGTCAGCTCTCTGTTCACCGCCACAAGCCCGTCCCCTGTCTCATTGGCAAAATACAGCCGCAGCGTCACCTTACTCTCGACTTTCTCGACCTGCGTCCCGGCATTGTTCACAAACATGTCCGCCGTCATGGCGCCGATCGCATTCCCCGACAAATCTGTCAGAGACTCTCCATTGACGGTGAGCATCACATAATTCACATCTGGTATATTCGTCAGGCTTCTGACAAGCGCCGCCCTCGTCAATACCTCCGTGGTGCCTGAGAGCTCTTTGTATTTCTCTCCAAGAGACACAATGACCTGCTCGCCGTCATAGGAGTACGTAATAATATTAATCCCGCTTGTGAGCGTCGCCTTCAACTCTTTGTTATCCGGCACAGAGCACAGAAGCGTCAGCACCTCCACAATCATGTCCTTCGTGTCTGTGCTCTCAAGATAGTGCGTCTCTGTCACAAGCTTTGTCTCTTTTTTATTCAGATAGGAAATATCGACGGCTGTCCCCTTCTGTTCAGAAGGACTGCACCCGGCCATGATCAGCACCGGCAAAAACAGCATTCCAAGCAAAAGCAGAACTCTGCGATATCTCCCCGAAGGCATTAAAACCATACTGCCGCCTTTCTTAATTTATAGGATATTCTTCATATATTTTTCTCGTCTACTGCGCGATATAAGTAAGTGGAATCTTGACGCTAAATACCGTCCCTACGCCCTCCTCACTGCTCACTGTGATCGCACCCCGGTGCCGCAGAATCGCACTCTTGGTAATGGCAAGCCCTAATCCCGTCCCGCCGATTTCCTTCGAATGGGATTTATCCACCCTGTAAAAACGCTCATAAATATGCTCGATCGACTCCTGCGGAATCCCAACGCCGGAATCCGATACCTCTACAGAAAAATACTGGTGATCCGCATCGAGTATCACCTTCACCCAGCCGCCTTTTTTATTGTATTTAATTGCATTTTCCACCAGATTCGTCAGCGCCAGCGTGAGCTTGACTTCGTCCACTTCTGCAATCACCGGCCGTCGGCTCTCAAAGACCAGCTTCACCTCCGCCCTCGACGCAATGGGCCCCAGCCGCTTTAGCAGCAGCTCTAAGACTTGATTCATATCCACTGTCTCGACATTGATATCTGCCGATGTCCTAGTCATCTTGACAAGGGAGAGCAAATCCGTGATAATCTTGTTTTCCCTGTCGATCTCCTCCGCGATATCTGTCATAAACTCACGGTACAGCTCCGCAGGCACATCTTCCTGCGTAATCAGCGAATCCGCCAGCACCTTCATAGAGGCGAGCGGCGTCTTTAACTCGTGGGACACATTGGATACAAATTCCTGTCTGGAATCGTCCAGCACTTTCATTCTGCCCATCATTTGATTAAAGGCATCACCGATATTCTCGGTCTCGATATAGTCCGTGACACTGATCTCCTCATCTGTGAAGCCGTTTTTCACATCGTTGATCGCATCTGTAATTTTCTCAAAAGGCTTTAACATCTTGCGGCTCAAAAGAAGGGCAATGCCAAAAATCACCACCATCGAGAGCAGCTCCAGCAAAAAAGCACGGCTCTGGATATACTCATACCCACTGCGGATACTGTCTGTTGACACGCTGGTCAGCATCGCCCCCAGCACATGAGACTTGCCCTCAAATTTTTCCTCGATCGGCACGACGATCTCAATATAGCCTGCGTCCTTTAGGCTGTCCGAAGCGCCCTCACCCTTTAAACACTTGATGATCGCCTCAGAGATAATAATCTTTCCCTCGCTGACTGCGTAAGTATCCTTGATGATTTTTAGTCCGCTGTTGACAATCAGCACCCTGCCGTCATAGAGGTTTGATAACTGTGAAAGCTCTGCATTGACGACCTCGCTGCTGCTGTCGAGCATATAATTATATGTAATCAGATGATCTGCGATAATCTTCACCTGCGTCTGCACTTCATTGGTCCTCGTCGCGATCGTATTGTCCAGATAGCGCTCAAGGATACCAACATGAAGCACGATACACGGCACAATTCCCGCAGCCACAATCATACAGAACATTCTTGTCTTTAGACTTCTAAAGCTTGTAAAAGCTTTTCCTTTTTTCATCTTTTCCCAAAGCTTTCCCACTGTTTTCTCCTATTTATAATAGTCCCCTATTTATAATAGTATCCTACGCCCCATTTGGTGTGTACGTACTTAGGCTCACTTGGGTTTGGCTCAATCTTTTCACGCAGACGCCGTATATGCACATCTACAGTCCGCACATCGCCGGGATAATCCTCTCCCCAAACCAGCTTCAGCAGATTATCCCTGCCATAGACCTTGTTGGGATTGAGCACGAGAAGTTCCAGAACATCAAATTCCTTGGCTGTAAGGTTGACTTCTTTTCCGTTTACATGCAGGCGCCTGCCCTCGCAGTCAAGCTTCAAGTCACCCGCCTCGATCACCTGCGTCTTTTTGTCCACGGATTCTTTTGTCTTTGCGCCAGTCCTTCGTATGATTGCCTTGATGCGCGCTTTTACCTCCAGAATATTAAAAGGTTTGGTAATATAATCGTCGGCACCATACTCGAGCCCGAGTATTTTGTCCATGTCCTCGCCCTTTGCCGTGAGCATGATGACAGGCACGTCCGAAAATTCCCTGATCTGCTGGCAGACCTCCAGCCCTGTCAGCTTTGGAAGCATGATATCCAGCAGAATCAGATCATATTTTTTATTCTTTGCCATCTCAAGCGCCTCTTCTCCGTCATAGGCGCACTCAACCTCCATATCATCCTGTTCCAGACTAAAACGAAGTCCCTTCACAATCAGCTTCTCATCATCTACTACCAAAACCTTTTTACCCATCACTAGAATCTCCCATTGACATTATATGAATACTATTAAATCGTTATTTTGTCCTTTATCTTCGAAAAAAGTCCGTCCTTGATGCCGTCTACGTTCTTGATGTCCTCAATGCTGCCAAACCTGCCGTTTTTCTCTCTGTAATCAATAATCGCAAGCGCCCTGCTCTCCCCAATACCTGACACAGATGTCAGTTCCTGCACTGTGGCAGTATTGATATTGACAAGACCTGCTTTCTGCGGGGCTGCTGCCTGCGCATTTGATTCTGCCGGATACGCATAGGCGCCCGCCTCCTTGAGCGATGCCGCCTCGTCGAGCGTGAGAATCACAATCTGTTCGCCGTCTGTAATCTGCCTCGCCATATTGAGACAGTTCTCGTCAGCCTCCTGTGTCAAACCGCCAGCCATCTCCACCGCCTCATACAGACGGCTGCCTTCCGAAAGACAGTAGACACCGGGCAGCGCCACTGCGCCGCAGAGATAGATATACACCTGCTGCGGTGAACTTTCGGGCTCTGTTATTATGCCCGTATCTGTTTTTGTGTTTACCGCTGTCTCTGTTTCTGACAGTTGTGTCATATTTTCCGATACGGTGCTCTCCGGTTCAGCAAGCTCGAGCGTCACTTCCTCCTGCGCCGCTGCACAGCCGCAGAGCAGTACTGGGTCTAACAGCGCAAAGATCAGAACGCACATGGCACACAAATACTTTTTGCTTTTATTCTTTTTACATTTATTCTTATTTCTTTTATTTGCATCAATATTTTTCATGGATATCACACATTCCCTTTCAGGACCCCTCTGTGCACACCCACTAATTATTCTATGCTAAATCAGAACTTATTACAAGTGCTAATTTTTACATTTCAGACATTCCTGACAAAACACATTCCGCAAAGGCAGGCACCAAATTCCACAAGTGAAATTTACTTGTCTGAAAGATACGCAAATGCCCTGTCTGCACTGTCCTGATTCGGCGCATATAAGCGGATTGCTGCGCGCAGTGCAAGCTCTGTCGTCCACATTGTCATGCCCTCCTTGGCGGCGCCGCAGCTTTTCTCCTCAATCGTCTGGATATACGCAGTCTTTGCCGTCTGGGACTGCGCCTCCGTTGCTGTCATCACAGCGCGGACTGCCTCCGATGCGATGCTGTTCAGCCCTCTGAAATACTGCATAATCTCCGCATACGTATGAAGGTGGTCGAGAAAACAGTGCCCATATGCTGAAATCTCCAGATTTGCAGTCGATACCGCTTGCAGACAGAGCTTGCACTCCCCGTTGATATCCGATGCCTCCATCAAGATATCCGGTCTTTGTTTTAAGACTGACTCAAAATATGCTTTTGCCCCGGCGGCGTCCTTTTTTTCAAAAAATTCTGCCATCTTTGCCGTGACCTCGCTGGTCTCCTTTTTCTCTCCAATGATGGCAACCCTGCACTCATATGCCTTGTATTGGTTTGCCGTCACCCATACATATAATAAAAACTCCGAGATAAATCCAAAGACCCGCTTGTGATAGTCGTCCTCAAACGCAAGATCAATGCGCTTTTGCAGTTCAAAAAAGATGGAGAACAGCCAGTCACAGTACGCATCAAAAAGCGGCTTTTTCGCCACCATGATATTGCCAAAGTATGTTTTATTTTGATGCACCAAACTGACAAACGTGTCATAATATTCAGGATACAGCTCTGCGATAATACGCCCTGTCTCATCGAGCGTAGCTGCCTTGTGATGTGCTGCAAACCCGTCTCTGTAAGAACCGGAAAGTACTAGCAGCTTTGTCGTCACAATGTCATATTCGCTCAATATCTGCTCGTACTCTGCCTCTGTGAAAGCATACCCCTCCTCGCTTGTGAGAAAGCGCCGATAGTGGCAGATGCCCACGCAGTCTGCCGCGGTATAATTTTTCCATACCCAGTACACGCCGGAAAGCTCGGCGTAATAACAATTTAATTCCGATATATTGTCGCCGGTGTCATCGCCGGTATAACCAAACTCCTCCTTGGTATGTTTGTGCCCGACATGCAGCGGGATATACATAGAATCCGCGGGTACTTCAAACTGTTTATGGGTCATCGCAAAAATCTTTACTGACATGATTTCGTTGTCTCCTTTTTTGTTTATTCCAATGCAAAATGTCTGCCATCTGCGCACGGTGCGTCTTTTATCACCTGTTTCATCATATTTTATTATATAGGTGCAGATCGATTTGCACAATGTTTTATTATCAAATTAAACTAGGGCACCGACTACAAACATGCTCTGGGAAAAGGAGTGACGATGGATTTTATCAACAAAGTAGGTTCCACAATTGCAAGAAAAGCAAAAGAAGCTGCCGGAATTTCTAATTTAAACAGCCAGATTGGTGCACAGGAGGATATCATCAATAAGCTCTGTCTCGAAATCGGAAAGACTGTCTATGAAAAAAGGCAGTTGTTCCCCGATTCTGCGCTCGACGAAAAATACACTGCGGTGTCGAATGCCTATGCGGAGATTGACCGCCTCAAATCAGAAATCATCTCTGTAAAGGGCGCAAAGCAATGTCCAAACTGCGGCATTGAGGTTGCATTGGCCGCCTCATTCTGTCCCAGTTGCGGAACGGCTGTGCCGACACCAGAGCCAGAACCTTATGTGGAAAATATCGAGATTCCGCCAGAGAGTATCATTTATTATCATCAGGACGATTCACAGAAAATCAAATAGCGAAACTTCATCTTCTCCCTGTTCGCGCGCCGGACGCGGGCAGCTCTGGCTTCATAATTTCTTTCTGCGTCCGTGTGCAGAAAAAAAGCTGTTTCAAGGCATTATTACTAGATTTTCACAGACTTTCTTGTGACTTTTCACGCTATTTGTGAACGATTTATGAACGAGTCGTAAATGTAAAGTAAATATAAAATGAATAAAGTTTTTAATTTTCTATTGACCTTTGCAAAAATATATGTATAATAATCACTTGTAAGGCACAACAGGAATGAAACACAAAAACTTATTCCTGAAATTTATTTTGGCACTACATAGTGCACGCGCTCTAGCGCGACATGGAGGAGAATATTATGAAAAAAAGAATTTTAGCTACAATTATGACACTTACATTAGGCGCAGCAATGCTTACAGCATGTGGTTCATCTACAGATGACGTAACTGCTCCTGTTGAGACAGACGTTGTTGATACAACTACTGCACCTGCTGAGGAGTCTACAGTTCCTGCTACAGAGACAGTTGCACCTGAGACAACACCGGCAGAGACTGTTGATGCTGAGGCTACTACAGATGAGGCTGGCACAGAGACTGCTACTACAGACGAGGCTGGTACAGAGACCGCTACTGCTGATGAGGTTAGCACAGAAACTGCTACTGCTGATGAGGCAAACACAGAGGTTTCTACAGAGACCGCTACTGCTGACGAGGCAAACACAGAGGCTTCTACAGAGACCGCTACTGCTGACGAGGCAGCAAACTAATCCCTTCTATCACAACTGGGTAATTATGCCCTGCTTATAGCGCGGACACATCTGCGGCAACAGCAGCGATCCGCGCGCATCAAAAAACGAGTAGAATTGTCTGCTCGTTTTTTGATTTTCTGGTATTTTGATATTTTGATATATCACTTAGTTCTTTTTATTCTCTGGAATCTGCCTTCCCTCGTGGTCCATGTGGTAATGGTCCCTGTAAATCAACTCGGATACTGGCACGAACTCATAGCCAGCATCTTTTAGGGTTGTAATGAGAGTTTCTAGGGCTTGGGCGGTGTATTTGGCACCATTGGGGGCGATTGAGTTAGTACATGGATAAGTGATCTTATTTATTATAAGGAAATAACAAAAAAGCCGTTGGGTTAACCAGCGGTTTTTTGTTTTCTGCTTTCCATGTCTGACAGCCTACTCAGTACTAATGTGAGACAATCATGTCAATTCCCTTATTCGGGTATTTTTCATTTCTACAGAGCCGGTTGTAACCATGACAACAGGGGATATTATTGTGTCAATTCCCTTATTCGGGTAACTTCCATTTCTACCGCTTGGAAATAGAAATTCCAGATAAGGAGGTTCTGTGTCAATTCCCTTATACGGGTAACTTCCATTTCTACATTCCTTCGGCAGACTGACGCTGGATTCCATGACGGGTGTCAATTCCCTTATTCGGGTAACTTCCATTTCTACCTTCGTGCTGATAGGGATTTGACTCAGGTTTCATTCGAATGTGTCAATTCCCTTATTCGGGTAACTTCCATTTCTACCATGGCACCTGTTTATGTTGCAATCGTAGTATTGGTTGTGTCAATTCCCTTATTCGGGTAACTTCCATTTCTACTAGTTGTCAAACAGTCTTTTGGATGAAACAACTTTTTGTGTCAATTCCCTTATACGGGTAACTTCCATTTCTACTTCTTCGAAGGCGTTGCAGGAAGTGCAGATTTTGTGAGTGTCAATTCCCTTATACGGGTAACTTCCATTTCTACGGTATCCGCTTAGAAGCCGCTTAATTCAACGCTTCCAAGACTCGTTTTTGCAGGTAATTGTCTGAATATTCTGATAATTACCTTTTTCAGTCCACTTTTTTGTCTTTTCAAAAATTGTTCTTATATATGTACAATTCTACTCTTAAATTGTATTTTCATTTTATCATATAAAATACTATCATTCAATACCCATATTGGATTTTTCTAGTCGAATCGAAACATCAAGTTAAAAAAGACCCAAATCCACTTTTATAACAGCTTATTTAGGTCTTTTTTTACCCTGTATCTTAACACTCATAATGTGAAAATATATGTTTACTTATCCAAAACACTTAAAAATGTACTGCGTGTAATTTCTCCTACTATTCCATCATCGTTTAATCCCAGCCGTTTTTGTGCGACCTTTACTGCGGCTACAGATTTTGAACCAATTACACCATCAATCCCTGATTTCTCTAACAATCCAAAACGCCATAGACACCACTGCACCCATCTGGCGTTATTTCCTGTTGTTCCGATTCTGACATTCTGTGCTGGCTCTGGATATGGATTGTGGTTCTGTGGTACAGCTATACTGCCAGTGTTGTCTGTTACCACGCTGTCGTATCTGGTAAGATTATACTTTTTTATGATGTTCATAATAGTATTAATATATGTAGGGCTGGTGGCATATCCACCGTTTTTGATTGCTGTTATGCAGTTTCTAGCGTCTGTCTGGTTCAGACAATTCCTGTATCTACTACATGCTGTCAGCATATCATAGTAATCTTCTATTGCATCATCAATGCCGTCATAGGCACGGAACATATCTGTTATGTTTACATAGGTCTTTCCATCGTAACACTCTTTCGTCTGGGTGGAGTATGCCTTATCCTTCCATGCCGTACCAAAATGCACTTTACTCTTCCCTACTTTAATGCCTAGAATGGCATTGGCACGCATCATTTTAGGGCTTGTCCCATAGGCGCTTTCGCAACAGCACTGCGCAATGCACACTGATGGAAGGGACCATTGTTCCCTGCCTGACGCTTTTGTCTGTGCGACTGGTGCTACTTTTCTGATAAAATCTTTTACCTGTTTTGTTGTAGCCATAACTTTTCTCTCCTTATGTGTTTTTATTTTTCTGCTTCTGGTATCCATCCACACTTCCAATATTACTATTTCCATCCATTTCGTCACTGTCTGGAAGCTCATCGGTATATTGATTGAGGAATCTGTATATTACATTCCAGATCCTTTTTACCGGAAGCCCGCATAATGCCATGTTTTTCAAGATGCTTACAATCTCATAGGCTATGTACAGCAGACCGAAAAACTCTGCTATCCCTATTGTGTTCATTCCGTCTGGAAGATATGCCCTGATCTTTTCCGGTACAAACCCAATAAGATTTATCATAAGCACCATGTCCACCACTGCAAGGCATATGATTGATACAATCATGGAGATCTTTCGGATAGCGCCGTCAATCCCGAAACAACTGTTAAGTTTTCGTTCTCTTACGGCACGCGCCAGACCAAATATCGTATCTACCACAACTGCCCATGCCACCAGCTCTATGATCTTGCTTTCGATTAAAAACATTATTAAATTATTGTAGTGTTCCTGCATTTTATCCTCCTTCAGATTAAGCTCAGTCTCTTCTTTACGTTCAAAGTAATTCTTCAATCTCTTTCATATTTTCTTTGGTAAGTTTTGGATAACTTTTGATAATATCCTCAAAGTTTTCCCCTGCTGCCAGCCTGTTTCTCACAACCCTTACAATAATATTTCTTGCCGCAGTACGCATCACAATTCACCTCCATACAGCAGTTCTGCAATCACTTCATCATGTTCTCTCAAAGATGCCTGCATCTCTTTTTGTGTTTTCTGCACCTCCCTGATCTGTTTTTCTATATCTGATGGGATATGCATCGTTACTATGATACTGTCATCAGCCTCTAATGTGACAGATGAAAACTTAACATCTGGGTACTCTCCGTAAACACCTTCTCCCCCGCTGCCTACCGTAAGCGAATCTATATTCTTAAATGCTTCCCGCGCCTCATTGGCAGTTAATCCAGACAGCTTGAAGGATATTGTGTTTATACCTGTCTTTATACTTTGTGCGGTGTATTCCACTCCGCCGGCTGTAATTATTTCATTCACTTTTATCAAATCCTTTCTTTTTTATTTTGGTGGTTTACAGGTTACAAGTTTGTCCAGCAAATAGCAAATTAGCTGCTGCATGGGCAGACGCTACTACTACAGACAACGTTGTTGATGGTGTTATACAATGGCACCAATGGGGATTATTGTGCGAAATTATTGTGGCAGTATCAATATCAATGCCTGAAGCTTGGGACGAATTAAAAATTGCGACAAATTTACCACCATCTAGGTTTGGTAGTGGTGCACGAGGCATTATACAGTCACAAGAAACTGGATTAGCATATTGTATAATAATCACAAGCAACGGAGAATTATTTGTTCGCACAGACACGCATCCGCAATCTGGTTGGTATCGTGGTGCAATAATCTATATTACAACTGGTTAAACGTAAATTAACGTTTTATTGATGTATAATTTTATCGCACATTAATACAATTAAAAATACAATATGCACAGGCAGCATTATAATTAGCATCAATTTGGATTGTAAAATTTGCTATATCTTCAATTACGTTTTCTGGTGTTACAACAATAATATCTGTTGCAAAGGTATTAAATACACTAAAAGCACGTGGGGAAAAATAGCTTTCCCCAATTAAAAATAGTGCGCCTCGATTATTAAATCCATCTACAATAATCACCAAAGAACATTGATTAATTCTAATTTTGATATTTACATTATTCCCCGGATATAGAAGTCCAGATGTTTTTAAATTGCTATTTACCTGCTGAACCTGATGTGCCAGTGTCCCCGGTACTGCTGCATTTTTCTCCACTGCATCCAGCACTTTCCGTCCTGCCAATGTTACTGCTTCCGACTGTGATATATCTCCAACTGT
>ERZ808037.1652-NODE-1652-length-13640-cov-8.354641_pt1 | contig 13640 bp, 24 predicted proteins | sample MGYA00380190_ERZ808037 | MGnify/ENA primary metagenome ERZ808037 (study PRJEB31490, sample SAMN06133399) | mouse gut metagenome | isolation source: J9 | host: mice | place: China: Chengdu | collected 2015-05 ...
GCTGTATGTATGGCTGCGGGGATATTCTGTTCTTATTGCTATTCGCTTATAACGGGAGTGAACGTAAATATTTATTTTCAGTATTTAAATCCTCTTCTCGCACAATATTCCTTCCATGTTTCTGTCCGATAACAGCCGCTATACACATACCGCTGCTGAAATTCCAGTTGTCCAGCATTAGGCGTAATCCCCATTCGTTCATTGCGTTCTGCCTGCGCATATATATTTATAGCTTTATAGCCTTTGAGTGCCTCTATTCGCTCAGATGCATCTTCAATATCAGCAGTCACAAGCAAGTATATAAATATTCTGTAAGGTTTAACCCCACGCTCTATTAGGAGATTTACTGTTCTCCTAACAGGCACTATTTGTGATTTCTGATCACACGAAAATCGTATAAAGCGTATCCATGATAACCGAGATAAAATATCTGCTACCTGACCAGTTACCAGACGCGCATCTATTCCCTGATTAAGATCTATTTGATATCCGCTCCCGATCAAGCTTTTTAATTGTTCAATTCCGTATTCGCAGGCAAGAATATTGTTGTCCATCAGAATCAGTTTGTCTGTATCCTTCCTTACTAAATCCCGCCAAGTTCTATATGCTCTTATCTGCCCCTCCTTACGGGGAACTACACACCACCGGCAATTATTAGGGCATCCTCTTGTGAGATATCCTATTGCATAATCACATTCTGGATAAATACTGTAATCGGGAAACATATTATCTATTTCCGGTAACAACTCCTTGTCCACTGAAATATCCCTGTATCCTGTGCCTCCCCTGATCGTATCATCTGGCAGATATGGATTGTCTGGCGTAAAGTCAAATACTTTAGAACTGTACACCAGATCATATTCATACAGCGGATTCCACCATTCAACCTGATCTCCTTGAGCCTTATGCCATGCAGATATTTTCATTAATGCATAATTGGGGAATCTTTTTCCCTTTTTGAAATATTCTTTTTCAGCATCATGCAACCCTATCTTCATCGTTAAATCCTTATTCATCAAAATCCTCGAATGATAGCTGTTTGTTAAGTAAATCATAGTTCATCCAGATAAACTCTCTTTTCTTGGAACATACTTGTGAATATACCGTGGTCTCATACCGATTCCACCCTTCCAGCATTTTGTTATACAAACCTGTTTCATAGCCACTAATTATCACTGGTCCCTTATGCTCCAGCAAAATTTCCAACAGTTCTCTATGATCTTCTTCGTTCATCTCACACCTATACTGTTTCCCATGCCTTGTTTCCAACATATACGGCGGGTCACAATATATCAGCACATTTCTATAATTAAAACGTGGTATCAATTCTGCTGCTGGTCTGTTTTCTATTTGTACTCCTCGAAGTCTTTGCGCAGCCTGCATGATCTTCCATGGAAGATTACACCAATCCTGTGACGCATAAGATCTTTCCCTGCCCTGCACATCATTTTTCCATCCAACCCTTTCACCATTTGTTCGAAATCCATGCCCCATGTTCAATCGTATGTAAAAATTCACTGCTTTTTCTATACTGTTTTCCGGTATTGTTGCAAAAGCATTATCATAAACCTGTCGGGCATATGGGGTAAAATATATTTCATGTGCTAAATATTCTGGATCTTTCTTGATCCACTCAAACAGATTGACCACATTCCCGTCGAGATCATTAATCGTCTCAATGTGTGAACGAGATTTATTAAACAGAACTGCCCCACTTCCAAAGAACGGCTCTAAATAACTGTGGTGTTCTGGGAACATGCTAATTATCCATTTGGCTAATGACCATTTACTCCCCGGATATTTTATTACTGCTTTCATTACAACCTCTTCCAAATCCTTATTTTATCTGTTGCGTAATCTCTGCGTACTCATCCATTATCTTTTGGATAATGCATTTATTACAATCGTTTCCGCAATCCGCTCCACAGGGAAGATCAATCTCATCAATCTCACCAACACCACCACTCGTTCTAGGGTTTGCCATACTGCAACATTCCACTGGGACGTAATGTCCATCATCATTCTTAATCATTTGAACAGTACATATCTGTTTTTTAATTATCTTTTCCACCTTCTTACGTGCAATGGATTCATCCATTTTTATGTATCTTCTATCCTCCAAGACTGCTATCATCTCTGACCAACTAAGACCCCCCCGCCTATTCAATGTCTCCAAATCCTGACCGTGATTGCAAATTGCCTGTCCCTCATGAGGTGCTATTACAATCCACGGGATACTACATTGTTCATTTGTTCCAAGTACTGAAAACCTTTTCATTTGTTCATCCTTCCTGCATCGTATAAATCCTTATTTTATGACCAACTAATACTATATTTACATAATATACAAATGCATAATCATTCTTTTATCAGGTCAGTATTGTCGAAAATGTTGCCGAAAACTTCCCACTCTGAACTACATTTTAAATAAAAAATAGGTGTCATTATTTCTTTTTGCCGGATTGCTCCGCTTATCCATTCTGCATAATCTTCTCTGATTACTGCAATTCCGTCTTTATCTTCGGGGTTATAATATTTGCAAATATCCCCCTCAAAAATCTTCCTGCCGTTCTTGTCGGTCAAGCCTGTGTACTGGCAGACGGTTTCTGAAATAAAATCATATGTAACTGTTCCAGAGTGCATTTCACCTAACGGGCAGCAGCTTTCTACCCATTTACCATCAATTACTCTCTTCCCTCTGAATAAAATCTCTCTCATTTCTTCAATCTCCCTAAATCCTTATTGTTTCATTTTAAGAAATCCCTTATTATATCTTCCAGCATATCACGGTCTTTGTATGTAATAGCCGCAACAATGTCCTCTCCTGCCTGTACAATAGCATCAATAATTTGTTCTATTGTATACTTTTCTTTCTCCTGCCGATCGTCAGAGCTGTTTTTTAACCGTTCCCATTTACCTGCTACAATTGTGCTATTTTCCTGATCATAGACCAATATCATTATCTCGCCGCAATATAGGCACGTCACGATACCTGCATCAATTTTCGCACTTTGAAGCATTGATTTGCAGACATGCTGCTCTTTCTGGCAGTGCGGACATACTATCTTATATATTTTTCCTTCGTCCATTTTTACCTCTCATTTTGTATGCTGCTTTTCTTTCTCCATCTACTACACTTTTCCTGTCTTATCATTTCAAAATAAGGCGACTGAGTAATAACCTTATTCATGATCAATTCTCCAATAGACACACCTCTGCGCCTTCCTTTTTTATCCTCCAAAATGCACATTGATGGATATTTTGCAACAACTATATATTTCATTTTCCGACATGCCGCCCTCTCTTCGTCGGGCTTTTCTTTTATTTCAACTTTCATGTTAATTTTTAATTCATCATAGGTCACGTTTATTCCCCCTTCATTCCAAGCGGTTTCCGCATCTGTCCTGCTGAGAATATAACCCTTTAAAGGCTCCCGGACAGGTGCGCTTTTTGTACCTTCTTTTCTGATTTTTGCGAAATAAATATTTATGTATTACACTAAATATCCTCACAGGCGTCACCCTCCTTCCACTGCATCAGCAGATTCGTTTTGAGCAGTCCCAGCGCATCCAGCATACAGTTATATACAGCCACTACATTGGGCACCCTGTCTTTACCATTTGCTAATAAATTCAGATACTTTTCATATTTTCGAATCTGATCATCTATCACATTCAAACTATACCCGCCCCTTAGTTTTGCATCTGTTTTCTCTAATTCTGTACCCTGTCTTAATATATCTACACAGGTGACAGCTTCTGTCACCTTTACTGCTGCCGGAACTGGTTCTTCCTGCACTTTCTCACAGGTGTCAGATTCTGTCACCTTTTTTGATTCTTTCCTCTCTGTCCCTTCCTCTGTTATTTTCATCTGTCCTTTTATTGGACTGCTGCCATGCAGACTTTTTATATCCTCCTCAGTGAAGCTGCCCTTGTTTACTGAGATCTGGACAAGCTGTTTCTGCATCTCTGAATCGAGTTTTGCCGCTTCATATGCCAGCGATATACCAATTTCTCCCTCTTTAAACATACCCATCAGCCATGAATTCAGTCTGGTGCCGATTGTGTTGTATATGGCGATCTGTCCCTCTGACACTCCCAGATAGTCCGCTTCAAGCGTTCTTGTCTTTCCGTCAAGTCCCTGCCGTTTTTTCAGCTTCGGGATGATCTCTTTGAGTTTCATGTGCTGCATAACTTTTTCCCAGTCTGTCAGTTCGCGCTGGCTGCTGTTGGTCATAATTAACAGCATGTCCTCTGTGTCTTTATCAATGTTCTCTTTAATTACCGCCGGGACATGCTCAAATTCCCGATGTCCTTCCTGTACCAGTTCGATACATGCATATATACGTCTGTGGCCTGCCAGCGCTTTATATTTGTATCTCCCCCCTGCCGGAAGCCTGACTAACAATAAATTCTGCTGCACACCACCCATAGAGAATATACTGTTTTTTAACTGCTCGATACTGCTGATTTCGTAGAAATTATCTTCATTTGACTGTATGTCAAACACACTCACCTTCTCGATGCTTTCCGCCCCTTCTGCCGCTTCTTCCCTGCTTATGTCACTCATCATGTCCATGATGGAAAATCCCTTAGCCATTGCCGGCGATCCCCCTCTCATATTCCGCTGCAAAATTTATATATCCTCTGGCTGCGCCGCATCTTGGCGAATGCACTGAGATCGGTTCTCTTACGAACGTACTCCTGTTCACCACCTGCGTCCAGTTTATTTTTGTCTCGAATACTTTTCCAAACATCTGCCCTATTGCTGCTGCTCCGTCCTTGCAAAACTCATTGTCCTTGTACTGTGTTACCAGATACCCCGCAAGATTCAGTTCCGGGTTATAATATTTCCTGACATCTGCAATCTGCGCAAGAATTTCTCTGATGCCATCAAATGCAAATTCATCAATCGTGACCGGAACAATGACATCATCGCTCGCCACCAGCGCATTTGTAACAGACATGCTGATGTCCGGCGCACAGTCAATCACACAAAATGTGTAGTCATTCTGAACTTCTTTGAGTGCGTTGCGGATGCGTGTCTGCTGTGGTTTCGTGGTATCAAGCATAACACTACGGTCTGCTCTAAGCAGCGACATATTTGCAGGAAGAACATCCAAAGAAGCATATTCTGTGCTGGCAATCGTTTCTCTGATTCCCGCTGTGCCAAGCATTACATCCGACAGGCTTTTTCTGTCATAGTTATGACATTTCATGAACTTGCTCGTGTTGCCCTGCTTGTCGCAGTCAACCAGCAATACTCTGCTGCCGCGCCGCGTCAGCTCATACGACAGGTTGATGCTGGTCACTGTCTTGCCGACACCGCCCTTTAAATTAACAATACTAACCGTCCTCATGTGTTTTTCCTCCTTGTCTCCCTTAATTCGCCAGTACCTGCTTCTCTAGGTTCTGCCAATCTTCCTCGCTCAGATTATACGGCTGCCCCCGGTTTTTATCCTGCACAGGCTTCAGGGCATAAAGTCCAGACCAGCTGTTCATGACCGACTGGTTTAAGATGCCAATTGCTTTCTCAATATCCAATTTTCCATCTTCGCCTGCTGCCATTTGTGCCAGCGATTCTTTGGTCAGCCCTACCGCCTTGCTTGTCAGCGGCTTGTTGATTCTTTTGCGCATGTAAACAAAAGCCTTAAAGGCTTCATTCAGCCGCGCATCTTCCGGGTAGTATGCCCTGCTGCTGTCTGGTTTGTTATCCGGTTTGTTATCCGCCGCGCCGTGGTTTGATATATAAATATTTAATTTTTTAGTATTTGATTTATTAGTATTTAATTGCGTTGGATTTTCCAACGTTGGTTTTTCCAATGTTGGATTCTCCAATGTTGGATTTTCCAATATAGGTTTTTCCAACGTTGGATTTTCCAACGTTGGTTTTTCCAATGCTGGTTTTTCCAATGCTGGTTTTTCCAATACAGGTTTTTCCAACATTGGTTCTTCCAGAACAGGCTCTTCCTTCTCTGGTAAGCTCGATACAGGTATTTCACGAACTATATATTCAGTACCCTGCAAGCGCCCCTTCTCATCGCGGACACGCGCAGTTTCCACATATCCAAATTCTTCCAGCTCTGTCAGCGCTGTCCTTACACTGTCCTTGCCGTCCCGGCAGAGCATTGACAGACCTGCAAGCGTATAATCCCATTCTTCTGGCAGGCTTAAAATAAGCGACAACAGTCCCTTGGCTTTCAGGGACATATCCTTTTCCCTGAAATGGTAGTTGCTCATGGTTGTATAATCTTTTGTCTTTTCGACTCTTATAATCGCCACTGTTTCCCCTCTCTTCCTAATCCCCTATTTCGTACTCGCCCTTTTTTCTTCCTTTTCAGCCGTCTTATGATTGCAGATTCACCTTCCCATGCTTTTGCTTTGCCGCTCTGCACAAGCGGGTGACAATGGCAGAGTACCATCTCTTTCGTGCCATCAGCACGCCTTGTCCATACAAATCCTGTATCATTACAATCTTTACACATCATTCTTTTTCCCTTTTCTTACACTGTCAAACGCACTGTCTGTAAGTTCCCTTACTTTATCCAGCATATCGCCTGTCAGGTCTTTAAGCAGAATAAACGCCCATTTAAAATCCATTATGGAACAATCCTCCTGACAGTAAAATGCTACAAACAGAGTATTCTGTAGACTGCATGCCATCATTACCTTATCCATTAGTTCCTCAAGTTCAAATGCAATTTCCTTTTGTGACATAATTATACCTCCTTATAGTGAGCATTTTGCTCACTGTTATTCTTCTTGATTATAGTGTACAATTTGCTCACTGTCAAGATAATCTTTGGAGGTAGAATAAATGTTTCATAAACGATTAAACGAAACAAGGAAATCAAAGGGTATTACTGCTCAGCAAATGGCTGATTTTTTATTCATCAATATTCGCTCATATAGAGCTTATGAATCTGCAACCCGTTCTCCCAATCTCGAAATATTAGTTAAAATAGCAGATATCTTAGATGTATCTACGGATTACCTTCTTTGTCGTGATGCATTTCTCTCAAAACACGTTGATGAACATTAAACAAATCTTCGAGGCTGTCCCAAATTTCAAAACCACCCGTTCTCTGTCCCGATTCAATTTGTTTATAATATCTCAAACTTATACCTGTCTGGTCTGCCACCTGCTGTTGTGTCAGACCTTTTTCTTTTCGTGCATTCTGCAAATTGATTCTCATTTTAATACCTATACTTTCTTGCTCAATCACACAATTCCGTATACATGGTAATCGCGTTCAAAATCCTTTACGCCCTTCTGGTGGGCGATCGTGTGGTGCATCCGGCACAGACAGATCTTTCTGTTGTCCGTATCGTCATAGTGTCTCCTGTCATTCCCCATACCAATTGCATCCCAGTGATGTATTTCACCAGCTCTGCCGCATACGGCGCATTTCTTATGTTTTATACATTGATACAGATATGTATTGATGTCGTCCGTCCTGTTGGACAGCAGATCAGACGCAATTACACCATACTCCAAACAAAAATCGGTGAGTGTGTTGATGAATGATCTGGCAAAGTCCATCGAGCAGTCTGACAGCGAAAAGTAATCACTTCCTGTCAGAGTGATATGTACATACTTCATCACTTCTTTCGTCTCCTCTGGCGTATAGCCTGTATACAAAGAGATATCCCGCAAGGTTGCATAGATCTTCCTGCGCTGATCAGGCGACAGTGTACGACCGTCAACGATCTGCAGCATCACGTCTGTAGCCTGCTTGTCCATTATGACTGCTGCCAGATTTGAATTGTTTATGCGGACCACAAGATCAGCACTGCTGCCATTGTCCCGCACCGCAGTAATCTTTCCGTTTTCTATTGTTATCACTTCCTTTGTTCACATGCCTTCTGTACGGCACACAGAACCTTGTCCTGTGTCCGTATATATAAAATTAGATTTAGATGCAGTACGGCACATTCTTTATATGTGCCGTACAGAAGGCATGTGAGATTTGATCATACAATCAATTTTCGACTTCATTATAGATTAATGGTTTTCCTTGTCTATCAATCATTACACAAAGACCACCACTACAGCTAGACAAATACATAATACCTGTTTCGTTATGAACATAAACTACATGACTAAAACGATTATCAACAATAGTCATCAGACCTTCCCCATCTGCCTGCTTACTTTTTGCACAACCTGACAAAGATATTGAAACTACTGTTATAATCAGAAAATTTATTAACTTCTTTCTCACTGTCATACCTCCAAATATATGTGCCGCCCAGAGGACACGTTTGATTTTAAGTTGTTTTTCCCATATATCGGTCCAGCTTGTCCCTGAATATATGATATCGTTTACAGTTCCCACCATTAGCCGCAGGTAACACTTCCCCGATGTCAATAATACCTCGCTTCATGTATTCCCGTAGTCCTTGTGGACTCAATCCAAGTTCTGCTGCCGCCTGAGGCAACGGAACACGCCTGCTGTCTGGATTCATCTTTTCTCACCTCCCCTCTATTTCATTATCATTTTCACCGAAAACTTCATTACCTCTTATTGTAAATCGCCATCATTTATACTGTACTTACAGGCTGTGCCACCAGCCAAGTACTAAAGAAAGGATAAACCAAATGACCAAAGCTGAATTAAATGAAATTATCAAAAATGCACTGACTTCAAATACGCTTAATTCAAAAAAATTATTTTGAAGTTAGAACTTCGGCTAACGAACGATGTAGAGAATACATTTCAAAGCAACCCGATAAGGATAGACCTGGGTTTACGGATTATATTGATTTTCAAATGGAAAGTCTATACTACTCCGCTATTGAAGAGTTTGAGCAAAGACTCCATGCTACTCCTAATAGCATGGAGTTCTTTTCTTATACGCACCAACTCCTTGTAGATTTTCCTTAACACTCTTTTTTCCACCTCCTCTTTTATTTCACTACAATTTCCTTGCTGAAGCTCCGCCCTTAACTCTCCCTATTTTTACCATTTTTTGACAAAATACTATTATATTTAACGATGTTGTAGTATACTGATAATGTATCAAACATTTCCAGAAAGGAAGGTATCAAAAATGCGGAAAAAACTTTTAAAATCAACTCTGTTGACCTTATTGTTCAGCATGTTTCTATCAATCAATGTCTTTGCTGCCGGCTTCACACAGGACGCTGCAGGTATCCATTACCAAAATGATGATGGAACCATCGTCAAATCCTCTTGGGTAGAAGTATCAAATCTCTGGTTTCTTTTCGATGCAAACGGTATCTGCGTAAACCCCACTGGCGCACTTGCACCTGATGATACTGACGGGAATTATCAGATTGTGACATCTTACACTCCGTTTGTAACTACCGACACAGCACTGCTTAACCAATGTTTGACAAATGGTACAGTGGTAAACGTTGATGGTCAGTACTTCATCACCCCTGAGGCTTCTACGATTACCCGCAACGCAAACCTTGCGGCTTCCAAAGCTGTGCAGCCAGTTCCAGATCAGCAGTTACAGCAAGCACCAGCACAGGAATCCGTCACAGAAACGCCCCAGCCAAAACAAGAGCCTAAATATGTATGGCTGTCAGCAACCGGAAGCAAATATCACAGCTATGACCACTGTGGCAATATGAATCCTAAAAAAGCTACCAGAGTTACACTGGAAAAAGCTCAAAGTCTTGGTAAAACCGCATGTAAAAACTGCTGGTAAAAATATCCTTATAAAAATTGAATATTGATTTTGCGGCTGACTCTCATGTTGAGTCAGCCATTTTCTTTGTCATACTCCATTATAGTAAGCTGCCTTACTTCTGCCCGTTGCGTTTCCCTGCTCCTTACTTTATACTGTACTTACAGGCTGTGTCACCAGCCGAGTATCAAAGAAAGGAAATACAATTTTATGAATACTAAATTAACAAATGAGCAAATAGCCCATGATCTGACAGTTGCTATCTGCATAAGAACTTTCCCAGATAGCCATTTTATTAACACAGATCCTGATGTCGATGCCGTAGTGCAAGAGTACGCAACATTATATGACAAAATATTAAAAGCCGTTAAAGCGACACTTTAACCCCGGAAAACTTTGCAAAGGGTTCATTCTCTAATCTACATTCCAATTCAGAATCCTTCCGTTGTTTGTATGCAGAAAAAAGAATACGCAAGGCTGTTATCCTTTCCTCAACTTCTTTAAAAGTACAGTCTTGCCTTTCCCATTCTTTCAGCAATTTCATCGCAACTTTTCGCTGGTCCTCTGCTACTTTGTATCCCATCTTTCTCACCTCCTCACATTATTTTCTCACCAGCATACTCCATTATAGATAACTGCCTTACTTCTTTTTGTTGGTTTGACCTGCTCTCCTCTAATTCCTGCCTTGCCAACAATGCAGTTGCGTTAGACATAATAATCATCATGCCAATGCTGTCTAACTTTAATAACTTGTCTACTGCTTCTCCGATACTGTTCCTTTTGCTGACTTCCAGCATACTTCTCTCACCTCCTTGATTTTTTGGAATTACTCACGTTTTAACATCATCTTTTTAAATTGATGTTAAAACAATATTAAGTCAATATAAAACATTTGTCAACATGATTTTGTTTTATTTTCAATATTTTGTTTTATTCCGACTTTTTTTATTGACAATATTCTGTTTTGCCCTTATAATTCAATTTATAAGTGAGGTGATTTTTTGAATGAACGCTTGAAAAAACTAAGAAAAACCTTAGAACTTACCCAACAAGACTTTGCAAATAGGATAGGTGTAAAGAGAAACACAGTTGCTACATATGAAATGGGAAGAAGTTCTCCAAGTGATTCAGCAGTTTCTCTTATTTGCAGAGAATTTAATGTAAACGAGGATTGGTTACGGAATGGCGGAACTGATGATGATATGTTCATAAAACTAAACGAGGATGAAGAACTGGCTATGTACACCCAAATGCTGCTGGATTCCTCAACAGATGATGTCATAGCGAATATGATCAAGAAATTCATCTGCATTTACGAAAAACTGGATCCAAATTCCAAAAAGATACTGATGAATATTGCCGACGAGCTGATAGATAACCAGAAAAATAATAATTCTGTTACATAGAAGTATGATCTACATGTAAATAGCATTTAAATTTATAATTTGACAATAATATTACTTAGTGGTAGAATAGCTATAGAAGAGGGTACTACCGATAGACGGTTAGCCCATTTTATTAGCAAAAATAACCGCTAAAGTTTCTGAGGCTTAGGGCGGTTATTTTTTTGTGTTATTACTTCCGATTGTATATCCAAGCCCGAATGCAGTCAGTACAAGACTGATTACACCAATCAGACCCTCAATAGTTATCATTAGCACCACCCTCCTTTGTCCATATATTTCCGTACTCTGTACAGATTTATTATGTAATCAAAGACTACATTGGATTCGGAGGGTTCACAGTCCCTCCGAAGAGGGTTAACCGCCTACCGTTATGGTAGTACCCATGAAGGCATCATAACAGATTAACTGTCTAAACGCAATCATTAGCCAAACAAAAATAACTGAGCAGACTTAACGCCTGCCCAGAAGGTGAGTTTTAATCATTATCAGAATTTGGGTTATGAATTTCTTTTCTTTTTCCTCATCCAGTTTCTGAATGAGCTTTAATACTTCACTTTTATTATTATTCATATGCAACGCTCCCTTTTGTATCTGAGTCCAAATTTTTAAGTTATTAAGATGTTAACACAAAAAAAGGAATGAAGTCTACACGCATCCTTTCATATCTTGTTTTAGACTTTAACTTCGTAACTTACATACAAAATACTAACCGTCACTTTTTTATAGTTTACTGCAATTTTACCAAAGCAATTACAAAACGAAAGGAATTACAAATGGGTTTTTTTGATATCTTTAAAATTAACAAATTCAAAGAGCAGATATGTACGCTTCAACAGCAAAACAATGACCTTCAACAACAGAATGATGACCTTCATCAATCTTGTAGTACTCTCCAACAGCGGAACGATGACCTCCTGCAATCTTGCAGCACTCTCCAGCAACAGTGCAATGACCTCCTGCAAACCAACGATGCCCTTAACGGAAAACTAGACTCACTTGGTGCTCATGACTATTTTTCAGTTCAGGAACAAATCAAACAATTAAAAGATTCTTACGAAGCTATGTTGCGGCAATTCAATTCTCTATCCAACAATGCTTCTAAACTTACAGAGGAAAATGAGAAGGTTGAAAAACAAATTGCATCCAATCAAAAAAAATTCAACCGTATCAAGGAATTATACAAACGTATAGAGAATGTTATTAATAATTATACAAACCTGCAACTCGATTATAAGAACTGCCGCCTTCCCCAGTCAGAGCTCGATGAAGCTGAACTTTTATCCCCATCTATTTTATTAAAGCTTCATTGTATGGATGTAAAAGATTTGCGCAAAGCATACCGTGATAATGAAAAACTAATTCTAAAATTGCTTGAACAATATTCTTCCAGATACACTACAAAAGCTAATAAAACAATTTATGACCTGATGGTTATTGCTCTTCGTTCCGAATTGCAAAATATTCTATATAACCTTAAATATGAAAAACTGGATACCTCTGTTGATGCTGTAAAAACTGTAACTCAAAAATACATGAAACTTGCCTGTGAAGGAAATCAAAGTATAGCTGGCACTCTTACAAAATTCATAGGTGAAATCGAATACTTATTTATAAATGCAATAAAAATTGAGTACAATTACTATGTGAAGAAAGAACAGGCACGTCAAGAACAGCTTGCGATTAAAGAACAAATGCGTCAAGAAGCAGAAGAAAGAAAAGCACTTGCCGCTGAAAAAGCCAAGATTGAAAAAGAGGAAACAAAATATAAAACTGAATTGGCAAAACTCAACGAACAACTTACCAATACAACAAATGATACAGAAGCAGATTCACTAAGACAACGTATTCTTGAATTAGAGTCCCAGCTCTCAGATGTCGTTGTTAAAAAAGATGAAATAACAAAACTACAAAACGGAAAAGCTGGAAACGTATACATAATAAGTAATCTTGGTTCATTCGGTAATAATGTATTTAAAATTGGTATGACAAGACGTCAGGATCCACAAGATCGCATTAACGAACTTAGTAATGCAAGTGTTCCATTTAAATTTGATGTTCACAGCTTTATTTTCTCTGATGATGCTGTCGGACTTGAAGGAAAATTACACGAAATACTCAATGACAAACGTGTAAACAAAGTAAATCTGCGCAAGGAATTTTTCAAAATTACCATTGACGAACTTGAACAGCTTGTTAATGAAATAGAACCAACTGCTGAATTTAATCGAACAATGATGGCAGAGGAGTTCCGTCAATCCTTGTCAAATGATAGCACATATACTACTGATTTTACTTTAGACTTTGATGATGAAGAATAAACATACTAGAGTTTACTGCGATTTTACCAAAGGAATTACACAACAAAACGAAAGGAATTACAAATAGACCCTATGAACAATTTTCTAATGAAACCCAAAATTGATTTTGCCTTCAAAGAAATCATGAATGACGAAAAAGCCCGCACCGGATTTCTGGCTGCTGTGCTGCATCTGGACCCAGCAGATATCAAATCAACCCGCATACTCAATCCATATTTGCGGCAGGCACATGCAGATGACAAGCTTGGCATTCTCGA
>ERZ808037.1656-NODE-1656-length-13605-cov-5.630248_pt1 | contig 13605 bp, 10 predicted proteins | sample MGYA00380190_ERZ808037 | MGnify/ENA primary metagenome ERZ808037 (study PRJEB31490, sample SAMN06133399) | mouse gut metagenome | isolation source: J9 | host: mice | place: China: Chengdu | collected 2015-05 ...
GCCAGGCCGCCACTTTTTACGCGGTCTTCAACATTGCCAGCGCCGGGGACCATATCGTCAGCTCCGCCACCATCTACGGCGGTTCTTCCAATCTGTTTACCGTCACCATGAAAAAAATGGGCGTGGAAGTCACCCAGATGATGGCCTGCGGAGGCGGCGGTAAAAGCCCGGTATGGAGACAGATGCTGGCTACCCTCTATCACTGTCCGGTAAAAACGGTTAAGCAGGATGAAGGTCCGGCCCTGGGTGTCGCCATCCTTGCCGGTGTAGGATGCGGACTTTATCCGGACATAGAAACCGCCTGTGACCGTATTCTCAGCGAAAAGAGCCATACAGAACCTGCTAAAGAACTGATGGCCGTCTACGACGCCTATCATCAGCTCTACCAGAAGCTTTACCGAAGCCTGAAAGAAGACTATAAAGCTTTAGCTCTTTTGTAAATTTTGCAGCGTTCTGTCCAATAGCCGATAATTTATAGAAAACAACAATAAAAAAACAACAATAAACCAAGTGTTAAGAAAGGGGAATATTTATCATGAACAATATGCCTGAAGTTAAAATCGGTATCGTAGCCGTCAGCCGTGACTGCTTTCCGGAAAGCCTTTCCGTAAACCGGAGAAAAGCCCTGGTGCAGGCTTATCAAGAAAAGTATGACGCCAAAAATATCTATGAATGTCCGATCTGCATCGTGGAAAGCGAAATCCACATGGTGCAGGCGCTTGAAGATGTCAAAGCTGCCGGGTGCAATGCCTTGGTCGTTTACCTGGGAAACTTCGGTCCGGAGATTTCCGAAACCCTGCTGGCAAAGCATTTTGACGGGCCGTGTATGTTTATCGCCGCTGCCGAGGAAAGCGGAAACAATCTGATTCAGGGGCGTGGCGACGCCTACTGCGGTATGCTCAATGCCAGCTACAACTTAAAGCTGCGCAATATTAAAGCCTATATTCCGGAATATCCCGTAGGAACCGCAGAGGAATGTGCCGAGATGATTGAAGAATTCCTGCCGATTGCCCGCGCCGTTATTGGTCTTTCCTCGTTAAAGATTATCAGCTTCGGCCCAAGACCATTAAACTTCTTAGCCTGCAACGCACCCATTAAGCAGCTTTATAACCTTGGCGTGGAGATTGAAGAAAATTCGGAACTGGATTTATTTGAGGCATTTAATGCCCATGCCGGGGATGCGCGTATCCCGGAAGTGGTAAAGGATATGGAAGAAGAACTGGGCAAAGGAAATAAAAAGCCGGAAATCTTAGAAAAACTTGCACAGTACGAACTGACCCTTCTTGACTGGGCTGAAGCACACAAGGGCTACCGCAAATATGTGGCCATCGCCGGAAAATGCTGGCCTGCCTTCCAGACTCAGTTCGGCTTCGTTCCCTGCTATGTCAACAGCCGCTTAACCAGCCGCGGAATTCCGGTATCCTGTGAAGTGGATATCTACGGAGCATTGAGCGAATTTATCGGAACCTGTGTCAGCGAAGACGTTGTCACCCTTTTGGATATCAATAACTCCGTGCCTGCGGATCTCTATGAAGAAGATATTAAAAACGTGCATCCCTACACCCAGAGAGAAACCTTTATGGGCTTCCACTGCGGAAATACCAGCACGAAAAAGCTTTCCTTCTGCGAGATGAAATACCAGCTGATTATGGCGCGTTCCCTCCCGGAAGAAGTAACTCAGGGTACGTTAGAGGGCGATATCCTTCCCGGCGATATTACTTTCTTCCGTTTACAGAGCACGGCAGACAATATCCTGCGTGCCTACATCGCCCAGGGAGAAGTTCTTCCCGTAGCAACACGCTCCTTCGGTGCCATCGGTATCTTTGCGATTCCGGAGATGAATCGCTTCTACCGCCATGTCCTGATTGAAAAGAACTTCCCGCACCATGGGGCCGTTGCCTTTGGTCATTATGGAAAAGCAATCTATGAAGTATTCAAATATATCGGTGTAGATGTAGAAGAAATCGGCTTTAACCAGCCTAAGGGAATGCTTTATAAAACAGAAAATCCGTTTGCCTGATAAAAAATAAAATAAAACGATCACAGAAAAAGGAACTGCCTTCGGACAATTCCTTTTTCTTCTTCACAAAATCCTGCTTTCTTTTTTCTTTACTGTATTCCTTCTCTATGTATTCTTTTTTTATCTTTCTTATTTTCCCTGCCCGTAGTAGGCATTCGGCCCATGCTTGCGCATAAAATGTTTATCCAGCATACACTGCGGCGTATGGCAGTCCGTGTCCGGGCTTAGTAATTCGGTCATCATATTCATTTTGGCGACCTCTTCCATCACAACCGCATTGTAGACCGCCTGGGCAGCATTTTTTCCCCAGGCGAAAGGCCCGTGGTTCTTGCACAGCACCCCCGGAACATACACGGGATTTTTGCCCGCAAATACTTCGATAATGCTTTTTCCTGTATTTTTTTCATACCCTTCTTCAATTTCTTCCGGAGTAAGATTTCTGGCACAGGGGATTTCACCGTAAAAATAATCCGCATGGGTTGTTCCGTAGCAGGGAATTGCCCGTCCCGCCTGGGCCCAGGAAGTTGCATAAGGGGAATGGGTATGGACGATGCCGCCGATTTCCGAAAAAGCCTTATACAGTTCCAGATGCGTCGGTGTATCGGAAGAGGGGTTAAGTTCCCCCTCCACTCTCCTTCCCTCCAAATCCATAACCACCAGTATTTCGGGAGTCAGTTCCTCATATTCTACACCACTGGGCTTAATCACAAACAAACCCGAAGCCCGGTCAATTCCGCTTACATTTCCCCAGGTATAGGTTACCAGACCCCGCCGGGGAAGTTCCATATTTGCTTCCCACACCTGTTTTTTCAGTTCTTCTAACATGTTTTTACCTCACTTATGTTTAAGCGTTCGATTTGGCTAAACTTTTTGTGTTCTGCTAAACGTTTTTTTCTGCTATTGCAAAGCTTCAACAGCCGCTTTCTCCACAGACAGCCCGGCGCGGTAGCGTTCCATAAAAGCTTCAAAGCCTTCGCTGCCTTCTTTGCACGGTTCTTCGGTCAGACAGCCTTTTTTCCCGGCAAAAACTTCCCGCTCTAAATAATCAGCCAGGCTTTCACCGTCCTTTTTCCACAGACGATAAGCGCCTAAAAGCGCACAGCCCCAGGCACCGCCCTCTCCTGCGGTTTCCATTACGGTCACGGGCACGCCTGCGGCGTCAGCTAAAATCTTCTGTCCAACGCCTCTGGTTTTAAACAGCCCGCCATGACCCAAAAGCATATCCAGCTTCACCTGCTCTTCCTTAAACAGGATATCCAGCCCGGTCTTTAACGCCCCCAGGGAGGTGCAGAGATGGGTGCGCATAAAGTTTGCCAGGGACAATCGGCTGTCCGGATGGCGCACAAACAGCGGCCGCCCTTCCTCCAGTCCTGTAATATGTTCTCCTGAAAAATAATTGTAAGCCAGCAGCCCTCCGCAGTCGGCTTCGCCTTCCAGGGCTTTTTTATAGAGTACCTCAAACAGTCGATCTGCGGAAATATCCATTCCCATGGCACGGGCAAATTCTCCAAACAGTCCCACCCATGCATTCAAATCCGAAGTACAGTTGTTGCAGTGCACCATACCCACCAGATCTCCGGAAGGTGTGGTGACCAGATCGATTTCCGGATGCACTTTTTTCAGTTCATGTTCCAGAACCACCATGGCAAAGACACTGGTTCCGGCCGATACATTTCCCGTGCGGACACGAACGCTGTTGGTCGCCGTCATCCCGGTTCCTGCATCACCCTCCGGCGGACAAAGAGGAATTTTTGCCTGCAGTGTCCCGCTTGGGTCTAAAAGCCTTGCTCCTTCCTCGGTCAGTTCCCCGGCATCTTCCCCGGCGGTTAGCGCTTTGGGGAGAATATCACGCAGTTTCCACGGATAAGCTTTTTCGGCAATCAGTGCATCAAATTTTTCTATCATAGACTGGTCAAAATCGTGGGTGTGCATATCCGCCGGGAACATTCCGGCCACATCTCCGATGCCCAGAACCTTCTTTCCGGTCAGCTTCCAGTGAACATAGCCTTCCAGAGTAATCATATAGTCAATCTGCGGCACATGCTCCTCTTCCTTTAAAATTGCCTGATACAGATGGGCAATGCTCCAGCGCTGGGGAATCGGATACCGAAACAACTCCGTCAGCTTCCGGGAAGCCTCCCCAGTCATCGTATTTCTCCATGTGCGAAACGGTACCAGAAGCTTCCCGCCGCGGTCAAAGACCATGTAACCATGCATCATGGCGCTGATTCCGATTGCCCCGGGTTTTTCCAGGATTTCACCGTATTTATCTTTTACATCCGCAGACAACTTCCGGTAAGCATCCTGAAGCCCTCCCCAGATATCTTCTAAGGTATAAGTCCACACCCCATCCTCCAGCCGGTTTTCCCAGTCATGGTTTCCCGCGGCAATGGGGGAATGATCCGCACCAATCAAAACTGCCTTAATCCGGGTGGAACCCAGTTCAATTCCCAGTACAGTTCTGCCTTCACGAATCCACTGCCTGATTATTTCCTGCTTTGCTCCCATCTCTTTCCTCCATCTTTTCTTTATCATGAAGACCTGTCAGCGCCAAACCTACCGACGATTCGGCGCTTTTTACAGAAATTTAGCGGAATGCTGCCTTATTCCAGCGAAGTTCATTTTTCAGACCGCGGATCGTAGTATTCTGGTCAATATATACTGCTTCAATGCCCATAGCCTCTGCCCAGTCGCCCATCTGCTCGGCGCTTAAATCATAGGAGAATGCCGTGTGGTGTGCTCCTCCGGCTAAGATCCAGCTCTCTGCGCCGACGGTTAAGTTTGGCTGCGGCGTCCAGAAGGCTGTAGCCACCGGAAGCTTGGGCATGGGTTTTTCCACCTTCTTACAGTCCACGGTATTAATAATCAGCCTGAACCTCGTCCCCAGATCGATCAGCGATGTGGCAACAGCCGGTCCTGTCTTGGAGGTGAATACCAGCCTCGCCGGGTCTTCGCGATCGCCCATGGACAGCGGGCATACCTTAATCCCAATCGGGCCTTCGGCAATCGTCGGGCAAACCTCCAGCATGTGCGCCTGTAAGATACCTTCCTTGCCGGGAACCAGATTGTATGTATAATCTTCCATAAAGGAGGTTCCCTTGGCATCCTTCATCCCCTGGGTCATCACCTTCATCAGGCGAACCATCGCTGCCGTCTTCCAGTCGCCCTCTGCGCCAAATCCATAGCCCTTTTCCATAAGACGCTGAATCGCCAGTCCGGGAAGCTGCTTTAATGCTCCCAAATCACCAAAATGCGTAACAATCGCCTGATAATCCTTCTCCTTTAAAAACCGCTCAAAACCAATTTCAATCCCTGCCTGAACAGCGACATGGCGGCGGAACTCTTTCTCGTCCCTTCCCTCGGCAAGAATTTCGTATTTATCGTAATACTCTTCGACCAAAGTGTTCATTTCCCCTTCGGCAACATCCTTCACATAATCGGCAATCTCATTAACCGGATAGGCATCAACCTCCCAGCCAAATTTAATCTGGGCTTCCACCTTATCGCCCTCGGTTACGGCAACATTGCGCATATTGTCGGCCACACGGACAACACGAATATGGCTGCTTTCCATAATACCCACGGCGGTCCGCATCCATCCGGCAATGCGCTCCTGTACGTTTTTATCGCTCCAGTGTCCCATAATCACCTTGCGCGGGATTTCCATCCTTGTCACCATGTGGCCGTATTCCCGATCACCGTGTGCGGACTGGTTCTCGTTCATAAAGTCCATATCGATCGTGTCGTAGGGAATCTCCTGGTTAAACTGGGTGTGGAAATGCAGCAGAGGTTTGCGAAACTCTTTAAGCCCTAAAATCCAGGACTTTGCCGGAGAAAATGTGTGCATCCAGGTAATAACTCCGGCGCAGTTTTCATCGCTGTTTGCCTCGTTAAACAAACGGCGGATGGAAGTATTGTCAATCAGGGTCGGCTTCCATACCAGGCTGTAGGGCAGAAGACCCGACTGATTTAATGCATCTGCAATCTTTCGGGAATGTTCGGCTACCTTGGCCAGGCATTCATCACCGTATAAATCCTGGGAACCTGCGGCAAACCAAAACTGATATTGTCTTTCTTTCATGATGTTGTAATCTCCTTTTCCTTTATTCGGTTGTTCACCTGTATTTACGGTAAACCTTCATTTGCGATAAGCCTTGATTATTTCTTGCGGGCCAGAATTACACTCTGAATAATTAAGAATACGCACAGCATGGCAGCCACCGTAATTCCCGTCCACCACGCCTGATCCAGGCCAATCGAGGATACGATGTTCTGGATGGTGCTTAACGATAAAACCCCGACAAAGGTGCCGAAGATATTGCCCACACCGCCGGTTAACAGCGTTCCGCCGATAATCGACGAAGCGATGGCGTTCATCTCCATCCCGCTTGCATGGGAGGCTGAACCGGAGCCTACATGCAAAAAATACACATAACCGCCGATACCGGCTAAAAGTCCGCACAGAAGATGGGATAAAAACCTCGTCTGCTTAACGTTAATCCCCAGCATCAGAGCACTCTGACGGTTTCCTCCCACTGCGTAAAAGCTTCGTCCCAGTTTGGTATAGCGAAGGACGAAAAAAAGAATCAGGACAATCAGCAGGGCAACGACCACACCGATTTCCACATAGGCGTTTACATACTTGCCCAGCTTATTTACCGTGCCAAGTCCCGGGACATTAATCCGGGTTCCTTTTAAGGCGACAAAGCCTTCATTGGCTACGTTAAAGGGAGCCGTATGAACGATGGTGGTCATACCGCGGGCAAAGAACATTCCCGCCAGCGATACGATAAAGGGCTGGATATCCAGATAGGCAACCAGATAACCCTGAACCGCACCGAACAAAAGCCCGATCCCTAAGGCAAGCAGCAGGGAGGTAAACACATTTCCGCCCTGGTAGTCCAGGTAAACCGCACAGCTCATGCTGACTAAGGCAACCACGCCGCCCACGGAGATATCGATTCCGCCGGTAATCATAACAATACTCATCCCGCAGGAAGTAATAATCAGTGCCGCATTGGCGTTTAAAATATTAAAAAAAGTCTGCGGCTTTAAAAAGCCTTTCTTTAAAAAGAGCATTGCGCCCAGATACATAACCACGAACACAACCACCGTAATCATCAGCAGGAGGTTCGTATCGGTCATTTTGATTTTTTTCCCTTTTGCCATATCAGCCGACCCCCTTTTGCTTTTTCATCACTTTAAGCAGCTTATCCTTTACCGTCGGTGCACTGAATACGACCAGAAGGATAACCACAATGGCCTTGTACGCCGGAAGTGCATCCGAAGACACATTGAATTTATACAGCGTTGTCGTTAAAAACTGAATAACATAGGCACCGACAATGGATGCCATAATATTAAACTTTCCGCCGCTTAACACGTTTCCGCCCAGGGCAACGGCGAGGATGGCGTCCATCTCGATATCCTTGGCGATAACCGAGTAGTTGATGGTGGACAAACGGCTGGTTTTAATTAAGCCGACCACTGCCACGCAAAGCCCCAAAAGAACGAAGCTCAGCCACTTGATAAAGGTCGGGTTTAAACCGTTTAATCGCGAAGAACTTGCATTAATTCCCACGGCCTGGGTGTAAAGGCCAAGGGTTGTAAACTTTAAGACCAGCATGGTAATGATAATACAAAGCACAGCCAGGAAAAACGGCGTGGGAATCGGGATTCCCGGGATAAAACCGCCAAAGTAGGTAAAGGTCGGCTCGGTGATAATCGGCAGTTCGTTATTATTAATCCATGCGGCAATCGAACGCCCCGCAGTGTATAAAATCAGGGTTGCTACCATGGGCTGGATATTAAAGACAGCCACCAAGACACCGTTAAAGGCACCAAACAGCATAGCTACAGCACATGCCGCTAAAAAGCCCACGATAATCGGTGCCTGAAGTGATCCGTCGCCGCCAAGTCCGACCAGTACGCGGAGGATAACGGAACCTGCGATCGCCACTGCCGCCCCCACACTGATATCCTGTCCGCCGGAAGCCGCGGTGACTAAGGTCATGCCAATCGCAAGGATCGCTACCTCGGAGCCGTAGTCGAGAATCGTCATCAGATAGCCCGTCAGTACCGGGTCGCCCGTGCTGTTATGTCCCAGGGTAATCTTAAAAAACGAAGGGTCAAGAATGAGGTTAAACAGCGCTAACAGGACTAACGCCGCAATAGGAATAAAAATCTGTCTGGATGCAAACAGGCTGTTTTTCTTTGTCATTACATTTCACCTCCTGCAATGGTTTCCATGACCTTGGCCTGCGTCAGATCCGTGCCGGAAAGTTCGCCAACCACCTTGCGGTCACGCATCACGACCAGACGTGAACAGGTTCTAAGCATTTCGTCGGTTTCCGAAGAGATAAAGGTCACACTCATTCCCTCTGAAGCCAGTTTCAGTACAAGTTTCTGAATTTCAATTTTCGTTCCGATATCAATTCCCCGGGTAGGTTCATCCAGGATAAGGTATTCCGGGTGCGTTAAAAGCCACCGCCCCAAGATAACCTTCTGCTGGTTTCCGCCGGAAAGCGATTTAATCGGCGTATCCGCGGAAGCGGTTTTTACCTCCAGAAGTTTGATATACTCATCGGCAAACTTATTCGCCTCGGCCTTGGAAAACGGCTTAAAGAAGCCACGAAGCACCTGGGCCGCCAGGATGATATTATCACGCACCGAGAGATCGCCCACGATGCCGTCAATTTTCCGATCCTCCGGGAGGTAGGCAATGCCGTTTTTCATCGCGTCTAACGGTTTGGTCAGCTTAACTTCCCTGCCCTTCATCTTCACCCTGCCGCCGATCACCTTATCGGCACAGAAGATGGCACGCACACACTCGCTCCGCCCCGAACCCAAAAGTCCGGTAAACCCGTTGACCTCGCCTTTCTTAATGTGGAAGTCAAAAGGCTTGATTCCCGCATCGCTCTGTAAGCCCTCCGCTTCAAAAACAACTTCATCATCGCCGTGATAAACCTGGTTTTCGTCCTTGATCTCTTCCATGTCATCAAGTTCCTTGCCCAGCATCTTTGCCACCAGTTTGACCCGGGGAAGATCTTCAATCACGTACTCGCCCACCAGCTGTCCGTCGCGGAGAACCGTAATCTTGTCACACACCTCGTAGACCTGATCCAAAAAGTGGGTAACAAAGATAATCCCCACGCCCCGGCTGCGCAGATCGCGCATCAGGCCAAAAAGCTTTTCCACCTCAGACTCATCCAAAGAGGAAGTCGGCTCATCTAAAATCAGCACCTTACAGTCCATATCCACGGCACGGGCAATGGCTACCATCTGCTGGATGGCGATGGAACAGTCCGAAAGCTGCTGTGCTGCCTTTGCCGGAATCCCTAAGTTTTCCAGAATCTTATCGGCTGCCGCATTCATCTTTTTCCAGTTCGTCAAAACATCCTTGCCCCGCCCGATGTACATATTTTCTGCTACGGTCAGGTTCGGGCAGAGGGTAATTTCCTGATACACCGTACTGATGCCCAGGTTCTGAGCATCCTGCGGAGATTTAATCACAGCGGCTTTTTCTAAGCCCTCTAAAAAGATTTCTCCCCCGTCCTTTTCATAGACACCGGTCAGCACCTTAATCAGTGTGGATTTTCCGGCTCCGTTCTCCCCCATCAGTGCGTGAATTTCCCCTTTGCACAGAGTAAAATCCACCCCCTGCAGGGCCTTGACTCCCGGGAAGGTTTTTACAATACCCTTCATCTCTAATACAGCATTCTTTTTCACCCGAAATGTCACCCCTTTCCATTTTCTTTTTCCGTCTTTTTTTCACGGCTTTTTCTTCACAACTTTTTCTCTATGGCTTAACTTACCACGGTCTGAAGTTTCCAGGAAACAGGCGCAGACGTAGACATCCTTTGCATATGTCACGCTGCGCCTGTGTTCATGCTGGTTTAGATACCGTAAGTATTTACATCATCTTCGGTAATTTCTTCTGCGTCAAAGCCCTTCTCATCCATGATAATGGTCTTTTCGGTAATTTCTTCACCGTTCATCACCTGTTTAATAATCTTGTCAATATAGGAAGCCTGGAACGGATTGCACTGTCCGTCATAGTTCCAGTTTCCGGCAAGCAGTTCCTGTAATGCCCACTTATTGCAGTCAAAGCCCATAACAATAACGTCCTTGCCTACGCCGTGGGAGATATTGGCTTTATCCAGAGCGGCTACTGCGCCTTTGGCCATATCGTCGTTTTCTGCGTAAATAACATTAAATTCTGTACCGGAGTCAATAACGGACTGTACGATCTGCTGTGCCTTTTCGGAGTTCCACTCTGCGGTCTGCTGGGTTACCAAGGTCCAGGAATCTTCAGCGGCTACCTTTGCATCCAATGCACCGGTACGTCCCTGCTGTGCGGCAGAGCCCATTACGCCCTGGATATGGATAATGTTATAGCTGTCAAGACCCTGTCCAGCCAGCCAGTTCACTGCGGTTTCGCCTTCTTTTGCCATATCGGATACGATGGAAGCCAGGTAGAGATCCTCGCTTGCGTCGATGGTACGGTCAAACAGGATAACACCGATTCCGGCGTCATTGGCATCCTGCAGTACGCTGTCCCAGCCGGAGGTATCCGCTGCGGATAAGAGAAGGAAGTCTACTTCATCCTGGATAAACTTCTGCGCCGCGGTAATCTGCTCGTCATTCTTTAAGCTGTAGGCAAAGGATGCATCATAGCCGTTTTCTTTAGTAAACATCTTTTTTAAGTCGGCGTCGTTCGCTGTACGATAACCGGACTCATTCGGATCATTATTGATAATGCCAACCTTAATCAGTTCGCCGTCGGCTGCAGGAGCCGGGGCATCTGTTTCTGCCTGAGCTTCGGTTTCGGCCTCTGCCTCGGTTTCTTTTGGTGCTTCGGTTTCGGCCTGGGCTGCTGTAGTTGCTGGTGCTGCCGTGGTTGCTGCGGTCTGGCTGGAACTGCCGCATCCTGCAAGGCTTGCTGCGGTCATTGCTGCGGTCAACATTAATGCTACGGTTCTTTTTTTCATGTTCTTACCTCCACGTTTTTATTTATTTTTGTTTTTTGAAACTCTGGGGTACTTCCTCCCTGTGCCTGTAGTTTAGCAAAACCAGCCTGTGCAAATCAATTTTAAACTCTCCGAAAAACGGCAGTTTGGCAGTTGTTTACAATACAACTTTGGCATGTTATAATCAATAAATAGTACAACTTTTTGCAAATGGGGATTTTTTTCCTGAAAGGTAGAATATTTTACGATTTAAGCAGAAAAAAGATAAAAAATCACATCCGACAGCATTTGTGCAATTTGACAGATTTTTGTTTTTATGAGGATTTTTTATGGATGTTTTTATGAAAATCTATGGATTGTCTTTTTTCTTCTTCTGTTTTTTCACCAAAAAAGGGGGGATTTTTTATGCTGAAATACGAATGGCTGCTTCGGCGTCTGGAAGCCTTAATCCAGAAAAATATCCGTGAGGGAATCAACCGCCTGCCCTCGGAAACCGAACTCTGCACCCGCTATAAACTCAGCCGCCAGACCGTGCGCACAGCGCTGAATATCCTGGAAAACGAGGGCTATATCGTAAAAAGGCACGGAAGCGGTTCGTATATTACCGGCTATCTTGGCAAGTCCAGAGGAAATGAAATCGGTGTGCTTATCTTAGATGAACAGGAATACATCTATCCGGGCATTATCCATGATATACGCAAGACCCTTGCAAAAGACGGATTTTCCTGCACCGTTTTTTCGACCCAGAACAGTGTCAGCCAGGAGCGGGCCATCCTCTTAGAACTGCTGTCGAAACCGCCGCGGGGACTGATTGTCGAGGGCTGCAAAACGGCGCTTCCCAACCCCAACATCGACCTCTACCGCAAGCTGATGAAAAAAGGCTGCGAACTGGTCTTTTTATTTAACTACTACCCCGCGCTGCCGGACTGTCTTTTTATCAAAGACGATAACTATTCCGGAAGCGCCCTTCTGGTTCGCCACTTAGCCTCGCAGGGGCACACTCTAATCGGCGGTATCTTTAAATCCGATGATATGCAGGGGATTGAACGCTATCAGGGCTTTGCAGAAACCCTTCGCGATCTGGATCTTCCTATAGCCGATAAACATATCTTCTGGTATAACTCCCGCAACTTGGACAAGCTGCTGACCCAAAAAGACACCCGTTTCCTGGTCGAGATCGTGCAGGATACTTTAGCGGCCTGTACGGCAGTTGTCTGCTATAATGATATTATTGCCTATCATCTGATTAATGTCCTTCTGGCTTTGGACTACCGGCTCCCGGAGGATATGGCAGTGACAGCATTTGACAACACCTATTTCAGCAATTCCGATATCTTAACCATTACAACCCTTTCCCACCATCCGCATGAGATGGGAACCCATGCCGCTGAAGCTATGCTGCATAAACTAAAAGGGCTTCCGGTACACAGTCTGGAAGCCCGATGGAACTTAAATCAAAAAGAAAGCACAGAAAAAAATAACCAGACGTAGAACACCGCTTAAGAATTCCTGTCCCCGACAGTATCCGAAACAGCCTACTTACGCTCTGCCCGGTACTCCCTGGGATTGCATCCCTGAAGCTTTCGGAAAACAAAACTGAAATAATGCGAATCCCGGTAGCCCACCTCCCTGGCAATCTCCCCGGAGGGTTTATCCGTCTGCCGAAGAAGTTTTTTCGCTTTTTCAATGCGTTTTTCCGTCACATATTCAATAAAGGTCTTCTGCATATTCTGGCTGAAAACCGTGCTGAGATAATTCGGACTCATCCCGGTCTGTTCGGCCACCAGACTTAAGGACAGGGACTCCTGGTCGAAATGTTCATCAATATAATCCAGAGCTTTTTTAAACAGCTTATTTCCCTGGTAATTATTGATTTGATCGCGGATACGCATAGCCGTCTGCAGCATGGAGATAAAATATTCATACAGTTCCTCTTCATTGTCATGCACCATCTGCGCACGCTGCTTTATCTCTTCGAGATAGCCGTCCTGTTCCGCGCCGAACGACTCCAAAAAAGTGACAACGGCAACACGGATATTAAAAAAGACATAGCCGCGAAACATTAAGGACTTGAGTGCATGGCGGATGTTGGCAAAGTAGGACTCGGCAAAATCATGGATTTCATTTTCATTGCCCCTAAAGAGAAAGTCCCGAATGATCTCCGGGTCCATCTGCAGAAAATCCACATTGTCCATTCCTTTTTCTTCCTGGACGGACAGGTATTCGGACAGCGTTTTTTCCGTAAGAATATGGGTGCCCGGCATAACAAACCGGTAGGCAAAGTAATGGCTTGCCTGCAGGTAGCACTGCGGAAGCATACTGAGCCGCTCCACAACTTCTCCCACGGCAACATACCAGCTTATCCGGCTTTCTTCCGGAATGCAGACTCTGCGTATATGGTCTAAGCCGTTTTCCGCCAGCTTTTCCATCTGCGCTTCTTCGGATTTAATTAAAACGCCGTAGCTGTTGACATTTAAACGAAATAAAATATACTGCGGATGCCGGAGAAAATAGTGGAAGATCTCATCCTGCCTGCGCAGAAAAAAGTTCTGGTCGGTTCCGGATGTCTGGTTTTCTTTCTCGTAAAAGGAAAACAGGAAAAGGTTGTAGCACGGC
>ERZ808037.1657-NODE-1657-length-13602-cov-30.653678_pt1 | contig 13602 bp, 11 predicted proteins | sample MGYA00380190_ERZ808037 | MGnify/ENA primary metagenome ERZ808037 (study PRJEB31490, sample SAMN06133399) | mouse gut metagenome | isolation source: J9 | host: mice | place: China: Chengdu | collected 2015-05 ...
GTGGCTGCCATCACCTGCCTAAGCAGAAGGCTTTTTATCCCAGGAATACTGCCTCACCGTGTCCGCTGAATAGTTACGGGAATTCGGCTTGACCCCATTTCTTGTCCTTCGATGGATTTATTGATGGTGATGAGGTTTTGAATAAGCTCGTTTATCATGGGGATGTGTTTGAGGAAAATTGCAATTTGTCCTTAGAATTAGAACAGCATGAGTTCTCTTTGGTTCTCTTCAGAAGTATATTTTATGTCGAAAGTTTATACCCTGTTTATACCCGAATTTACAGAAATAGCTGATAACCAAACGATTATCAGCTATTCTATGAGCCGCGAGTGGGACTCGAACCCACGACCTTTTCGTTACGAATGAAATGCTCTACCGACTGAGCTATTGCGGCTTTCTTGCTTTCAGCAGTGCAAAGGTAAGAATTATTTCTTAATATCGCATAGCATAAAGCAATATTTTTAGAGGGTCTGCTTGCTGAAAGAGAAATCTATTTTGGCGTTCTCAAAGTCAAGCTGGACCATTACAGGTTCTGTCACATATGGCGAGATGGAACTTATGCGAGCCGTAGCTGCTGTGGAGTATCCGTAGTAATAATATGAATAGTAATTGGATGAACTTGCCGACGGGTAATATGACACATTCACGGGGCATACGACGAACTCTTCATCGTCAGCAGTCACCTCTCCTCGTTTTATAATGTCATTTATGTAGCTCAGCATTGATGAGAAATTGTATTTCTTAGTTTTAGAATCATATGCGGCATAAAATGAGGACATATTGTCATTCACGCTGAGCGAGGAGAAGAATTTATCCTTCTGAGATTTTTTGACCATCAGGATATATGGAGGAGGTGCGATACCGTAATTGTTCTCGATCTCTATTGCCGGTATTGAGAACGAAAGAGAATTTACTATTGCGAGCTCACCTGCCTGTTCTTTGTATTTTCTTAAAATGTCACGTGCCGGGAATTTGAATTCGACGTCATATCCCAACGGTCCGACAAGTATGGATTTACCGGAATTGGCGAGAGCCGCAAGGTCAGGGCTCATATTATATGAAATATTATTGTTGGTATAGACCTCGGGGGTCACTGCCATATAGGAACCCACATGTTTGATAATAGTGTCCCTTGGATTGCTCGTGTCCTCCCCTATGCGATGTTTGGAGTGGTAATAGACCTGAATGGAATTATTGCTTATCCTGATCACACGCCCGGAACCGAATGATGTGGTAATGTATAACCCCGGGAACCATTTGGCAAACTCCGTAGGAGAAGAAAGAGTCTGTGGCGACCTCTTGTAAAGATTATAAAGATCAATACCTATCTGTTTTGGCAGGTCAACCACAATCTGTTTGTAAAGGCTTCCCTCCGAGTCAATCCCGACATCAGGCGATCCGTCAAACAGTGCCGAATATGACACAGATCCTATGGGGTTGGGATCGTACATTCCGGATGGATCGAAGTTGCTTTCCATATTGGTGGGCAATTGCTGTGTGAGGGGATATACTGTCAATCCCATCGGCACAACAGAGTCACCGGCAAACCCTCCTTTATACATTAAAAGAAGAAGTTTGACCGAATCAATGTCATTGGCGGTGGTGTTTGTGGTGTCCACATTGGCTGCCGACATATACTGACATACTATATCGGAAGAGAACTCCCCGTAACCCTTTGCGTTAAGTCGGCCGAGGAGCTGCAGGATAGTCCTGGAGTGCACTGATGTGTTTGGATCAGAAATTCCTGTAGTGGAGAATGACGAGTCATATACGATCTCCACTTCATCTTCAACCAGAGAACTGCCGGCTTGCGTGGTGGATTCATCGCAGGATGCCGCCATAAGAGCAGCAACTACTATAAATATAAAGGGGTAAAAGCGTTTCATGTTTGTTAACATAGCCCCGGACTTTCCCGGAGGCATTTATTGACGTTTGTTTCGTGTGGGATTAAAAGTCATTTTCATCATCACCCATGAGCCCTCTGTAAAACTCGGACATCTTTTTCTTCCGCTCCTCTGCCGGAGTGAATTCGAGAAATGGTTTTCCGGAATTGCGGGCATATTCTATAAGCGCAGGGTCGACATCCTCCGTAACCTGCATGACGGCATCAGAATAATCTATTGCAAATTTATTGAGCGCAAGATAATCAACCGGAGTACCTGATATTGCCGACAAGCTTTCCGACGGAAATTCGTTCTGCTCAAGCTTCTCAACAAGCCTAGGATCCAAAGTGCCGTCAAATCTCTCAGGCTGTAGCGCGTAAACTATTTTAGAGGTCCGGAACGTAGGATCATCCGCATATTTTGTGCGCAGGTATAAAGGGGCAAGAGCCGACACCCATCCACTGCAATGTATTATCGAGGGCTGCCAACGCAATTTCTTTACAGTCTCCATCACACCTGCCGTGAAGAACATTAATCTTTCATCATTATCCTCAGGTATGGCCTCGGTCTCAAGACCTTTGTCGGGCAGAGGGCGAAAATAATCGTCATTGTCGATGAAATATACCTGCATGCGCGATGGCAAAAGGGTAGCCACCTTTATTATCAAAGGGTGGTCGTTGTCATCAATCATCAGATTGAGACCGGACAGGCGTATCACTTCATGCAACTGATTTCGACGCTCGTTGATGCACCCGTATTTGGGAGTGAATATCCTCACTTCAAATTCTCTGCCGTGAATCGATTGCGGTATATCACATCCGAGTTTTGACATAGATGTTTCGGGGACATAAGGATATACCTCCTGTGAGATGAATAAAACTTTTTTTGCCTCCATTTGGATGGTTAATGCTGTTAGATAGGGCGCGGATACAACAATCCGCGTTACAAAGTTACGAATTTTTTCCGAAACAATTGTCATTTCAGCCGCCAAAATCCCCGCGTTTTATTGTTTATCAATTTTTAAGCATCAATTTAGACACTTTTATGCAATATTTTCGTAACTTTGCACGTTAATTGTGCGTTAAGTAAGACATGAGACAATTAAAAATCACCAAATCAATCACCAATCGTGAAAGCGCATCGCTCGACAAGTTTCTTCAGGAAATTGGTCGTGAGGAGCTCATCTCTGTAGAGGAGGAGGTAGAGCTCGCCCAACGCATTCACCAAGGTGACCAACGCGCTCTCGACAAGCTCGTTCGTGCCAATCTTCGCTTCGTTGTATCAGTAGCAAAACAGTATCAGAATCAGGGACTCAGTCTCCCGGACCTCATCAACGAAGGCAATCTCGGCTTGATTAAAGCGGCACAAAAATTTGACGAGACACGTGGATTCAAATTTATTTCCTACGCTGTATGGTGGATTCGTCAGTCCATCCTTCAGGCATTGGCTGAGCAGAGCCGCATAGTGCGCTTGCCGCTCAATCAGGTAGGATCCCTCAACAAGATAAGCAAAGCCCTGTCAAAATTTGAGCAGGAAAACGAACGCCGCCCCTCTCCCGAGGAACTTGCCGAGCGTCTTGATGTGCCTGTCGACAAGATTGCCGACACCCTTAAGGTCTCGGGCCGACACATTTCCGTGGATGCTCCTTTTGTGGAAGGAGAGGACAACAGTCTGCTTGATGTGCTCACCAATGATGACTCCCCAATGGCGGATTCGACGCTTACTCAGGAATCACTCGCCAAGGAAGTGGACCGCGCTCTCAAGCAGCTACATGACCGAGAAAGAGAGATTCTCAAAATGTTTTTCGGCATAGGATGCCAGGAAATGACACTTGAAGAGATCGGAGCGAAATTCGACCTTACAAGAGAACGTGTGCGCCAGATCAAGGAGAAAGCCATACGTCGGCTTAAGGGACAGAAAAGCCATCTGCTTAAAGCTTATCTCGGACAGTAATTCCTGCCCGCAGTCACATAAAGGCGCAAAATACCAATAATTTTCCCGTGCAGGGGAAATATTGTGTTTTGAGCCTTTATTTTTTAATTCTCACAATAGCCTTAGACAAATATTATGATACCATCTTTAATAACAGCTGTGGTCTCGGCAATCATCGTCACTGCAAGCAACCCTCTGCCCGAACCACGCCAGGATGTCCCTGTAGTGATTCCGATTCCATCTTCTGCGGGGGAAGTCCGTTCGGTTTCTGTCAGAGAGATGCCGGATGTGCCCTATCAGCTTGACGACATGGATTCCGATGGAATCCCGGATGAACTTGTCATGCTTATTGACATGAAACCCAACGAGACACGTCGCCTCAACATTAAATTTTCATCGGCTGAGAACGATGCCGAATTCCCAGCCGGAACTTATGCATATATACGCCTCAACGACAAAAACAAAAAACATCCAAAGATCTCGGCAATAACCTATCCAGGAGATGTTGACAACCGTCAGATGTACAGCAGCATTTATGGACACGGTGCAGTCCTCGAAGGGCTGTATAATGCCATACGCGTATATATGGACAACCGACAGAGCATCGATCTGTACGCAAAGAACCGGCCTCGCCTTGAGCTTGATTCAACCGGCTTCTATACTACCCGTGACCAGCTCAGCCAAGGGTATGGACGTGACATATTATGGGCAGGGACATCGGTGGCTATGGGGTCTTTTCGCGGATGGAACGGCTCCGGACCTACGACTATAGACACTGTCACCAATCGTGGTCAAAGAGTAGTCACATCCGGCCCGCTTCGGTCAGTAATTGAAGTGCAGGATAAGGGATGGATATACAACGGCACACCTGTCGACATGACCCAAAGATACACCGTCTACAAGGGGCATCGTGATTATGAGGTAGACATCATACTCAAAAACGCGCCCAAAGGCTCGGTCTTCGCCACAGGTATCCAGAAAATCATCAACAACAATAAAGGATTTATCACTGCTCAAGGACTTGCCGGAAGCTGGGGTGACAACTTGCCCGACAAAAATATGCCTGAAGTTACCGACACATTAGGGCTTGGGATATCGGTTCGCGCGCCATATCTGCTGAACACTGTTGAAGATGAAGTAAATTATCTTACTTTAGTCCGTCCTGATGCCAAAGGCCGAATCCACTATGCGATAACAGCGGCTGCACTACGTGACGAGACATCACCGCGTTCCGCCGACGAATGGTTCGCATATCTCCGGAAGTGGCGTCATGAGCTCGACAATCCGGTAATAGTAACAATCACAGCTGTCTCCAAAAAGAAATAAATTCAATACTATGAGATTATTAGCTTCAATATTGCTTGCTTCATGCATGACGGCTCTGTCGCTGACAGCTACTGAACCGACCGACACAGTCACCGTATTCATGATCGGAGATTCGACAATGGCAAATAAACCATTGACGAAAGAGAATCAGGAACGCGGATGGGGACAGATGCTACCTGTATATCTTCAAGGGAAAATCAAGGTTGACAATCATGCAGTAAACGGACGCTCTAGCAAGAGTTTCATCGATGAAGGCCGCTGGGACAAAGTGATGTCACTCATACGACCAGGCGATTATGTCATAATACAATTCGGACATAACGACGAGAAGGTCAAGAGCCCTGACCGGTACACAGTGCCCGGTGGCTCATTCGACGACAATCTCCGCCGTTTTGTCAACGACACCAGGAGCAAGGGTGCCACGCCCGTATTAATGAACTCAATAGTAAGGCGCAACTTCCCGCCGCAATCAATGCTTGATGTGGCGTCCGAAAGCGATGACAAGCAGAAAGAGTGGAAGGGAAGTTATCCTGAGGAGGGAGTGATACTCGTGGACACTCACGGTGCCTACCTTGACTCACCGCGCAACGTGGCAAAGGAGACCGGCGTGACATTCATAGACATGAACAAGCTCACACATGAGCTCGTACAGAGTCTTGGAGCAGGCAACTCCCGCGACCTTTTCATGTGGATACCAGCAGGCACATATGAATTCTGCCCCAAAGGAAAGATTGACAACACGCATCTCACAGTCATTGGCGGACTCATGGTGTCACGTCTTGCTGTAAATGCTATAGCAAGACAGATACCAGAACTGCGCCGTTATATACGGCCGGAAATATATAATCTTAACAGATAATCCCTATTCGGCAATGAAAATACTCGTCACTATATCCGCATTGGCAATTTCAATGGCCCTGATGTCACAGAGTGTCAACGCGAAGGACTATATCATCACGGCACATGGCGTAAAGAATGACAGCACAAAGATCCAGACAGAAGCTATTCAGAAGGTCATCGATAAGGCAGAAGCTGCAGGCGGCGGTCGTATCGTAGTTCCAAGAGGGACATTCCTTAGCGGCGCGCTGTTTTTTAAGCCCGGCACCACACTTCACCTTGAGAATGGCGGATGCATAAAAGGTTCGGACGAAATAGAAAATTTCCCATTGATACCGTCACGAATGGAGGGCCGGAGCATATACTACTATGCCGCACTGATAAATGCCTATCATGTCGACGGATTTGAGATCACAGGCCCCGGCATGATCAACGGCAACGGCCTTAAATACTGGAAGCAATTCTGGGCACTTCGGGCAGAGCGCGCCAAAATAAAAAAATCGTGCACCAATCTTGAGGTCCATCGTCCGCGACTGGTGTTCATATGGGGATGTGACAATGTCAAGCTAAGCGGCCCTACTCTATGCAATTCACCATTCTGGACCACCCACTTTTATCAGTGTAAGAATGTGATCATTGAGAATTGCCGGATCACAGCACCCCGCGAACCTGTGAGAGCCCCTTCCAGTGATGCGATAGACCTTGATGTCTGCTCTGATGTCATAGTCAGAGACTGCTATCTTGACTGCGATGATGACGGAGTATGCATAAAAGGCGGGAAAGGAGTTTACGCGAACCGTTCTTCGGAAAATGGCATTGTTGAAAACATACTCGTCGAACGGTGCACGTTCGGTCCCAACCTTCATGGCACACTCACACTCGGCAGCGAATGCGTCCATGCCCGTAATATTGAAGTGCGAGACTGCAATGTGAACACAGGCACAGCTATTCTCCGTTTAAAAATGCGGCCGGACACATATCAGATATACGAGAAGATCACTGTGAAAAATATAACAGGATCGAGCGGGACCGTCATAGACATGAAGCCATGGAAGCAGTTTTTCGATCTCGAAGGCTCTTCCGAGAAGCCTTATGGCATAGTAAAGGATATACTCATTGAGAATGTGGATGTAAAAGTCAAATCATTAGGAACCATCGCCGGAAATCCGGATGACACAGTCAGCAATTTCATTCTCAGGAATGTCAATGTGGAGGCAAGCGATCCTCGGTTTGAATGCATATATCCCGACGTGAAACTTGAGAATGTCACTATGAACGGGAAACCTGTTGAAAATCCTTCCCTTCCGAATCAATGATCGAAGAAGTCAGGCAGTTTATCAACAAAAACATTCCGCCATCCAGCACCATAATAGTAGGATTGAGCGGAGGTGCTGATTCTGTAGGCCTGCTTGCCGCCTTAATAGGATCAGGCGCTAACTGTGTGGCGGCCCATTGCAATTTCCATCTTCGCGGCAAAGAGAGTGACCGTGACATGGATCATTGCATAAGCCTGTGCAAGAGACTTGAAGTGCCTCTGATCATAAAACATTTTGATGTTCCGGCGCGACAGGCGGCGACATCGGAGTCGCTTGAAATGGCTTGCCGTTCGCTACGTTACGACTGGTGGAACGATCTTATAAATGATGGGAAAGGCGATTTCATAGCCGTCGGACATCACAGGGAGGACAATGTTGAGACTTTTTTCCTGAATCTTCTTCGTGGTAGCGGGATAAATGGATTGAAAGGTATGTTGCCTGTCAATGGCAACATAATACGTCCGCTTCTGAACATATCGCGCAAAAACATAGAGCGGTTCGTTACTGACAAGGGACTGTCATGGGTGGATGACCACACCAATTTCGAGAACGAATACAAACGCAACAGGCTTCGAAACATTATATTACCGGAACTCGAAAGACAGTTTCCCGGAGCCACTGACGCCATGGTGAAGTCCATAGGTATACTTAGGGACAATTATTCATTATATCGGTCGGACATATGCGACAAGGCAGCGGAATATATACGCGACAACGGGGACATAGACGTGTCAGGAATAGTAAGAGCAGAACGTTATTACCAGACAATGCTTTACGAGCTGCTGGCTCCTAAGGGATTTACATCCTCGCAAGTCGACAACATTATGAGATGTGTTGACGGGTCATCCCCGGGATCATTCTCCGGACAAATTTTTTCAACCCCTACATCACGTTTTATCCTTGAACGAGGCATATTGTCCGAATATCGTGAAAGGGCTGACATACCGGAAATAAGATTCTGCAATCTCTCCAGCTCACCGCTATCCGTCACAACACTAACGAAGGACGAGTTTTTATCACTCAAAAAGAGAGGCTTACTGTCTGCAAAATCGATATATCTGGATTCGGATGCACTGAGCGGAAATCCGGAATGGAGTTTGCGCACATGGCATACAGGTGACAGACTTTACCCTTTCGGCATGAAAGGATCCCGTCTGGTCAGTGACATCTTCAAGGACCTGAAATTATCACAGACAGAGAAAGAAAGCACCCTCCTACTATTCCGTGACAAAGAACTGATATGGATAGTGGGCATACGTGCGTCAAGGCATTTCTGTGTCACAGAGAAAACCAGGTCTGTTATAAGAATAAGCATGCTATAATGGAGATAATTATTAAAGGTATGGTGTGTCACCACTGCGTAGAGGCTGTCAGTCATATTTTAAAAACAGCTGGTCTCACGCCGGAAAACGTGACATTGGGCAGAGCTGTGATCATGGAGAATCCTGACGACATAGACTTCAGCAGACTGGACAAGATGCTTGAGAGCGAAGGATTCTCAAGGATACTTGATGCGGACGCTCAATTGGTAGAACGTACCAAACAAGCTATAATCAAACATATCCGACAGCCTCATGAATGCAGGTTGAATCTTTCAAAATGTCTTGAGGAGACACTTGCCGTCCCTTATGACACCATAAGCAGGGTCTTTTCATCCCATGAAGGCAGGACAATTGAGAAATACCAGATGGCACAGCGTGTGGAATGGGTAAAAGAATTGCTCGGATACGGCCAAATGACAGCAAGCGAGATTGCCGACTACACGGGATATTCAAGTGTCGCTCATCTGTCACGCCAGTTCAAAAATGTGACGGGACTTACCCCGTCGGAATATATGCGCACCTCAATGAGTCGCAAAGGTCTTAATGAAGTTTAATTATTGCGGCTGTCAGATATTATGTCACTACCATTGTTTTTAGCGCAGCGGCTGTCGCTCAAATCGACAACAAACAACGGATCAACCGGAATATTGATTGCGGTCATAGGTATCACACTGTCCGTAATAGTCATGGTCGTATCAATATCTGTGATGATGGGGTTCAGACATGAGATCCGGCAGAAGGTGATCGGTTTTGACTCTCAGATATCCATAGGTTCAAGACAGACATCAGACTCAGAGTCATTCGGCCTGATCTCCAAGCGAGACCTTGATACAGCCCGAGAGATTTTACCATCAGACGCTTCAGTAGCACTGACAGTGCGTCAGCCTGCGATAATAAAGACACGAGACAACTTTTCCGGAGCAATAATCAAGGGGGTTGACAATGAATATGACTGGTCATTCCTTCGCGGAAATCTTGTGGAAGGTTCAATCCCCGATTTCAAATCTGACTCTACCCTGTATCATATAATCGTATCACGCACATTGGCCAACACTCTTGATTTGGAACGCGGACAGAAGGTAGATACATACTTTCTTGGCAACGGAGCTTATCGCGCACGACGTCTGACCATTGCCGGAATATACGACACCCACTTCAGCGAATATGACCGCAACATGATATTCGGATCTCTGTCTATGCTGCAACAGGTGGCTTCAGTTCCTGATTCATGCGCCACTATAGCTGAAATAAACGGACTGTCAGATGACAACTCGATAGATGAGATTTCTTCAGAACTTTCCGAAGCCTACCTCGAAGAGCTTTATACCGGCAAAACGGACCGTATGTATTCCATAGTGAATATTCACGAGACCGCCGCGCTCTATTTCAACTGGCTTGCCCTACTTGACACAAATGTCAAAGTCATACTCACCCTTATGTCGCTTTTGACCATACTGACACTTATATCATCATTGTTCATACTTATTTTAAGACGGGTAAACACAATAGGAATTCTCAAAGCCATAGGCGCATCCGACAGGCTTGTTCGCGAGACATTCATATTTATGGCTATAAGGATTTTGTCTTGCGGTCTGCTTATAGGCAATGTGATAGGTGTAGGACTACTTTATATCCAAAAATTCACAAAGGTCATCCCGCTTGACCCGGAATCATATTATCTTGATCATGTACCTGTCATGATTGACTGGGTCTCCATACTATTACTGAATGCAGGCATTGTGGCCATGTCGTTCATAGTGCTGTTATTCCCTTCGGCAATAGTATCAACAATACCTCCATCCAAGGCAATCAACTATGAGTAAACGCTTATAATCAGGCTTCTGACCACTCAGGAATTGTATTTCGACAGGGCTTTCTTTAGTTTTGAAGGCGTGAGTGAGTCCGGATATTCGGAAAAGCCCAGACGCAGAGCGCACCCTTCACGATACCTGCTGCAGCCGAACGCTGTATGTCCTTTTATGATATGTCCGCTGTGACATAACGGACATTCCACCTGTTCAAACTTCGTTACACGAGGAGCCCTAGGTTTTGGTGGCCTGGGATTTTCGCCTGATGCGGCCACAGCAGAACCTCTATTGCCTCTGTTGCCGCGTGATTCCGTGACACCTGTATCTATCTTGTTGTTGGAATTGTCACTAAGTACATTTAATACAATGTCGTTGATCAATGTCTTAAGTTCGTCGATAAACTGTGGAGCAGAATAGTCTCCACGCTCTATCCTTCGAAGCTTGTTCTCCCATATTCCGGTCAGCTTCGCGCTTTTAAGTAGTTCCTCTTTTATGGTGTTGATCAGATCGATGCCGGCTTGTGTCGCCATGATGCTTTTACGCACGCGGGATATGTATCTGCGCTTGAAAAGTGTTTCTATTATCGCCGCACGTGTCGATGGCCGTCCTATGCCATTCTCTTTCATCGCGTCACGTAGCTCTTCGTCATCGACTGTTTTTCCAGCCGACTCCATCGCGCGCAGAAGCGTACCTTCCGTGTAGTATTTCGGTGGCTGAGTAGTCTTCTTTTGCAATGACGGCTCCTGTGGACCGGATTCTCCGACTACAAATTCAGGCAATAACCGGTCCTCACTGTCATTGGCTTCCTCTTTTTCATCTTTTACGCTGTCATATACTGCTCTCCACCCAGCTGACGTTATCACCTTTCCTGTGGCTTTGAAACCCTGAGTGTCCACAGAGCCTGTCACGGTAGTGGTCATAAACTGACAGTCAGGATAGAAAACAGCTATAAAGCGCAATGCGATAAGATGATACAGCTTGCGTTCGTCTCCCACCAGAACAGCAGGGGATTGACCTGTAGGTATTATCGCATGATGATCAGTCACTTTTGAATTGTCAAAGACTTTTTTGCTTTTAGATATTTTCCCTTGAAGCAATGTGGCGGTCAGCGATGAATACGGGGTCATCTGGGCCAGGATATTCGGTATTTTCGGGTAAATATCTTCACTCAGATATGTTGTGTCAACACGCGGATATGTCGTCACCTTCTTTTCATATAGACTTTGAATAAGTCTTAATGTCTGATCGGCCGTCCATCCCCATTTTTTATTGGTTTCCACCTGAAGTGATGTAAGGTCAAAGAGACGCGGTGCAGATTCACGGCCCTGTTTTTGCTGTACATCATTGATGCACATATCTTTTCCGCGCATTTTTTCAAGCACAGCTTCAGCCTCGGATATTGAATTGAAACGACCTGATGTAGAACTGAACGTCACATCTCGATATAGTGATTTCAGTTCCCAATAATCCTCAGGCTTGAAATTCTCTATCTCGAAATGGCGTTGCACTATAAGTGCGAGCGTCGGAGTTTGTACCCTGCCTATGGACAGAACATTTCCGGGCGAAGAGTATTTTAGCGAATACAGCCTCGTCCCGTTCATTCCTAATATCCAGTCACCGACAGCGCGTGACAGACCGGCATAGTACAGATTGTCGAATTTCTGTTGAGGCTCAAGTTTTGAGAAGCCCTCACGGATGGCATCGTCGGTCAGAGAGGATATCCAAAGGCGTCTTACCGGGCATTTTACTCCGGCTTTCTGCATGACCCACCTTTGGATCAGCTCCCCTTCTTGTCCGGCATCACCGCAATTGATTATCTCGTCAGCCTGAGCGGCAAGTGATTCTATGACATGAAATTGGCGTTCATAGGATGCTTCAGGGATAAGTTTTATCCCGAATTTTGCCGGAATCATCGGTAATGAACCGAGCGACCAACGTTTCCAAGCCTCAGTGTAATCATGCGGTTCTTTAAGCTGACACAGATGGCCGAATGTCCAGGTGACACAATAGTCTCCGCCTGAATAATATCCGTCATTACGCACTTCCGCACCAAGGATTTTTGCAATATCCCTGGCCACACTCGGTTTCTCCGTTATACAGAGTTTCAATTACTTTCGTGTTAAGTTAGTTATCGATTCACCGCGAGGAGTCGAGAGATGAAGTCGGGCAAACTTAAACTGCCTCATTGCCGGGAAATCTATTTCAATCAGAATGCATCCGTCATCTTCCCATTGAAAATACCTTTTGAAATCTATACCGTCGATATCATTGCCTGTATATGATCTGCCGGCTGATTTCATGACGGCCGAGTCCACGCGGCTGGATGTATGAGGCGTTCCGGTCAGTCTCCCGTACACACGTGTCAGATCCTTACGAAAATCAATACTGTCGACTGCAAAAGCGAGAGTCGCATCGGGAGTGGAGACATATCTTTTTACGACTTTTGCATTCAATGGCATCAATGATGCTATTGCCAATGCTATTATTACCGGAATAAATTTCATAATCGTAACCATGTTAATGCCATTATTTTTAGCTTATATGCAAAAGAAACCGAATAAAGGCAATAAGTAAAAAATAAAAATCCCAAGCAATCATATTTCAATCGCTTGGGATTTTCAATGGTGTCCGAAATGAGACTCGAACTCACACGACATAACTGTCACTACCCCCTCAAAGTAGCGCGTCTACCAATTCCGCCATCCGGACAATAAATGCGGTCACACTTTAGTTGCATAGCATCCAAAGCGAGAGACCATCGATCAAACACAAGGGGAATATTTGGAGCGAAAAACGGGACTCGAACCCGCGACCCCAACCTTGGCAAGGTTGTGCTCTACCAACTGAGCTATTTTCGCGAGTAGAATGTCTGTTTGACCTTGATCTCAGATATTTTTTAATGTTCTCGTTGAGCGAAAAACGGGACTCGAACCCGCGACCCCAACCTTGGCAAGGTTGTGCTCTACCAACTGAGCTATTTTCGCAAGTCATACAGAAAACCATGTCGGTTTCCTTTTTTGCGTTGCAAAGTTAGACACATTTTTAATTATATGCAACTGCCACAGCTTATTTTAACAGTGCTTAACACTGATTCTATCCATTGTAACTACTCAGCTATGCAAAGTCGTTGAGTATCAACTCTATTGCACGAGGTCAATCTTGCGTAATGCCCGATTTT
>ERZ808037.1659-NODE-1659-length-13585-cov-42.085579_pt1 | contig 13585 bp, 12 predicted proteins | sample MGYA00380190_ERZ808037 | MGnify/ENA primary metagenome ERZ808037 (study PRJEB31490, sample SAMN06133399) | mouse gut metagenome | isolation source: J9 | host: mice | place: China: Chengdu | collected 2015-05 ...
GTGGCTGCCATCACCTGCCTAAGCAGAAGGCTTTTTATCCCAGGAATACTGCCTCACCGTGTCCGCTGAATAGTTACAAAAGCTCCGGCAATTAGGACACGCGACATAAACGTAGTACTTCACGCTAATAATCAATATATTACACCAACATACAGCTATTAAATAATTATAGGATGTCCCGTTACACATTATTTTAACCGAACTGCTGCGGAATCACTATACAAAGAGCCAAACAAAAAAGATGTCACCACGCATCTCCGGGGCCGGGGTTGTCGCTGTCGGGGCCGGGGGCGGGATCCTGGGGGGCCGGCTCGCTGATGTAGCGTTCATAATATGCCATGAGGATAGCGGTCACCGGGAGGGCTATTATCATGCCTATTATTCCAAGAAGGCTCCCCCATACTGACAGTGACAGGAGTATAATGGCGGGATTGAGCCCCATCTCCCTTCCCATGACATGAGGGGTGATGATGTAGTCGCACACACACTGGCTGACCACATAGACCATGATGCACTTACCGAACATGGAGAAAAAAGTTATCTCCCCGCCGAGCGAGCATATGAAACATATCACAGCGACGGGTATCACCGTGACATACTGGAAATAAGGTATCATGTAGAGGATGCCCACAATGATCCCCATAGGCACTGCGAGCGGAAGCCCTACAATGGAGAAGCCTATGCAGTAGAACACCATGGCGCACAATGCCACAAGCCCCTGGCCGCGGAAATACCGGTTCATGTTGTCCTCGACATCATAGACCACACCCATCACCCTGTCGCGGAACCGATGGGGCACAATGAGCTTGAACCCCCTGACTATCTGTGGGTAGTCTATGAGTATGAACAGGATGTATATGAGGGTGAGGAGAAACGACAGGATATCCATGACTATGTCGATCGACTCTTCGAGTATGGACGCACCGCCGCTCATGAGCGACTGTATGCGCGATCCGTCGAGCATCTTCATGAGATTGTGGGGATCGAAGTAGCGTGCTATGAAGTCGACGGTCGTGCGATAGAACTGCGGGAGCTGCCTCTCTCCCGAAGTGACGCTCTTGATTATCGCCCCGAGCGAGTCCAGCTCGCTTATCACCGACGGCAGGAACAGATAGACCACGAGGCCTATCACCACCGACACGTCGACAATGGTGAGCACCGATGCGAGCGCGCGCCCACGGCTATGGATGAGCCGCCGGTTGAAATCCACAAGCGGCTGCAGGAGATAGGCCACGAAACAGGCTATGAAGAACGGGAGGAGGACACCGCTAAGATAACGCACGAGCATTACGAGGATACATGTCACAGCCAGTCCGATGATAAGGCGCATGATCCTATCGGCGGTCCAATATTTTGACTCGGCAGCCCCAGACATAAGTGATTGCTTTTTTACCGGAGAGTGCCGGCGGCCCTCCCCGATGGATTGATGTTGAAACGTAACTACTTATTCAACAATCCCGGAGGGGATGAGGTTCACGGCGTCAGGGAGCTTGGGATCACAGCCTCTTTATGCGCCAGGGCTGCGGATACAGCGTATTGGATCTGTTGCCGAGATTCTTGACCATCCCGAGGGGGCTGCCGGCGTAAGTGAGCATGACAAAACCGCGCGGAGTGCCGGTCGGGAGTGCCGGAGTGCCTCCACGGAGGTAGTCCAAAGCTTCGTCCAGGCCTATCCCGACCTGCGGGAAGGCGTCGACGCGCAGAGCCTGTGACATCACGAGCGACTGGGAGGGCACGAGGTCGCGCCCCTTCAAGGTGCCGAGGCATATGCCTTCATGTATCACGTCTATATTTTTCCTTACGAGACCGAGAAGGGGCATGTGGGCAGACGGGAAAGCGTTGACACGGCCGTCCACGGCATATATCGAATAGGATCCGGGATCGGAGAGCCATCCTGATGCCTCGGCAGGGAGCGCGGGGACGGTTTTTGCGTTGCCTTTGCCTTTCCCTTTCGTGCGGTGCTCCGACGGGAGAGGACGCGTGCCGCAAGGATCCCCGTCCTTGCGTATCACCGAAACAAACAGCCCTTCTCCGCGTGTGCGTCCCGGGATGAAGCGGTAACAGTGGAGCGACGTGTCCTCGGAACCGTCCTCCGCAAGGGCGGGTGTTATGCCCCATGCGTCACCGACAGGGACCGGCAGTGACTCTCCGCCAAGCTCATCGAGTATGCGGCGCACCGTGAGCTCGTTCTCCTCACGGTTGAATGTGCATGTGCTGTAGACCATCACGCCTCCGGGGCGCAGAGCCTGCCAAAGGTTGGAGACTATCTCCCACTGGCGCGCGGCACATTCGCGCACCAGCCCCGGGCTCCATTGCTCCACGGCTTCGGAGTCCTTGCGCATCATTCCCTCGCCGGAACATGGGACATCGGCCAACACAAGGTCAAACACCTCACCCATAGAGGCAAAACGGCCGGTGTCACCACGGGTGACTATGACGCCCGGATAGCCCCATTTTATGACATTCTCGCGCAACACGGCGGCACGCGAGGGCACAAACTCGTTGGTCACGACCACAGAGCCTTCGGGGAGCGAGTCGATCACGGCTGTGGTCTTGCCGCCCGGCGCGGCACACGCGTCGAGCACCGTGAGCGGACGGGAGGACAGAGACTCCGAGACAGCCCGCACGACATGGGAGTGGAACATGGAAGCACCCTCCTGGACGTAATAACGTCCCTGATGCCACTGTGGATCCAGAGTGAAGGTGGGACGTCCGGAAAGGTAGACACCTTGAGGGCACCATGACACCTGTCCGCTGACATTACCGATATCGGAGGGCGGTTTACGCAGGTTGGTACGCACCGACACTTCGGGGTCGGCCCCGGCTATGGCTTCCGCCGCATCACCGAGGCGGAGGGAGCGGAGCATTTCTACAAATCTTTCAGGGAGCATGTCGGGAGGGGTTGTGTTCAGAACTTCCTTCCCTCATATGCCTCAAGGGCCTCACGCCATTCGGCAGTGATCGGCTCGGACTTCATGGTCCTGGCATTGAACCCAGACATTATGGTGCGGCAGCGACACCGCACACTGTCGTCGGCGGGTGAATACACCCTCTGTTCCAGAGTGAGGCTCTTCTCCCCTATCGCCACGACGGCGGTCTCGACCTCGATCACGTCGTCGAAAAAGGTCGGCTTGCAGAAGTCGCAGTTGATGTTCACTATCACCACACCGATCTCTCCCCAGCGCAATTTGTCGCCGAGCACCGCCTGGAAGTATCGGGTCTTGGCAAGATCCATGAATGTGAGGTAGACGCTGTTGTTGAGATGCCCCAGCATGTCGATGTCATTGAACCGCATCTGAAGCGGCATATGGTGGCGGAAATGCTTTATGCCGCCGTCGCAATAATCACTCATAGTTATGTGTATTCAATCTGCCATGACGGCAGTAGATATATGTTTAACAATAAAGCCTCACAAGGCGCGACGCGTCAGTGAAACACTATCTCCTTTACAACATCGGCACCGACCCAACGGTTGATGGCGTCCATGAGCCTGTCCCTGACAAATCCCAGCTCGTTCTTGAGCGACGCGGAAGTGAGATAGACATGGAGCACGCCGTGGTCCACATAGCGGCGTGTGGTGTAACGGTTGATCGACGCTCCCACCACATCGGCCCATGCCGCCGAGGCACGCTGTTCGTTGAGCGAGTCGGTAAGTCCGGCACGCTCCATGGCCTCGTCGATTATGGCTGCGATATGTCGCGGATAGGTGCGCTTCATTGCAGTGAGAAATTACCCGAGTCCACACTCCAGAGACGGTAGTCGCCACCTGTGCGGGCCATTATATCGTCGAGATGCGTGCGGTTGGTGTCGGTGATGAATATCTGGCCGAACCCGTCGGCTGTGACAAGCCCCATTATGCGCTCCACCCTGGAGGCGTCGAGTTTGTCGAAGATGTCGTCAAGGAGGAGGATAGGCCGCATCCCGGTTGACCGGCGCAGGAAGTCATACTGCGCAAGCCTCAGGGCTATGGTGAAAGTCTTGCACTGCCCCTGCGATCCGGTGCGGCGCATGGGCATGCCGTCAAGTTCCATCTCAATGTCGTCTCGGTGAGGCCCCACGGAGGTGTGCTTCACTATCTCGTCGTGACGCCGTGCCTCGTCCATGAGCGCGGCAAGTGTCACGCCGGGGCGGCTGTTGAGGTGGCTCTCATAGGTGAGTCTCACATGCTCGCCTTTTTCTCCTGCTATGGCAGCGTAATAGCGGTCAAATATGCCGGTGAGGCTCGATATCCATTGCGTGCGCGCACGGTGGAGATAGTCGGCACTCATCTCCATCATCACCTCCACAGCCCCGTAAAGCGCGGGATCGACACAGCCGTCACGCAGCAGACGATTGCGCTGCTCAAGGCCTCTGTTGTAACGTATGAGGGAGTCGAGATACTGAGGATCACTCTGAGATATCACCATGTCCATCCAGCGTCGGCGTTCCTCGCCGCTGCCTCGGATAAGGTCAATGTCCTGCGGAGCCACCATCACAAGCGGGAATGCCCCTATGTGCAAGCTCAGACGCTGATACTCCTTGCCTCCGCGCTTGAGCGACTTGCGCTTTGCCGACGAGATGCCCATCACCAGCTCTTCGTCTACACCTTTGCGCTCGTAACGCCCCTTGATTATGGCCCATTCCTCGCCGCGGCGTATGAGCATACGGTCACTGACTCCCGAGAAGCTCTTGCAGAAGCTCAGGAAATAGACCGCGTCGAGCAGGTTGCTCTTTCCCATGCCGTTGTTGCCGAGAAAGCAGTTGACCTTCCCCGACAACTCAAGACGAGTCTCGGCAATATTCTTAAAATTGCTCAATGTCAGCTCATTCAGGCGCATAAATTATGGATCAGGGCAATATCTGACCCGCAAATTTACTCAAAATTTCCGCCACCTCTTTATTTCCCGCCTTATTTTAACCATTATTTAATCATCATATAATTTAGCAATGGATCTGTGATATACAGCAGATATTAGAGACCCAGAAACATTATCAGGGTGAGGGTTGTTGTGTACTTAGCTATCAGTGTGTGCGGGAAACATATGTGGGAACGTGCACCGATGGGCTATTTTAACTTTTTTAATTAAAAAATTACCATAGGGATAACAAAATAGCTTAACTTTGCAGTTTGTTATCCTTTCCTCAAAATTTATATATACCTTTATATTTATGGAACAGAAAGAACTCGACCGCATCAGCTATGCCCTCGGACTCAGCATGGGCAATAATTTCCGCGCAAGCGGCATCCAGACAATCAATGTCCAGGACTTCGCCGACGGCGTGGCCGCCGTGTTTGACGGCGCGACACCCAAGATGACCTATGACGAGGCCAAGGCCGAGATACAGAAATTCTTCGAAGCCATGGAGGCCAGGCAGAAGGCCGAGGCCGACAAGATGGCACAGATCAATGCCGAGGCCGGGAAGAAATATCTCGAAGAGAACGGCAAGCGCGTCGAAGTGAAGACCACACCTTCAGGTCTGCAGTATGAGGTGCTCACCGAGGGTGACGGACCTACCCCCAAGTCGACCGACCGCGTGGAGGTGCACTACACCGGCAAACTTATAGACGGCACAGTGTTTGACAGCTCGGTTGACCGCGGCGTGCCGGCAACATTCGGCGTGACCCAGGTGATACCCGGATGGGTAGAGGCGCTCCAGCTCATGAAGGCAGGATCGAAATGGCGTCTGCACATCCCGTCGCAGCTTGCCTACGGCCCCAACGGAGCAGGCGGCATCATCGGCCCCAACGCCACTCTCATCTTTGACGTGGAGCTCCTGAAGGTGCTTTGAACCGTAACACCCAGAAACCATTAACATAATAAATCATAAACGAAAATGAAGAAAATCTTAGCAGCCTGCGGTGTGGCCGCAGCATTGCTCAGCGCGACCTCGTGCGGCAATTCAGGCTCGTCAGCCTCAGCCGACAAGGGTTTTGCCGACTCACTCTCAAGCTATCTCGGCATGTCACAGGGCCTACGCCTGTCATCCGACTACGCCACTATCCCGCAGGACCAGAAGGACGCCCTTAAGAAGGACGACATCCTCCGCGGCTTCAAGCAGGTGATCATGACCGACACCACCCAGCAGGGCTATCTCACAGGCCTCTCGTTCGGCCTTCAGCTCGCAGGCCAGCTCTACCGTTACGAGCAGGCCGGCATAGCAGTGGACCGCGCCAAGGTCTACGAGGCTTATGCAAAGGCATTCAAGACCGACTCAGTGAGCATGGATGACATGCGCGACGCACAGGCTACATTCCAGATGCTCGCACAGCAGGCCCAGCAGAAGATAATGGAGTACTATCAGGCTCAGGAAGAGGCCGCAAAGGCAGCCAAGGAAAACTCTCCCGAGGCTAAGGAAAACAAGGAGAAAGGCGCAGCCTTCATACAGGACGCCATCAAGAAGGACCCCTCGATCAAGACTACCGAAAGCGGCCTTGCCTACAAAGTGGTCAAGGAAGGAACAGGCGAGCCTGTGGGCAAGAACGGATCGGCTGTGATCAAATACAAGGGCCAGCTCATCGACGGCACCGTGTTTGACAGCAACGACGAAGGAGCCAACCTCAGCCCGCGCGGCACAGTGCCCGGATTCGGCGAAGGAATCGCCATGATGAACAAGGGCGCGAAGTATATCCTCTACATCCCCGGCGAGCTCGCCTACGGTGTTGACGGACAGGAGCAGGCCGGCATCGGCCCCAACGCAACCCTCATATTCGAGGTTGAGACAGTCGACGTGACCCCCGGCAAATAAGCCCGGCATAAAACCATAGGAAAAGGGCTGTGTCAAAACACCCTTATTGAATAAATCGCCCTTGCTACAGCTGTTTGCAGCAAGGGCGATTTATTTATATTTGTACATTATTACGCAGTGTCTTTCATGCACTTGGATGCGAGCGTTATTGATGCCGGCGTGGAGCTACAGGGAGGCTGACACGGTGGGGGCGAGGGCGAGGGCGGAGTCCATGGCGACATCCATGTTGAAGTATTCCCACAGGGCGAAGCGGCCGGTGAGATACATTCCCGAGGGGGCGAGGCGTCGGCACAGCTCGGAGATCATGGCGCGGGTGTCGGTGTGCTGTATGGGATAGGTGTAGGGGTTGTAGCAGTGGGTTATGTAACGCGGTGAAAAGGGTATGGACGGGAGCTGGCGCAGTATCTCGTCACGCGATATGGAGTCGGTGAACTCGATTGTCGCCGTCATGCGTCCGGGGGCGTTGTTGGTGCGGGAGAAGTTGCCGGTGCATATTATGCGGTGGGCGTCGTAGCGCGGGTCGGGGAGGTATATCCAGCTGTAGGGGTTGGGGGCTATGTCGCAGAACACTGCCGTGGTGCCGTGCGACTCCAGACGTTCTATCCCCTGCAGGAACCCTGACATGTCGACCCCCGCGAGCATTGCGGGGAGGTCCTTGATATTGCCGCAGAACACCACCCTGTCGAACGGCTCTCCGTCGACAAGCCATCCCTCGCCGGCAGCCTTTTCAAGCCTTGACACAGGGGAGGAATAACGTATGTCCAGGCCTTGTGCGAGGGTGTCGGCTATGAACTGTGAGCCGCCCTGACGCTCATAGTAGAAGGTGCTGTGCACGAAGGCTTTCTCCTTGACACGGCGTATGTTGTTGAAGAGTATCTCCTCCGGCGTGGGCATAGGGAGCTTCCCCTCAAGCCATGACAGGGGGACGTCGGAGAGGTCGCGCCGCCACACTTTGCGGTTATAAGGCCCGAAATAGAGGTTGTAGAGGGTGTCGCCGAACTGCTTGCGAAGGAACTCCTCGAAGTTGGCCGGCACGGAGCCTGACGATCTCATGCCCGCGACATCGGCTATCACACTGCGGAGGGTGTCATCGTCGAGCATATAGGCATGGTTCTCTATGGGATAGGGTATCTCTGCACCGTCGGGCATCCTGACCGCAGAGTTGCGGTCGGCCTTCACGAAATCGCGGTCACGGTCGAATATGCTCCAGAAGAGATCGAGCACAGCCGTGCGGCGCGTGTTGAACACATGGCCGCCGCATGTGTGGAACAGGTTTCCCTCCACACGGTCACACTTTATGAGGCCGCCGGGGCGCGATGCCGCCTCAAAGATGGTCACAGAGGCGCGGGGGGCAAGCAGCCGCCCCATGGTGAGGCCGCTTACTCCGGCCCCTATTATAGCGATTCTTTTCATGATCACATCGAGAATTAAACATTACGCCTCGGCAAGGCATGCGGCCACATCGCGGGCCACACTGGAGGTGTAATGCGGAGCGAGATAGCTCTCCATGGCTTTAAGATCCACGGGGGAGGCAAGAATCCCGGAGACATGGGCGGCAAACTCCTCGTAGCTCCCCACCGAGGGGGAGAAACCGGCAAGACCGTAGAAACGGGAGTCGGCGTTGTCGAAATATCTCATCACCGGCGTGCATCCCGAGGCAACGGCCTCAAGAAAACGCGGCGTCACCTGCGAGAAACCGTTGGTGGGCTTGCCGTCGTCCATGCCGGGGGTGGAGTAGAGGAACACCCTTGACCTGCGCAGCAGGGCCATGTAGCTGTCATGGCTCTCTATGTCAGCCACGGGCGTGCCTTTTATGTCGTAGGCCCACAGATGCCCCTTGCGGCGCGGGCCTCTGACAGCCATGACCACACCTGGATGCTCGGCGGCATAACGGCGTGCGTAGCCGTCAAGCACCTCCGACACACGCCCCACGAGAGCTATGTCGATGTCCTTGGTCATTGGGACAGAGCTGTCGAGGCGGTAACGGTCGGGCAGCGAGAGCGGCACGTGGCGGAAACGCTGCGGGTCAGTACCGCAGGCAAGAAGCTTCTCATAGGCCTCGCGGCTCGACACAAACACAAGGGGGCAGCGGGAAGTCGTGGCCAGAAATCTCCGGGTGTCGTCGTCCGACAGGAAATAGTCTATGATCCATGGTATGGAGTTGCGGCCGTAGCGGCCCTGGTTGTCAGGCTTAGCCACCATTACAAACTCAAGGGTGGGGTCACCTCTGTGGGCAAAGGGGAGCCCGAACCTCCTGAAGAGAGAGCGCAAGGTCCACCCTATCCTGCCCGGACAGCGCAGAGGCACGGAGAGGGACTCCGAGAGGATCTCCTCCCACTCGAACACAAGATTCCACGACGGACGATGCTTGACCCTTCGCCGTGAGGTTATACCTGAAAGCTTCATAACGGATGCAAAGTTAGTCATTCCCATCGGGATATGCAAAGGAGTGTTCCCGGGGAGGAGGCGCGCCCGGCGACAGTGACCCGTCCGAGAGGCGGGGACTTGCCCATGTCGGATAATTTTTGTAATTTTGTTATCAATATGCAAAGACTACTCTACCACATACTACCGCTGCTCCTGACGCTGATATCCGTCAGCGCGTGCAGCAGCGACGACACCCCCGACGCACCGCCCCCTGCAGAGACAAGGGTGAGCCGCACGGTGCTCGTCTATATGATAGCCAACAACAACCTCGGCTCGAGCTATAACAGTGACAACAGCGACATCTCCGAGATGCTTACGGGTGTCAAGGATGGGAGGCTGAACGGCGGAAGGCTGCTCGTGTACCACAACCGCCCCAACCGCAACGGCGGCACATCCAATCCGCCACAGCTCCTCGACATCACGGAGAATGGGATGAAAGAGCTTAAGACCTACACCGATGCCGACGGGATATGCTCGGTGTCGCCCGAACGTTTCCGCCAGGTCATAGCCGACATGAAGAGCATCGCCCCGGCTGACGAGTATGCCCTCGTGCTGTGGGGCCACGGAAACGGATGGATCATAAATCCGAGTGACATAAAGGCAAGATCGTTCGGCCCTGACGGCTCCACCTGGATCTCGTTGCCGGCTATGGCCCGCGCGCTCGAAGGGGAGCGTTTCGCGTTCATATACTTCGACTGCTGCCTCATGGGCAATATCGAGCCGCTGTACGAGATGCGCCGCCTCACTGACATCATAGTGGCCTCCCCCACCCAGCTCGGCATAGACGGGATGCCTTACGACATGAATGTGCCCCTGTTCTTCGCGGAGGAGCCCGACCTTGTGCAGGCCGCCAAAAACACATTCGACTCCTACCGCTCGTTCCAGAACCAGATGTGTGTCATCGACACCCGCCACCTCGACGATCTGGCCGCCGCCTCCCGCGACATATTCAGGACCCTCGCCGCCTACCCTGCCGCTGCCGATGTGGACCGCCTGCAGAAACTCGGACAGTACAAGGTGATGTACCAGAGCTACACCATAGCCCACGACATGGACCAGTACATGGAGATGCTGTGCACAGCGGCCGGCCGCACCGACCTGCTCGAAGAATGGCGTCAGATACTCGACAGCACCGTGATATACAAGGCCTCGACCGAGACATCCATCGACTATCCCGGCATCCCCATCACCCGCTACTGCGGACTGGGCTCGTATGTGATACGCGAAGCCGGCGACATAACATTCCGCGAGTACGACACACTCGCCTGGTGGAAGGATGTGGTGTCGGCAGCTCCGGCTTACTCCGCAAAGTGAACTGAACACCCTTGCACCCCAGTCTACACAACCATTTACTATATATGACAGACACACTACCCATCGATAGCATCGCTGCCCCTGTGCCCGCGCAGGAGCTCGCGCAGCTCAAGAACATGTCGCTTGACCAGGTGATAAGCTCCCTGGCCACCGACCTGTCACGCTTCGCCTTGTCGCTTGCGGCAGCCGTCCTGGTATTCTACGCCGGACGCTTCATCATCACCCATCTCTACAGCCTCACCGAGCGCATACTGACCAAAAGACAGGTGGACGCCTCGCTGGTGACATTTGTCCTGAGTTTCGTCAGGATAGTGCTCTATTTCATTCTGATAGTCACTGTCATCGGGATTCTGGGCTTAGAGACGAGCTCGTTTCTCGCGCTGTTTGCCTCGGCAGGAGTGGCCGTGGGCATGGCACTGAGCGGCACTCTCCAGAACTTTGCGGGGGGAGTGCTCATACTCGCCCTCAAGCCCTACCGCGTGGGCGACTTCATAGAGGCACAGGGGTTTGCCGGGACAGTGAAAAAGATAGAGATATTCAACACCGTCATCACCACACCCGACAACAAGACCATAATCATCCCCAACGGCGGCCTGTCGACCGGAGCGATCAACAACTCCACCACCCAGGCCTACCGCCGCATAGAGTGGCGCATAGGGATCTCATACGGCGACAGCGTGGACCGCGCCCGCGAAGCGATACTCTCGATGCTCCACGCCGACGGCCGCGTGGTCACCAGTCCGGATGCCCACGAAGGGTTCCCGGCACCGGTGGTTTATCTGGCGTCGCTCGACGATTCGGCAGTCACACTCACCGTTAGGGCATGGGTAAAAAGCGGAGACTATTGGGACGTGTTCTTCCACTTCAACGAGCAGTTCTACAACCGGCTTCCGGAGCTCGCGGGAATATCGTTCCCCTTCCCGCAGATGGATGTCCACATCAATCCCGGCACCGGCGTCAAGAGCTGAATCATTAACATTATTTATAAATTTAATCTGAGGAATTCTGCTTAACTTTGCAGAAGAGGGTGAGTAGGCTCCATACGCCTCATCCGCCCTTGTGACATAACCTCTCCCCTCAACCCTTCTTTCAGGACTCTGACTGAGGGGATTAGCCATATATGGCGATTTCAAATCCTCCCTCCCCCCTTTCTTTGCAAAAGAAAAAAACGACATAAATGACAAGTAAATGGAATTACTGTCCCCTTACATCCACGGAGCAAGAAGCAGAGTCCCGACTGGCGCAACGCTATGCGGGCACGCCGCCTGTTAGCGAGCTGCTGGCCGAACGGGGCATATCCACAGTGCAGGAGGCGGAACGTTTCTTCCACCCCTCGCTCAAGGATCTGCACGACCCGTTCCTTATGCCCGGAATGGACCGGGCGGTCAACAGGCTCAACCGCGCCATGGGGGGAAAGGAGAAAATCATGGTCTACGGAGACTACGACGTGGACGGCACCACTGCGGTGGCCCTCGTGTACAAGTATCTCCGCAATTATTACTCCAACATCGAGTACTACATACCCACCCGCACGGAGGACGGATACGGGATATCGCGAGCCACCATCGACATGGCGGCCGAGGGGGGCGTGACACTCTTCATCATCCTTGACTGCGGCATCAAGGCCACCGACGAGATAGCCTATGCCAAGACTCTGGGGATCGACTTCATAATCTGCGACCATCATGTCGCCGACGAGGTGCTTCCGCCAGCCGCCGCGATACTCAACCCCAAGCTCGAGGGCTCGACCTACCCGTGCCCCCATCTGTCGGGCTGCGGTGTCGGCTACAAGCTCATGCAGGCTTTCGCCATATCCAATTCCCTCCCAATGGGTGACCTCGAGGGAATGCTCGACCTTGTGGCGGTGTCGATAGCCGCCGACATAGTGCCGATGGTGGGCGAGAACCGCATACTCACCTACTACGGGCTCAAACGCCTCAACAGCAATCCTAACATAGGGCTTCGCGCCATAATACGCATATGCGGGCTCACCGGCAAGGAAATCACCATAAGCGACGTGATATTCAAGATCGGTCCGCGCATCAATGCTTCGGGACGCATGCAGAGCGGCAAGGAGGCTGTGGACCTGCTCGTGAGCCGTGACTCGGCCGACGCTCTTGCCCGCGCCAAGGACATCGACGGCTACAACCAGGACCGCAAGGAGCTGGACAAGCAGATCACCGAGGAGGCCAACAGCATACTCGAGGAGCGCGACGTGAGCCATTCGCGCAAAAAGTCGATAGTGATCTACAACAAGAACTGGCACAAGGGGATAATAGGGATCGTGGCCTCACGCCTCACCGAACTTTACTACAAGCCTACAGTGGTGCTGACCCATGCCAACGGACTTGCGACGGGCTCAAGCCGCTCGGTGCAGGGGTTTGACGTGTACAGCGCAGTGGAATCGACCCGCGACCTGCTTGAGAATTTCGGCGGCCACACCTATGCTGTGGGCCTTTCGCTCAAGGAGGAGAACATTCCGGAGTTTACCCGCCGTTTCGAGGAGTATGTCAACGCCAATATACGCTCTGACCAGCTCACTCCGCTGCTCGATATAGACGCTTACATCACTTTCAGCGACATCACTCCGGAGTTTCTCACGCTTCTGCGCAAGTTCAACCCGTTCGGGCCCGGCAATGCCAAGCCTACGTTCTGCACCCGCCGCGTCACTGACTTCGGGACAAGCAAGCTCGTGGGGAAACAGGGGGAGCATATCAAACTGGAGATGGTCGACGATACGTCGGGCAAGGTGTTCAACGGCATCGCGTTCAACTCGGCGGAGTATTTCGAGCATATCCACGCCGGGAGGCCGTTTGATATCTGCTACACTATAGAGGAGAACAAGAGGAAAGGCTCGCAGTCGGTGCAGTTCCTCGTGAAGGCAATATCCATCGGTTAGAGAATTTAGGGATACAAAAGTTTCAGAAGAACAAAAGAAACAAAAGTTCTTTTATTTTTCTTCAGCTGAGATTTTTGTGATCTCGTGGTCAGAAGGATACAGAAGTTTCAAAAGAACAGAAGAAACAGGAGTTCTTTATTTTCACAATAGTCCGTTAAAAAAATAAATATCGGCTACGCGGCGTTAGCCACAAGGTCAAAGAGTTCATTGACAAGTTTA
>ERZ808037.1660-NODE-1660-length-13584-cov-5.376916_pt1 | contig 13584 bp, 11 predicted proteins | sample MGYA00380190_ERZ808037 | MGnify/ENA primary metagenome ERZ808037 (study PRJEB31490, sample SAMN06133399) | mouse gut metagenome | isolation source: J9 | host: mice | place: China: Chengdu | collected 2015-05 ...
CGTCGAGTTTCGTGGGGTTTACAGATGACGTAGACAGCGGGTGCATATTCACTGGAATTTACGCAATTCAGTACTAGCCAAATTCAGATTAATACCAGGAGGAAACGTCAATGATCCTGTCCGCAGTGATTATACTCCTATATTTTGTCTGGAAAATGGTTCATGTGTCAGATAATGAATTTGAACTTTATCTGCATATGGGAAATGAACAGTTTGGCTGTATTGGCGAAGAAGAAAAAGTGATTCGGTATAAAGTGTTTGAATATCCTGAATCGACAAAGAAAGAAAAAATCCGCTGTACGAAGCTGAAAACGATAAAATTACACTATGAGGATGCTGTCTGGTATCGGGCGATGAGCGGAAAAAGGATGGGGGTAACGTATGGGATTTTATCTAAATAACAGCGAACCATTTTCTATGTACCAGGAAATGGTGAAAAATCCGTACTTTGTTGATAAAACAGCAATGATTCATGAGATTATCCCGCGCATAGGGATAACAGAAAAATATATCTGCATTACACGGCCAAGAAGGTTTGGAAAATCCGTTGCGGCCTCCATGCTGGGAGCCTTTTTCTCAAAAGCCTGTGATGCAAAGGAGATGTTTGACCGGCTGGAGATTGCTCATTTCCAGGAATATCCGGAACATATTAACCAGTACAATGTGATTTATATTGATTTCAGTGCAGCAGGCAGCTTTGATACCTGCAGCCAGTATATTTCAGAGATTCAAATGGCACTAAAAGGGGATTTGAAAAGAGAGTACCCCAATCTATCTTTTCGGAAGCATGCTCCTGTATTTGAAGATTTAAAATGGGTTAATCTGGAAACAGGGGATAAGTTTATCTTTATTATGGATGAGTGGGATATGATTTTTCACCGGGATTTTATCCGTCAGCAGGATAAGGCGGAGTATCTTAATTTCCTGCGGCTGCTGTTAAAGGGCAGGGCGTATGTTGCTCTGGCCTATATGACCGGAATTCTTCCCATAGCAAAATACTCCAGTGGTTCTGAACTGAATATGTTCCTGGAATATACCATGGCATCGGAAAAGGCATTTGATGACTGCTTTGGGTTTACGGAGAGAGAAGTGGATCATCTCTTTGAACGATATCAAAAGAATGGGAGAGGAAACCGTGTAACGAGGCAGGGGCTGAAAGAATGGTACTACGGTTATCATACGTATTCAGGAGAACGAATGTATAATCCGCGTTCCGTCGTGGCAGCCCTGACCAATGATAATCTGGGAAACTACTGGACCAGTTCAGGACCTTATGACGAAATATATTTTTATATCAGGAATAACATAGGCGATGTGAGAGAGGCTCTTGCGCTGATGGTATTGGGCGAAGCTGTTCCGGCGCGGATTAAAGAATATGCAGCAACATCGATGCGTCTGGCTACAAAAGACGAAATTTTTTCTGCAATGGTTGTGTATGGCTTTTTGAGTTATGAGAACGGAAAAGTTTCTATTCCCAACCGGGAGTTAATGGGTAAATTTGAGGAAATGCTGAGAAAAGAAGAAACTTTGGGATATGTTTATCGACTGGCGAAGGAGTCAGACCGAATGCTGGAGGCAACGCTGGCGGGAAATGTGAGGGTCATGGAGGAAATATTGGCGTATGCCCATGATACAGAAACTCCTTTGCTGGATTATAATCATGAAACAGAACTTACCGCCGTGGTTAATCTGATTTATTTATCAGCCAGGGACAGGTATGATATTCAAAGGGAAGATAAGGCCGGAACCGGATATGTGGATTTTATCTTTTATCCCAAATATGACAGGAGTCTTGACGGGATAATTTTGGAATTGAAAGTGGACAATACGCCGGAAGAAGCGATACAGCAGATAAAAGATAAACAGTATGATTTACGTTTTAAAGGGAAGCTGGGAGAGGAAAAGCTCTGCAGCGGACGGATTCTTGCGGTAGGGATTGGTTATGATAAGAGGACAAAAGAACACAGGTGTAAGATGGAAGTGCTGTAAGTGTCTTTTGTTCAATGCTATCTGGATGGGATGGAATAAAAGACACTATAGTCAAGTGTTTTTACCTGACATTTTCAGACAAAAAATGCAGCAATAATGGGCGTTTGCGGACTTCGCAGACGCCTTTTGTGACAATGCTGTGACAAAACCTGTCCTTTACTTGCCAGGTAGGATTTGTTATCTTAGCTTAAACATAGTCATCAGATAGCAAGAGGAAGCGAGCAGGTGAAAAAGAACGTGGGAATAGGGCATCAGGATTTTGACAAAAGACTAATTGCAGTTAAAATAAAGAAAGGATTGACAGGCAGACGAAAAAACAGTATGCTTATCTATAAGTAAAACAAAAGCAGTTATTACATTTTATTAGCAATACTTATAAGAAGTGCTGAAAAAGCTAATAAGATTTTTTAACTGTTGCTGGGCTGTGGGAATGAATTGAGCAGAAGTTCATTTCGTAATCGATTTCCATGGATTTTGCCTGTTACTATGAACACATGTGAACAGTAACGATGAAAGCAATAAGGAGAACTAAGAAAGGAGCAATTATGGCGAAGGTTGGTATTGTGATGGGCAGCGATTCGGATATGCCGGTGATGGCGAAGGCTGCAGAAATTTTGGACGAGTTAGGTGTGGATTATGAGATGACGATCATTTCCGCGCACCGTGAGCCGGATATTTTCTTTGCATGGGCGAAGGCTGCAGAAGAGAAGGGAATTGAGGTAATTATTGCAGGTGCAGGAAAAGCAGCGCACCTTCCGGGAATGTGCGCCGCGATTTTTCCGCTTCCGGTGATTGGGATTCCGATGAAAACTTCCGATCTGGGCGGCGTGGATTCTTTATATTCGATTGTACAGATGCCTTCGGGGATTCCTGTGGCGACTGTGGCGATTAACGGGGGAGCCAATGCAGGAATTCTGGCGGCAAAGATCCTGGCGGTTTCGGATAAGGAACTGCGTGCCCGTCTGAAGGATTATTCGGAAAAGCTGAAAAATGACGTGGTGAAGAAGGCAGAAAAGCTGGAGGAAATTGGGTATCAGAAGTATCTGGAATCGATGAAAAAGTAAGGCGTCAGGCGAAAAAGAAGAATAAAGAAAACCTGGACAAAGAAGTATGTACCAGTTGAAGAAATGAAGTAACCAGTTGAAAAGCAAATAGGTCAGCGGGAAAGATAAATCAAAGGCAGCGTAAACCAAAGGTAAAGGAAAGGATAAAATTATGGATTACAGACAGGCAGGAGTGGATATTGAGGCTGGATATAAGTCGGTGGAATTGATGAAGGAGCATATTAAAAAGACGATGCGCCCGGAGGTTTTAGGGGGAATCGGCGGGTTTTCCGGCGGATTTTCTCTGGCTCCGTTTATGGGAATGGAAAAGCCGACCCTGCTCTCCGGGACAGACGGCGTGGGGACGAAGTTAAAGCTGGCGTTTTTAATGGATAAGCATGATACCGTGGGGATTGACTGCGTGGCGATGTGCGTAAACGATGTGGCCTGTGCGGGCGGTGAACCGTTGTTTTTTCTGGATTATATTGCCTGCGGAAAGAATTTTCCGGAGAAGATTGCGACGATTGTCAGCGGAGTGGCCCAAGGATGCCGACAGGCCGGCGCGGCGCTAATCGGCGGGGAAACGGCAGAGATGCCGGGGTTTTACCCTGAGGATGAGTATGATCTTGCCGGTTTTGCCGTGGGCATTGCTGACGAGAAGGATATGATTAACGGCGCGGCTCTGGCGGCTGGCGACGTGTTAATCGGTATGGCTTCTTCCGGGGTTCACTCGAACGGATTTTCCCTGGTTCGCAGGGTATTTGCGCAGGAGATGACCAGAGAGGGTCTGGAAACGTATTATGATGAACTGGGGATGACCTTGGGTGAGGCACTTCTTGCACCGACGAAGATTTATGTTAAGGCTTTGAAGGAAGTGAAGGCGGCAGGCGTGAAGGTGAAGGCGTGCAGCCATATTACGGGCGGCGGGTTTTATGAAAATGTGCCGAGGATGTTAAAGGACGGCGTGCAGGCGGTGATTGAAAAGAACAGCTACCCGATTCCGCCGATTTTTGGCCTGCTTGCGAAGAAGGGAAATATCGAAGAGAAGATGATGTATAATACCTATAATATGGGTATCGGCATGATTGCAGCGGTTGCAGCAAAAGATGAAAAAGCGGCTCTGGCGGCTATCGAGGCAGCCGGAGAAAAGGCGTATGTGATTGGCTCCATAAAAGAGGGAGAGAAGGGCGTAGTGTTATGTTAAGAATCGGTGTGCTGGTTTCCGGCGGCGGGACGAATCTGCAGGCGATTTTCGATGCCATGGACAGCGGAAAGATTAGAAATGCCGGGGTTGAGGTTGTGATCAGCAATAATGAGGGGGCCTATGCCCTGGAGCGGGCGAAGAAGCACGGCGTGGACGGCCTTTGCATTTCGCCGAAGAACTTTGCGGATCGTGAGCAGTTTTACCGGGCGCTTTTGGATAAGCTAGAAGAGTATTCGTTAGATTTAATTGTGCTGGCAGGCTATCTGGTGACGATTCCGCCGGCGATGATTGCCCGTTATAAAAATCGGATTATTAATATTCACCCTTCGCTGATCCCGTCATTCTGCGGTGTGGGTTATTACGGGTTAAAGGTGCATGAGGCGGCATTGGCCCGCGGCGTGAAGATTACCGGGGCAACAGTGCATTTTGTGGATGAAGGGATGGATTCCGGGCCGATTATCCTGCAAAAGGCGGTTGAAGTTCTGCCGGGCGATACGCCAAAGGTATTGCAGCAGCGGGTGATGGAACAGGCGGAGTGGGTGATTCTTCCACAGGCGATCGATAGGATTGCGAATGGGGAGATGGATGGATATTGATAGAATTTTACATGTGTTTTGTCTGGCTGTTTGTACCCTAAGGGCAGGATGGGCTGTGAACGTGTGAACAGTAACATAAACGATGTACAGAACGGAGGAAGCGATGAAGGTTTTAATTGTGGGCAGCGGCGGAAGGGAACATGCGATTGCCTGGAAGGTGGTGCAGAGTGCAAAGGTGGATAAGATTTACTGTGCGCCGGGAAATGCGGGAATCAGCGAGTTTGCCGAGTGTGTTCCGATTGGCGCGATGGAGTTTGAGAAGCTGGCGGCATTTGCAAAGGAAAAGGAAATTGATTTAACCGTGATCGGCATGGATGATCCTTTGGTCGGCGGCGTGGTGGATGTGTTTGAGCGCGAAGGGCTTCGGGTGTTTGGGCCGAGGAAGAATGCGGCGATTTTGGAAGGCTCGAAGGCATTTTCCAAGGATCTGATGAAAAAATACGGTATTCCCACAGCAGCCTATGAAACGTTTAACCGGGCGGAAGATGCGCTTTCTTATGTTGAAAAGGCCGAAATGCCGGTGGTGTTAAAGGCAGACGGTCTGGCACTGGGAAAAGGCGTCCTGATTTGCAATAATCTCGACGAGGCAAAGGCGGGAATTAAGGAACTGATGCAGGATAAGAAATTTGGTTCTGCCGGGGATTGCATCGTGATTGAGGAGTTTATGACCGGGCGTGAGGTGTCCGTGCTTTCATTTGTAGACGGAAAAACGATTCGGATCATGACCTCGGCGCAGGATCATAAGCGTGCGGGCGACGGGGACACAGGCTTAAATACCGGCGGGATGGGGACATTTTCGCCAAGTCCGTTTTATACCGGGGAAGTGGACGCTTTTTGTAAAGAGCACATCTATCAGAAAACCGTGGACGCTATGGCAGCGGAGGGCCGGGAGTTTAAGGGGATTATTTTCTTTGGGCTGATGCTGACCGAAAAGGGTCCGAGGGTGCTCGAATATAACGCCCGCTTCGGCGACCCGGAAACCCAGGTGGTGCTTCCGCGGATGAAGAATGATATTGTGGAGGTTTTTGAAGCCTGCGTGGACGGAAGGCTTGATGAAATGGAACTGGAATTTGAGGACAATGCAGCAGTCTGCGTGGTGCTCGCCTCTGCGGGCTATCCGGTGGAATATAAGAAGGGTTATCCGATTTCGGGACTTGAAGCTTTTGCAAAAGAGGACGGTTATTTCGTGTTCCATGCAGGGACGAAATTTGCAGAGGATGGAAAAACCTTTTTAACCAACGGCGGCAGGGTTTTAGGTGTGACTGCGACAGGAGAGGACTTAAAAAAGGCAAGGGAAAACGCCTACCGGGCAGCGGAGTGGGTTTCCTTTGAAAATAAATATATGCGCCGTGATATCGGGAAGGCGATTGATGAGGTGTAGGTGAGCAGGGCAAAGGTTTTCGGCGAAGAGAAGGCCAAGGAAGTGAAAGTCCACGGTGAAGAACTGAAAGCTTCCGGGGTTAAGTACTGCGACTGCCCGGCTTGTGCCGCAGTGGAAGCGATTTTGGGGATGAAAGAGGAACTTTTAGCAGAAGAATAGGGGTTAGAAAAGTTTTTTGCACATGCATTGGAGAGTCGGAACATAAGTTCCGGCTCTTTGCGTATAGGAAAAATGTGGAGGATGGCGCTTCTGGTTTATGCGATTGTCTTTTCGCGCCCGGTTATCCGCCTCCAGCGTTCAACGACTATCCCCCACAGCGGGATCAGCCAGAGGTAAAAGGATACTGCCATAGAAGTGAGCGGAGCGCCTAAGGTGGCTAAGGGTACAGCGCCGGCGACGCCCCAGGGAATCAGGGCGCAGATGACAATGACCGTGTCCTCAAGTGCCAGGGCCAAATCTTCTTTATTATCGTAGAGATCCTCGCAGAGCTGGCAGGTGAGAAGGGTTCCCAGGCTCTGGTTGCAGCTAATCCCGCAGGAAATCAGGGCGGAAAAGGTTACGGTGCCAAAGGTTCCCAGACGTTTACTCTGACGGATAAGCACCTCCTTGATCGGCAGGATCAGCGGCGTGTGGGAAAAGATGCCGGAGTAGGAGGAGGAGATCAGGACAATGATGCACACATGCAGCATGGAGGTAATCCCGCCTCCGTTGAGGAGTTTTGCAAGTTCGGTTCCTTCCGGTGCTGCATAACCCCGGTAGAGAGAGTAAAAAAGTTCTGCCGGATTGGTTTTCTGGAGAAGGAGGGCTAGGACAATCGAGGTTAAGATACTGGCCGTCATCGTCCACCGAACATCGATGTGCAAAAGGGACATCACCAGGATAAGGATGGCGGGCAGGCTGACGATCCAGTGCAGGGAAAAGTATTCCTTAAACATCGCCACAGAGGAGGTGTCCGGCCGGACGGAACTTCCCCCGGCAAACACCGTATATAAAACCGCACTCAAAATAAACGGAACCAGACAGGAGCGCATCATCCGCTTAATATTGCCGTAGATATCCGTCTGCGTCAGAGAACAGACAAGCTGAGCGCTCGAGGACATGGGGGAGCAGCGATCGCCGAAATAACTGCCGGAGAGGATTGCGCCGCCGAGTAAAAACGTGCTGATCCCGGCAGTACGTCCAATCAGCATACAGATAACGCCCATGGTACTGAAGGTTCCAAAGGAAGTCCCGGTTAAAAAGGACATCATGGAACACAGCAGGAAGGTGCAGAGGACAAAAAACCTGGGCTGGATAAACGAAATCGAGTGGTACAGGATGAACGGGATGGTTCCGCAGAAGCGCCAGCTTGCCGTCAGGCATCCGATAAGGACAAGGATGATCAGGATGTTTGCCACCTTTGTCATGCCTTCTTTCATCATCAGGACAGTGGCTTTCGGGGAATTTCCTTTTCGTATACTGTAGATGCCAAAGCAGAGCACACCGAATAAAAGCGCAAAAATAAGATCGGTTCCGCTTGCAACGCAGAGAATTAATCCGCTTAAGAAAAGTCCTAAGGTAATCTGTTCTGCTGTCATAAAAGTACCTCCGTGGTTATTGTGTTAGTTGTTGGAAATTTTTTCTTTCTGCGCCGGTATTTTAGTTAATTTTAACATATATGGATGAAGAGTGTCAATGCATGATGCATCATAAAAATAAATTTCAGAAATCGTAAGAATTCGACCGTTTCATGTAATTGTTCCTTTTCCGTTTTTCTGTTACACTTTTACCTGTCGAGAAATCCGGAAGGATATCTGTATGCCATTTGGCGGTACGAAGGAAAGTCCTTTGCGGGCAAAGAAGGATAACCAATTGAAAATTTAAGGAAAAACGGAGTGAATTACTGATGAATAACCAAAAAACCATGTATTACAAAAGCAGCATCCAAAAAGCCGTTGTACATACCGTGTTTCGCCGTATATTTTCCGGTTTGCTGGTGCTTGGGATTGCTTTGTCTTCTGTGCTTTTTTCTCCTGTTACCGTGAAGGCACAGGATTGGGAGAATCTGGACGGGAAGTACAGGATGCCTGATGGGACACCGATTGAGGGCGCTGTTGCCCGGGGAATTGATGTATCTTACTGGAAGCAGGAAGTTGACTGGGAGCAGGTAGCCGACAGCGATGTGGATTTTGCCATGCTTGGAACCCGTTTTCGCGGCGAGGTCGATCCTTATTTTCCTGTGAATGCCCAAAAGGCCAGGGAGGCCGGGTTAGAGGTGGGTGCCTATATCTATTCTTATGCGACAACGGTGGAGATGGCCGAACAGGAGGCGGATTTTGTCCTGGATCTTGTTAAGGACTTTGAAATTTCCTTCCCTATAGCTTTTGATGTTGAGGACAATGCCACCTTGGGAACACTTACTCCGCAGCAGGTCAGCGAAATTATTAATGCTTTCTGCGGGAAAATTGAAGAGGCAGGCTATTATCCCATGCTTTATGCTAATGAATACTGGCTGAACAATAAGATTGATCTGTCCATGGTTTCCTATGATTTATGGGTGGCCCGCTATAATACGATGTACACCGTCCAAAACCCGTCCATGTGGCAGGCGACGAATACGGGAGCCATCAGCGGGGTGAACGGAAGTGTGGATATTAATTTTTTATTTACCGACTATTCCTTTATCATTCCTGCCAATACCTGGAGAGTGATTGCCGGAAACCGTTATTACTACCAAAATCACAAAATGCAGAAAGAATCATGGATTCATGACGGGATAAACTGGTACTATATGAGTGCGGCCGGAAATCCGGAAACCGGCTGGAAGCAGATAAACGGCGTGTGGTATTATCTGGATTTATTCGGAGCGATGCAGACGGGCTGGCAGCAGATAAACGGTCTGTGGTATTATCTTGACTTGTCCGGAGCGATGCAGACGGGCTGGCAGCAGATAAACGGCGTGTGGTATTATCTTGATTCGTCCGGAGCGATGCAGACCGACTGGCAGCAGATTGACGGGCAAATTTATTATTTTGACCCTGCGGGCGGCCAGATGATTAATCTGGAATCTCTGCAAATGCCTGCAAACACAGATATAGTTTCATAAAACGGATTTTTGTGCGTATATTCACTGATAAGATTTCAAAGAAGTGCTGGTCATTAGTAAAAATCTTTGTTATAATATGATAGAAGCGTCAAAAGCTCTTTTGCCGCTTTTTATGAACCAAGTACTACATAAGGAGTGTGTGATTATCCATGTTTAAGCGAACAAAGAAATTTTTACTGCTCAGCCTTGCCTGCATGATTATATTATGTTCTGCTGTTTTTTTCTGGGTAGCGGAATCGATGACCGGAAAAAGTCAGGAAGCAATTAGTGAGATCGGTATGATTTATATGTCGGAGATGAGCCGTCAGCTTCAGCAAAAGTTCAGTGCAATTATTGATCTGCGCCGTTCGCAGGTTGAGGGAATTGTTCGCCGTACTCCGCCGGAGAAATCCGCATCGACAGTGAATCTTTTTGAAGAACTTGCTTTAAGTGCCAGCGTTCGCGAATTTGAATATCTGGCGCTGTACACCGAAGACGGTGAGGAGGAAGTGATCCTTGGAGATTCCATGGAGATTATTGACCGGAATGAATTTCTGGAAGCTATCCAAAAACCGGAAAAGACCGTATCCAGCGGTATATCCACGGAAGAAAAAAAATATCTTCTGCTTCTTGTTGATGCTGCCTATCCTATGGGAGACGGACGGACCAGCAAAAGTCTGGTGGCAGGAATTCCCATGAATTATCTGAGTGAAGCTCTGGTTCTCGACGGAGATCATTCCATGGTTTATTCCCATATTATCCGTCGGGACGGAAGCTATGTTGTGCGAAGCGGAGAGGGATTTCAGAATACTTACTTTGACTATCTCCGGGAAGTTTTTTCGGAGTTTAACGGCAAAGGCCCGGAAGATTATGTCAGGGAACTTCAGAATTCGATAGAAACCGGCAATGAGTATTCAAGCTTATTGGTTATCGACGGTGTTCACCGTCATTTATACGGAGCCTACCTGCCAAGTTCTGACTGGTATCTGGTAACGATTATGCCTTACGGCGTGTTGGACGATGCAATTAATAACCTGGGAGATCAGCGGCTCTATGTTATGCTGGAGGGATGTATCGTTATCCTGGTCGGCGTGCTGGTGATTTTCTTTATTTATCTTCACCTATCCCAGCAGCAGATGTATGAACTGGAAAGAGCCAGGCAGGAGGCTATCCGTGCAAATAAAGCAAAGAGCGATTTTCTGTCTAATATGAGCCACGATATCCGGACGCCGATGAACGGTATCGTCGGAATGACGACGATAGCCATAGCAAACATCGACGATCCCAATCGGGTAAAGGACTGTTTAAAGAAGATATCGCTTTCGAGCAAGCATTTACTGGGACTGATTAACGATGTTCTGGATATGTCGAAGATTGAGAACGGAAAACTTACGTTAAATATGGGCCAGCTTTCTCTGCGCGATGTTATGGATAATATTGTTACGATTATTCAGCCGCAGATTAAGGCAAAGAACCAGCACTTTGATATATTTATTCAGAAGATGGAGAGTGAAGAGGTTCACTGTGACAATGTTCGCTTAAACCAGATTTTAATTAATTTACTGTCTAATGCAATTAAGTTCACCCCGGAGGGCGGAGCCATTAATGTGTACCTGATGCAGGAAGAATCGCCTCTGGGAAGTGATTATGTGCGCTGCCAGTTCAGGGTTAAGGATACCGGAATCGGTATGACGCCGGATTTCCAGAAGACGATCTTTGAAACCTTTACCCGGGAAGATAACCTTCGGGTGCAGAAAACCGAAGGAACCGGGCTTGGCATGGCGATTACCAAGTGCATCGTGGATGCTATGAAAGGCACGATTGATGTCAACAGCAAGAAGGGTGAAGGAAGTGAATTTATCGTTACCCTGGATTTGGAAAAGGCTCTGATTAATGAAGCAGATATGCGGCTTCCTGCTTGGGATATGCTGGTTGTGGATAATAATGAAGACTTGTGCATCAGTGCCGTTGCCGCTTTAGAGGAAATCGGCATTAACGCAGAGTGGGTTTTGGACGGCCGGACGGCAGTGGAGATGATTGAAAAGCGCCATAAGGAGAATAATGATTATCATTTTGTTCTGTTAGACTGGAAGATGCCGGGAATGGATGGTCTGGAAACCACCCGCGAGATCCGAAAAAGAGTGGGGGATAAGATACCGATTTTAATTATTTCCGCTTATGACTGGAGCGATATCGAAGAAGAGGCACGGGAAGCCGGTGCGCATGGGTTTATCTCCAAGCCGCTGTTTAAATCCAACCTCTATTACGGACTCAGCCATTTTGCCGAGCAGGAAGTTGAGGTGGAGCTTGAAGAGAAGAAAGAGGAGTTTGATTTAACCGGAAAGCGTATCCTTTTGGCCGAAGACAATGACTTAAACTGGGAAATTGCCAATGAAATCCTTAGTGCAGTGGGTTTTAAGGTGGAGCTGGCAGAGAATGGTCAAATCTGTGTGGATAAGTTTAATAATTCCGAGGTTGGCTATTATGATGCTATTTTAATGGATATACGGATGCCGGTGATGGACGGTTATCATGCAGCTATGGCTATCCGTAAGCTTGAGCGTTCCGACAAGGGGCTTCCGATTATCGCGATGACGGCTGACGCCTTTTCCGAGGATATCCAGCGCTGTCTTGACTGCGGGATGAATGCGCACATCGCAAAGCCCATAGATATCCGGCGCTTAATGGAAGAACTCAGGAAATTTTTGCGGTAGAATTTTTGCTGCTGTGAATCTGTGAACAGTAATGAAGTTTTCTTATGAACCAAAACGGGATTCTGCTTGGCGGCAGAATCCCGTTTTGACGTTCTTATCATTTTTATCGGCTTAATATGGCCATTAATTCCTGTTCCGGCATAATGGGGGATAAGAAAGCTCCCTGCTGCAGATCACAGCCAAGGTGATCTAAAAGCTCTTTTTGCCTTTGGGTATTTACGCCGCTGGCAATCAGCTTCTTCTTCATCCGCCGGGCAATCTGCATCAGCCCTTCGTTGATGGGTCTGGATTTTTTATTATTTTCCAACTGCCAGACAAAACTTGGATTAAACTTTAAGGTATCCACGGGAAGTTCAAAAATCCAGCTCAGCCCCGTACTTCCGGAACCGAAGTTATCTAAAACCAGTTCCACGCCCAGCCAGGAGAGATTCTGCAAAAGCACGGAGATATCGCAGTAGGCGGAACCTGCGGTAAATTCATCAATTTCCAGTGCCAGTTTTTTGGGCGGAATCTGGTATTCTTCTATAAGCTGGGAGATTTCTTCGATAAAATCTCCGTGCAGCAAAAGAGAAGGCGGTATGGATACAGCGATGGATTCAAATTTCTTTCCCTCTTCCAGAAGCCGTGCAATCGCAGCGGCGGCCTGGTTCAGCATGTAGTATTCGACGACACGAAGCTGCCCGGTATCCTCGGCAATGGGCAGATATTCTTCGCTTCCAATCATGCCCATTTCCGGAATAAATAACCGCATAAGAAGTTCCGCCCGAGTAAACCTGCCCCGGCGCTGGCTGTATATCGGACGATAGCTGATTTCGACCTGTTCTTTCGTGATGGCGGTACTTATGTTTTTGGCAATGGCCTGACGGCGCAGGTATTGACCGTGAAGTTCATTGTCATAAACAACAATCTGGTTGCTGCCCCGATCCGTTCCGGAAAGGATGGCAAGGTCTAAGTATTTTAAAAGCTCACCGGCGCTGGAGGGAAAGCCCGGATAAGCACAGAGGGCAATCTGTGCCGTACAGAAAAATTTTTTATCTTCAACAATCCAGTTTTCTCCAAAACGGGCGATAATCTGTTCGGCGGCCTGCTGCGCATCTTTTACGGTTTTGTTCCGCATAATAATGATGAACTCTACGCCGATATTTCTGAATACGCTGCAGCCGGTCTTTCTTTCCAGATATTCACGGACAATATCCAGCAATGCGTTACACTGCTCAAAGCCGAATAAATCGTTCATCCGTTTAAAGTTTTCAATATAGACTTTCATAACGACCCCCTGGCCGCTGATTAAAAACTGTCCCTCAAGCTGGCTGAGCCAGGAGCGCTGTGCGGGCTGGGCAGGGGGCCTTGCCGCTACAGCAGTCGTCTGTGTATGATGTGCAGAGGGGGATGCTGCTGTTTTTTTTGTCGGTTTTTTTGATCGTCCAAACATTTTCCATTTCTCCTTATGTCTACATTCCATTCCTCTGTCTAGTATACATCGAATCAGGAAAGGTTGCAAGTCGGGAGAATAAATTGTTACTGTTCACATAGGTCTGCGCACTTGCTGCGCTGACCGTAGGTTAAACTGGGCCAGTGAGCAAAAATCCCATC
>ERZ808037.1661-NODE-1661-length-13573-cov-3.935462_pt1 | contig 13573 bp, 11 predicted proteins | sample MGYA00380190_ERZ808037 | MGnify/ENA primary metagenome ERZ808037 (study PRJEB31490, sample SAMN06133399) | mouse gut metagenome | isolation source: J9 | host: mice | place: China: Chengdu | collected 2015-05 ...
GGCCTTTTGTCTGTAAATATTCTGTCGTCATTTTTCATCTCATTCCGCCGCGCGAACGGCAATTTTTCAGCCTTCCCAACATACCGTCTGTGGCGGTTCTGACCGCTTCCATGAAAACACCCGCCGCTACCCCCTTGCCAGAAAGACAAGTCCATGCAGCCCATATCCTATAGCATTCCTGTTTTCGCATATTTTTTAGAATATTGTCTCCTGTGCAGATGTCCCTGTTGCCATATCTTTTCACCGTTTTCCGGGGCTGAGTCCATCGCCTTTATCTTTTCTTAACTCTGCAAGCAATTCGGCAGCACCCTTTTTAACGTCTTCCACTATTTCATCCGGTGTCATCCTAATATGTCGCAGAGAATTATATTCCCTGATTTCCCTAATGTCATCCACGTTAAACTGTTCGCTTATTATCGGTTTTATATCATCCATTATCCGGCTCCTAGAACCCCTGCTCCGTCCTCCTGATGATATCGTCCTGCAGGGACTTGGAAAGGGTGGTGAACAGCGCGCTGTAGCCTGCCACCCGCACCACCAAGTGTGCGTACTTCTCCGGATGGGCCTGGGCATCCAGCAGGGTCTCCCGATCCACCACATTGAACTGCATGTGGCTCCCCTTCTGGTCAAAGTAGGAGCGGATTAAGGCCACGAAGTTCTCCAGCCCTTTCTCGCCGCTGAGGGCCGTGGGATGGAACTTCTGGTTGAACAGGGTGCCGTTGGAGGCGATGCCGTGATCTAACTTGGACACGGAGTTTGCCGCCGCGGTGGGGCCGTACACATCCTTGCCCGCGGAGGGGGACACGCCGTCCGCCACAGGGGTATGAGCAAGCCTGCCGTCCGGGGTGGCTCCGGTCTGGGCTCCCAGGGGCACATTGGCTGAAACGGGGTACAGCCCAGCCTGGAACTGCCCTCCTCTGGGATTGCGGTACTTCAGCAGCGGCTTCGTATAGGTGTACGCCACATCCCGGGCGAACATGTCCACTTCCTCGATATCGTTTCCGAACTTGGGCACTGCGTCAATCATCTCCCGCAGTTCATCGAACCTCTTCTTCTCCTCCGCCGGAATCTCCGCGTTCATCACCGCCGCAATCATATCGGCAATCTGGCCCTCGTCCACGGTCATGCCATCCTTCTCCATCTCAGGGTTCGCAATGCCAATCTCAGAAAGATTCGCCCTTTGAATCTCCCTGAGAATCTGGGTGACGATTTCCCCGGCGCTGACGGCATCGAAGCCCTGACCGTAGTTCATGGCAAGGGCCCGCTTGTACTCCGCCAGAGTCACCTTTTTCTCGTCAAAAACAAGCTTTTTAATCGCATACAGGGAATCCGCCATGTTGGCGATTCCAAAGCCCTGAGGGCCGGTGAAATTGTAGACCGCGCCGCCCTCCTGGACAGTCTTCCCCCGCTTGATGCAGTCGTCCACCATACAGGACAGGAAGGGCAGCGGGCATCTCGTGGCATGGGCTACGTCGATGGCATTGTCCGCGTTCACCAGCAGGGAGATGTTATACTCCATCTGCTTCTTATAGGCGTCATAGAACTCCTGGAAAGTGGACATCTCCTCCACCTTTCCGGTCTCTATGCTGATTTTCTCACCCTTGTCCCAGCCATTGGAGAACACCAGTTCCAGAGGACGGCACATATTGTAGAACGCCGCGTCATGCCAGCCTTCCGTCTTGCCGGCTTTCTGGGGCTCCACGCAGCCGATGATATTGTACTCCCTGGCATCTTCCAGCGTCAGGCCCCGGCTCAAAAGGGAGGGGATGATGACTTCGTCATTGTAGTAAGCAGGCAGCCCGATGCCCGTCCTGGTCAGATCCGCCGCTTTCAGCAATAAATCATGGGGCGACTTGTTCCACACCCGGATGGAAAGGGATGGCTGAGGCAGGAACACATGCTTGGAGGCCGTGATGCACATAAAGCTCAGGTCGTTCGTCACGTCCAGCCCCTCTTTGTCCTGCCCGCCCACAATCAGGTTCTGGAACAGGCTGTAGCCCGCGAACCCCTCCGCGCTGGCGGCGTCCCGGCATTTGTTCAGGTCATTCAGCTTCACCCAGATGCAGTCAATCAATTCCTGGGCAAACTCTCTGGTCAGCTTTCCGCCTTCTAAATCTTTCTTATAGTAAGGATACATATACTGGTCAAATCGTCCCGGAGAAATGGAGTGCCCGCTGGATTCCAGCTGAATCAGCTGCTGGATGAACCAGAAGCTCTGGCAGGCCTCATAGAAAGAAGAAGCCCCATATTCCGGCACCCGGGCGCAGTTGGCCGCTATCTGCAACAGCTCCTGCTTTCTCGTGGGGTCCGTACAGGCAGCCGCCTCTTTCTTTGCAAGCTCGGCATATCTGCGGGCATAACGAATCACAGCCTCACAGCTTAGGATGGCCGCTTTCAGGAACTGGCTCTTGGTGCAGTAATCCCCGTCGCCGGGATTGCAGCTGTCCAACTCCTCCTGCATCTCCCCGATAAGCCCCCTGTAGCCTATGGCCAGAATCTTGTCATACTGGACGGTCACATGGCCCACGCCGTTGTAGAAATAGTTGCCGGGGGTAAAGATATTATGCTCGATGGCCTTCTTCGTCTCTTCCGTCATCAGGGAAGTGGCAAGCTCGCTGGTGGTCTTCCCCTCCCAGTAGGCATCCGCCTCCAGCAGCTCTCTCTTGGTCCGATCCGCTATGTAGAAAGGATCTGCCTTACGGGTGGCCACTGTCTCGAACTCTCCCTCCAGCCATTTATAGGAGAATTCCGGATAGGTCTGGCAGCCTCTGGGGGCGATGGTGCTGCTGCCCACTACCAGCTCCTCGTCTCTGATGATGATGGGGATATTGTCCAGAATATGCTCAAATGCCAGAGCCCGCCGCATGATGATGGGCTTGTCCTCGGTGGCCTTGTAAGATTCCGTGATCAGCCTCGCCCGGGCGGATTCGATCTCCGGCATCCTGGCGTACAGATGCGCCACCAGCCTGGGGATTCTCTCTGTCTTGGGGATTTCCTGTGTGTAATATTTTGCCATGAGCTCTCCTTTCCATACTGTCCGCTTCGCATGACTTTCATTATATTATTGTTCTCTTCTCTTTACCTGTGAATCCGGCTCTGTTTGCCGGTTTCCGGAAAACACTCTGCTTCCTATGGCTCTCCGGCTGTTTCCCGCCTGTCTCCACAGATGCCCTTATAGTCCAGTATATGCCCATATCAACCGGATGTCAATAAATCTTCCATTTTTCTTATTGTGATTTTTGTGGTTTTGCTTTGTTTTTTGTTGTTTTTGCAAGTTGGAATCCGCCAGATAATTCACACCGTTGCCGATTATTCCCAGCTGAATCTGGCAGATTCCCTTCGGATTGTTTCCCATAAAAAAAGAATCCCCTTTATTGGAATTCTTTTCCACATGATGTCCGTTCTATTGCATGTCTGTCGTTTTTGTTTCATTCACCTATCTGAGATATCAGCTTCAAACTGGCTGTTCATTAGCTTCTGTCACACTTTGCCTCAGCTGCCACCCATGACAGACGCACTTTTTTCAATTTCCCTCTTCCCATTTTTCGATATATGTGTTATAGTAGAGACATGGAAGCATAGCTCAGCTGGGATGAGCGCTCGCCTGACTAGCGGGAGGCCAAGGGTTCGAGCCCCTTTGCTTCCATTTTTATTTTAAATCAATTCCCTTTTCTATCCTTTCACGAAAAAACTGAATCAGCGGCCCATTGCAAAAAGCGTTCATCATTGTGCCAAGACCCACAATCGTCCAGATATTACCGTGTCCCAGAAGACAGAAAACGATTCCGATGACAATGACAGTCACATCCGCCGTCATTCTGGCAAGCCGGAAAGAAATTTTTCCTTTCGCATATTTTGTAATAATGAGCGGAGTGCTGTCATAGGGAGCGATTCCCATGTCCGCCGTCATATAACATGCGCAGCCCAGTGAGCAGAACAATGTCCCCAGCAGGAGGAACAGGATCCTAAGCGGCATCGTCACATGCAGACCCGCCTGCTCCAGGCACAGCCAGTACAGAAAATCAGCTGTGTATCCCACGCCCACCATATTGACCACCGTTCCCAGACCGATACAGTCTCTTTTTGTAAACCATACAACAATCAACAATACAACATTTATGGTCAGCTGCCAAGTCCCAAAAGACATCCCCAGGAATCCGCTGATGCCCAGATTCATACAGGAAAAGGCATCCACCCCAAAGCCGCTCATACGGTAACATGCCACACACATGCCGATCATCAGAATTCCCGCCAGCATCATCCATATCCGCTTCGGACTACACTTTTTCATCCAGTTCAAATCCCCGCCACCTCCGCCCTTCTCTCAAACCACAAAAATACCGCTTTCAGGAATCCGGCACACAGACAAAAGCGGAAAGCCATCCGGCAGACCGCCCTGTCCATGTCCGTCTCCTGACGCGGCAGTTATTTCCTACCATGAGAAAATCATCTCTTCAGCAGAACCTCGTCCTCATACTTCTTCACTTCGCCGTAGAAATCCCTGTCGGACACCACGCCGCAGCGCTCGCAGTACTCATTCCACACATCGCCGAAGGGCAAGGTCTTCACCGCTTCCTGCATCACCATCAGTTCCGTCATCCGGTTCTCGTCCTGAAGCTTCTTCAGCTCCCCATGGGGCATGCACATGGCGGAGAGCAGCGCCTTCTGCCAGCTGCGGAAGCCCATGGCCCAGGCGGAGACGCGGTTGATGCTGGCATCGAAGTAATCCAGCGCCATGTACACCCTGTCCAGGCCGTCGCATCTGACAATCTCCTTTGCCATCTCTTTGGTCTCGTCATCGAAGAGCACCACATGGTCGCTGTCCCAGCGGATGGGCCTTGTGATGTGCAGGGCAATCTCCGGATAGAAGCACAGCAGCGCCGGAATCTTGTCGGATACCATCTCGGTGGGATGATAATGCCCGTTGTCCATCAAAGGCAGGCATCCCTCATGGGTGGCCGCAAAGCTTAAGGTGAACTCCGCGCTTCCCGCCGTATAGGCCTCCACGCCGATGCCGAACACCTTGGACTCCACGCAGGGCTTCACTTTCGCCTTGTCAAAAGGCTCCGAAAGAATCTGCTCGATGGAATCCTTGTATCTCTCTCTGGGCCCCATGCGATCGGCGGGCACATCCTTGAATCCGTCCCCAATCCAGATGTTCATGACGCAGGGCACCCCTGTCTCTTCCGCAAAATACTGGGAGATGCGGATACATGCCTTGCCGTGATCGATCCAGAATTTCCTGGTCTCCTCATCCGGGCTGGTCAGGGTCAGGCCGTCCTTGACCTTATCGTGGGAGAAAAAGGTAGGGTTGAAGTCGATGCCCATGTTCCTCTCCTTGGCGAACTCCACCCATTTGGCAAAATGTTTTGGCTCAATCCTGTCCCGGTCAACGAACTCGCCGGGCTCGAAGATGGCATAGCTGGCATGGAGGTTCAGCTTCTTTCTGCCGGGCATCAGGCTCAAGGCCTTGTCCATGTCCTGCATCAGCTGTTCCGGGGTCCTGGCCTTTCCCGGGTAGTCGCCGGTGGTCTGGATGCCGCCGGTCAGGGGGCCGTCATGGTCGAAACCGGTCACATCATCGCCCTGCCAGCAGTGGAGCGCCACAGGAGCCGCCATGCACTTTTTGATTGCTTCCTCTACGTCCACGCCGTAGGATGCGTATATCTCTTTTGCGGATTCAAATCTTTCCTTTGCTGTCATTTCTTCATCCTTTCTTGGCCTTCCATGAACTTCTGCTCATGAAAGAAATCTATAACTCCCCCATGCATCCCAATGCTCCACCATAAACGAGCGCCAGTAGCTTAGAGGGGGCACACAAACCCACAACGCGGGCCGCCTTTGAGACGCAGGTTCAGCGCACAGCTGTCAAAGCGGCCCTCCTGTTTACTTGGGATTTCGTGCAAGAGAGCACGAAACACCTGGCGGCGTCTCTCCCACGTCATTCCCCGACCCGGGACCAGATCAGGGCTGATACTGGCTTATGGGGAAAGACCTGAACACGCAGGCCCTGGCTGCCTTCAGGTCAGCCAGCTCCCCCGCCGCCATCATCTGCGCGGCCACGTTTCCGATGGCCGTGGCTTCCGTAGGCCCTGCGTACACGGGGATTCCCGTGGCTTTGGCGGTCAGCCTGTTCAGGTATTCCGCATTGGCGCCGCCGCCCACGATATGGATGCGTTCATATTTCTTCCCGGTCATGCTCTCCACCTGCTTTATGGTCTGGGCATAGCACTGGGCCAGGCTGTTGTAGATTACGGACGCCACCTCCGCCAGCCCCTCCGGCACCTGCTGCCCGGTTTCCCGGCAGGCGCTTCGCACTTCCTCCGTCATGTTGGCCGGTGCCAGGAAACGGTCGTCGTTGCAGTCCACAATGGAGGGGATGGTGCATTTGGAAGCCATCTCACAGATCTCCCCGAATCCCAGATCTCCGCCGATTTCCTTTTTCACGGACTGAATCATCCACAGGCCCATGATGTTCTTCAGATAGCGGAAACGGTAGTCATACCCGCCCTCGTTGGTCAGGTTGTTGGCCATGCTCTCAGGGGAGCAGTCCGCTTTCATGATCTCCGTCCCCATCAGCGACCAGGTCCCGGAGCTTATGTACAGCGCGTCGTCACTGTCCGTGGGGACCGCGATTACCGCGGAGCCGGTGTCATGGGTGGCAGGTTCCACTACCTTGCAGTTGAATCCCACTTCCCTCTGCACCTCAGCCGTCAGGTCGCCCAGCACTGTGCCCGGAGTGACTATTTTCTGGAAAATCCGCTTCGGATACCCCAGCTTCTCAATCAGCTCCATGTCCCAGTCTTTTGTCCCGGGGCTCACCATCTGTCCCGTGGTGGCTTCGGTGTACTCCGTGACCGCCACGCCGGAGAGCATGTAGTGGAAATAGTCCGGCATCAGCAGCATAGTCTCCGCCTTTGCAAGCTGTTCCGGCTTCTTCACCTTCAGAGCCATCAGCTGATAGATGGTGTTGAAGATTGCTTTCTGGATTCCGGTGCGGGCATACAGATCCTTCTCGGAGATGATTTTATATACCTCTTCGTCCATCCCCTTCGTGCGTCCGTCCCTGTAAGCCACCGCATTGCCGATACGCTCGCCCTTTCCGTCCAGCAGCACGAAGTCCACGCCCCAGGTGTCAACGCCTACGCTGACGGGAATCTTCCCCATCTGTGCGCATTTCTTCATGCCCAGCTTCACCTGTGCAAACAGCTCGTCCACATCCCAGACGTTCTCGCCGTCCTTCTCCACCATCCCGTTGGGAAAACGGTGCACTTCTTCCAGCACCATCTTACCCTCCTCCAGATGGGCCAGGATATGGCGTCCGCTGGATGCGCCGATGTCAATCGCAAGATAATACGGGTTCATTTGCCATCCCCCTCCTTTATTTCATGATAACTGGATTGTATCATACTTTCCGGCACAAAAAAAGAAGTTTTTCACATTCTCCCAAAAACCGCGTTGTCATTCCTCATGTTCAATGACTCTTACCGGCAGCATCCTGTTTTCAGCCTCAGAAGAGCATAAGCCTCCGGAACCCTGCTGAACCATCGGAAAAGTCTTCTCCACTTTCTCCCCGGTAGCAAGATTCTTTGCAGACACTGTCAAAATATTATAGTGATCAATATCAAAGGTGACCTCAATCCGGGCTTCCCCTTTCTTCGCGGGAAGAATTCCATCCAGACGGAAGTGCCCCAATGGCCTGTTGTCTTTTGCAAGCCGGCTCTCTCCCTCCACGACGCTAATGTCTACAGCTGTCTGGTTATCTTCAGCAGTCGAGAAAATCTGTCCGCGCTTAATAGGTATGGTCGTATTGCGCTCAACCACTCTGACAGCCTCCCCATCCACGGTCTCAACAGCAATAGACCTCGGTACCACGTCCAAAAGCAGAAAATCGTCTGCAGAAGAATTGTGCATCATCTTTCCTCCCTGTATCGATGCGCCTGTCGCTACGCACTCTTCCAGGTTCAGGGACTTATCAGGCTCCTTTCCCGTAAACTGTCTTACCTTATCCTGGACTGCGGGGATACGTGTGGATCCGCCTGCCAGCAACACTCTGTCTAAATCGCTGTTGGTCAGCCCCGCATCCTCCATAGCCTTCTGTACACAGCCGACTGTCCTCTCTATCAGGTCCCTGGTCATCTCTTCAAACTTCCCGCGCGTCAGGTCTCCGTCGAAATGTTTTGGACCCTCTGCAGTCATAATGATGAACGGCAGGTGGATGTTGGTGACCGTAGCATAGGAAAGCTCTTTCTTAGCCTTTTCAGCGGCTTCTCTCAGTCTCTGCATGGCCGTCTTGTCACCTGAAAGGTTCAGGCCCTCCTCTTTCTTGAATTCGTCTAACATCCACTGCACAATCCTGTCATCAAAAGCATCTCCTCCAATTCCGCTATCCCCATTCACAGTCAGGACTTCAACGACACCGTCCCCTATTTCAAGGATTGAGACATTGAAATTGCCGCCACCCAAATCGTAAATCATTATCTTCTCAGTTTTCTTTTCCCCGTAGCCTCTGTTGAAGCAATAGGCCAGCGCCGCTGCAACAGGTTCGCCCACAAGCCTCTTTACATCCAGACCGGCAAGCCTGGCGGCTTCCCTGACTTCCAGGCACTGCAGACGATTGAAATAGATAGGCACCGTAAGCACCGCTTCCACAACCTTCTCCCCCAGATAGCCCTCTGCGTCCTCCTTCATTTTCTCCAGCACCATGGCATACATCTGACAAGGGGAATATTCTTTCCCGTCAATGATATGTATTTTTTCCGTCCCAATATCCTGTTTGATAGAAAAAAATGTCTTTTCCGTATTAGTGACAGCCTGACATCTTGCAGCCTCGCCCACCAGCCTCTCACAGGTTTTGGATGACGCCACGACAGATGGCGTGGTCATCTCTCCCGCCGCATTTTTGATTACAACTGGCTCGTCAGCTTCAAACACTGCCACACAGCTGTTGGTCGTGCCTAGGTCGATTCCTATAATCTTTCCCATCTTTATACCTCCAAATCCATTGAAATAAACCTCTGTCAATCGTCACCTGGTAGACATAGTAGTTGAGCACATTTCGCACTTGCTTCATGGTGCTTTTGCTTACTTTATATCGCCATCCACGATTCCATGTCACCCTCTTTCTCGTCCTTGAGCATGCTCCATACATATTCCGGCAATCCGAAATCCTTATATCCTTTTCCTTTCGTTACATCGATTTTTTCTATATCATATACTGTACCATGATACAAATCCCTCATTTTCAGACATCCCCCTTTACCGCATCCATATATGATTTCAAGTCCAGCAATATTCCCTTTATCCCCATGGTATTGTATTCCTCATAGCAGATATCAATATAAGAAAGCAGGTCGTATTCATCCAAAAGGTTGCTGACCATACAGTAATCAATGCCCCATTCCTGCTTCATGCAATTGGCAATTGTTATCTGCATATTCAATACATTATCATCTCTGGTCACACCGATGCCCCCTTTCAATTCATAATGGTTATGTCTGCATTTTGTTCCCCATACATGATAAGCGCTTCGTCTTCTCTTACATCCAGTTCAGCGAGAATCAGTAACGATATGATAGGAATTCAGGAGTACCCCGTTCTTAATCCCATTACGTAACAAGATCCATCTGCTGAATACCAGCTTCCTGTGCATGGTTAATGTTCAGCTCAGGCAGATTGCTCAGATAGCTTTCCACATTTCGGTATTCCATCTCCTGGTCGACCAGATGCATCTGTCAAATTTATTATACTCTACTTCACCGGGCCTTCCCGCCCTTCCCCAGCTCGTAGGGCGTCACCTGGTAGACGTAGTAGTTGAGCCAGTTGCTGTAGAGGTTGTTGCTGTGGGAGCGCCACTGGAGGAGCGGCCTCTCCTTGGGGTCGTCATTTGGGTAATAATTGTACGGTACCTGGATAGGCAACCCCTTGTTCAGATCCCGGTAGTATTCATTGTTCAGGGAATATCTGTCGTACTCCGGATGTCCGGTGACGAATATCTTCTTGCCGCCCTCGGCGATGGCAAGGTATACGCCAGCCACCGGGGACTCCGCCAGCACTGTCAGCTCCCTGCAGGCATGGATTGCCTCCGCGGGGGTCTCCGTGTGGCGGCTCTGGGGCGCCAGGAAAATGTCGTCGAATCCTCTTACCAGGGGAATCTTCCTGTTCTCCACCTTGTGCTCATACACACCGAACAGCTTCCGGGGAAGCAGCTTCTTGTCTATTCCATAATAATGATAGAAGCCCGCCTGGGCCGCCCAGCAGATATGCAGCGTGGAAGTGACATGGGTCTGGGCCCAGTCAAAGATTTCACAGATTTCCTCCCAGTAGTCCACCTCATCAAAGGGAAGCTCCTCCACCGGCGCCCCCGTCACAATCATGCCGTCATAGTCCCTGTCCCGTATCTCGTCCAGGGTGGTGTAGAATTTGTTCAGATGGCTGGCCGATGTGTTCAGGGACACGTGGCTCTTCACATTCAGGAAAGTCACGTCCACCTGGAGCGGCGTATTGGACAGGGCACGCAGTATCTGTAGTTCCGTGTCCTGCTTGACAGGCATGTTGTTCAAAATCAATACTTCCAGGGGGCGGATATCCTGATGCATGGCCCGGAATTCATCCATGACGAATATATTTTCGTTTATCAATATTTCTTTTGCCGGTAAATCGCTCTGTGTCTTGATTGGCATTTTGTCTCCTCCTTGCTGCGCTTCTGCAGCTGCTTTCTATAATGAATCTCTTCTGTTCCCGTATCGCTGTCCAGAGTCCTCCATAAAAGCTGTCCTCTGCCCCCGCAAGTTCCCCCTGAAGCACTAGCCCTCTTCCGCGCTGTCTATCTCGTAACGCGCCAGAAAATCCGCTTCTGACAGGACCGGTATCCCCAGATCCCTGGCCTTTTTGTTTTTCGAAGAGGTGGATGTCACGTCATTGTTGATCAGGCAGGTGGTCTTGCTGGTGACGCTCCCTGTGACTTTCCCACCCTTTTTCTCAATGGCTTCCTTTAAGTCATTGCGGCTGGCGAACTTGTTCAGGGATCCGGTTATGACGAAGTTCAGGCCGGACAGCGTCTGGCTTCCCTCCTCCACCCTGGGAATCTCAATCTCCAGCTCGCCTGTCAGATCCGCTATTCTGCGGAGATTGTCGGCATCCTGCATGTAGCTTACGAAAGCCGTGGCTATGACTTCCCCCACGCCGTCTATGGCGCTTAAGGTCTCTACGTCCGCCTCCTGCATCCGTTTTAAGTCATGGTCGAAAAAGCGGCAGAGCATCTTCGCGTTGGCCACGCCGATATTGGCGATGCCGAGACCGTATATCAATCTGGGCAGAGTGGTGTGCCTTGCCTTCTCTATGCTGTCCATCAGGTTCCGATAGGATTTCTCGCCAAAGCCCTCCATCTCCACTATCTGCTCCCGGTATCTGTCCAGATGGAACAGATCCGCGAATTCATGGATGAAGCCCAGGTCTATGAATTTCTCCAATGTGGCTTCCGACAGGCCGTCGATGTTCATGGCATCCCGGCTGACAAAAAGGGTGAAAGCTTTAATCTGCTTGGCAGCACACTTATCATTGGTGCAGTAGAGTGATTGAACGTCATTTACCTGGCGGATTTCCGTTTTTCCTCCGCATACCGGACATTTCTTCGGAATTACCACAAGCTTCCACTCCGGTCTTTTCAGTGCTGATTTTCCGAAGTTCCCCTCTTCCTCGGAATCGCCTGTTTCTGCCCCGTCATCTTCCGGCGCGGACTTTCTGCCTTCTTCAGAATCATCGGTTTCTACATCGGCATCTTCCAGTGCGGACTTTCCGTCATCTCCGGAATCCTCTTCTTCCGCATTTGCTTCTTCACTGGGCACTATTCCATTGCCATCTGCCGTTTCCGTAGAATCTTCTGCTTCCGCGCACATTTTTTCCAGCTCCTCTTTGGCCGTAAGATTCTCCGCAATCTGGGGGATAATCATATTCGCTTTATACACTGTGATGCGGTCGCCGATTCCCAGCTGCAGAGCCCGCAGGATGCTGATATTGTGGACGGAAGCGCGGCTCACCGTAGTCCCCTCCAGTTCCACAGGCTCGAAAATCGCCACCGGGTTAATCAGCCCTGTCCGGCTGGCGCTCCACTCAATTTCTTTCAACGTGGTCTCCCGCAGCTCATCCGCCCATTTAAAGGCGATGGAATGCCTGGGAAACTTCGCCGTCCGCCCCAGGGACTGGCCATATGCGATGTCATCATATGTCAGAACCAGTCCGTCCGAAGGGATGTCGTAATTTTCTATCTTTTTCTCAAACAGTTCGATGGTGTCCAGAATGTTCTCTTCCGTCACCAGATAATGCTCCACCACCTCGAAGCCCTGTTCCTCCAGAAAGCGGAACTGCTCCTCTACGGAATCGCTGAAATCCGGACTGTCCGCACCTGTCTCAGGCTCTCCGAAACTGACTGATTGAGCGCCAGCCCCTGGCTCTCCGAAACCAGCCGCTTCCGCTCCTGGCTCTGCCACTCTGGAACCAATCGCTTCTGTACCTGGCTCTGCCACTCTGGAATCAGCTGCTTCCACTCCTGGCTCTGCCACTCTGGAATCAGCCGTTTCCGCCCTGGCGCTTACCAGCGTAAACGCAAAGAACCTCACGTTCCGCTGGGCGGTGACCTCATTGTTCAGCTGTCGCACGGAGCCGCTGCAGAGGTTCCTGGGGTTCTTGTACTTCGATTCCACATCCTCTATCCCGGCATTTATTTTCTCAAAATCCGAATAGCTGATCACCGCCTCGCCCCGCAGAATCAGCTCTCCCTTGAACGGAATCTCATAGGGGAGGTTCACGAAAGTCCTGGCATTGTTAGTAATGACTTCCCCTATCTCTCCATTCCCTCTGGTGACCGCCTTCTCCAGCTTCCCGCCGCGGTAGGTCAGGACTATCGTCAGGCCGTCCAGCTTCCAGCTTAACACCGCCGGATGCCCCTGCAGCCAGTCACGTAGCGCCTCTCTGCTCTTGGTCTTGTCCAGGGAAAGCATGGGGCTTTCATGCCGCTCCTTGGGCAGCTCGTCCACAGCCTCATATCCTACGTTCACCGTAGGGCTGTTAGCCAGCACCATGCCGGTCTCTTGCTCCAGAGACTGCAGCTCGTCATAGAGGGCGTCATACTCCCAGTTGCTCATGATCTCTTTGTCTTCCGCATAGTAAGCCCTGGCAGCTTCATTTAAAGCCGTCACCAGGTATTTGATCCGTTCTATTCTTTCAGACTTTGCCATTTGCTCCCAACCACCTTTACCTATCTTTCCTGATTCTATTGTCTTTTCTGCATGTCTGCCGCCCGCATGCCCTGCACCAGACTCCCATGCTCCGCACACCATGAGAAAAATTTTCCACGCTTTCCTCTCACCGCACTACAGCAGTGCAAACTGTCCTTACTTCCCCCACGCTCCAGCATCATGCCTGTAGAGGGAAAAAATGCAGCGGACATCGGAATATCCCCCGCGCTTCATACGCTTTGAAAAACGTTTCCGCGCTAATCCTCCGTATCCCGCTTTTCCATGGAATGCCTTTCTTCCATGGAATGCCTTTCTTCCATGGAATGCCTTTCTTCCAT
>ERZ808037.1662-NODE-1662-length-13570-cov-3.575113_pt1 | contig 13570 bp, 9 predicted proteins | sample MGYA00380190_ERZ808037 | MGnify/ENA primary metagenome ERZ808037 (study PRJEB31490, sample SAMN06133399) | mouse gut metagenome | isolation source: J9 | host: mice | place: China: Chengdu | collected 2015-05 ...
TCGTACCAGTGTTTTCTGCGCATCTATATTTCGGGTCCTAAAGCCTGACTTGAGCTGTGGCTTTTCTGCTTTGGGATGCCCTATCCATCCACCGGCCAGAATCACTTTGGCCGGTGCCGCATAACGAAAAGAGACATTCCTGATTGTTTTTACCAGCTCTGCTATCGACCTCGAATAGAATGCAAATTCATTTTTCTGTTTTGCATAGCTTTATAAACGGATAAACGAAAATCAAAATTCTCTCATTAGCTTATTTTCCGTAAAAAATCTACAAGGCAAATTTCCTTTGCCTTGTAGATTATAATTTAGCTCCTATATTCTTTTTCAAAACACTTTCCGCGACAAATCCCGTTCACGGCAGCAGATGCCCGCGAGCCGCAATATTTCCGGCAGTTTTATTCCTTCATCAGTTCCAGAAGGATTTCCTTTGCTTTCTCCAGCTGATTATCGGGACGATCCTCATTGCCGTAATATGCCTTACCGTCGAATTCCACCTCCACATCGGGTGCGATACCGATACCATGGATATTATGACCATTGGGCGTATAATATGCACTGATGGTAATCTTCACTGCCGAGCCGTCCTTGAAGGGCATTATCTGTTGTACAATACCCTTTCCGAAAGTGGTCGTCCCCACCAAAGTGCCGATTCCGTGATCCTTGATGGCTCCCGCCATAATTTCGGATGCACTTGCGGAGTTCATATCCACCAGAACCACCAAAGGAGCCTCAAATTCTCTCTTCCCGTCGCACGTATATTCTACCCGTTTACCGTTCTTATCCTCAGTGTAGACAATCATTCCCTCCGGCAGAAGCATTCGGGCCATTTCCACCACCGCGTTCAGGCTTCCGCCCGGATTCGCACGGAGATCCAAAATCAACCCTTTCATGCCGGAACCTCTGGCCGTAGCCAAAGCGTCCGCAAACTGGTCAATGGTTACTTCGTCAAACTCGGAGACCTGAATATATGCCATTCCGTCTTCCAGCATCTCCAATGATACGGTAGGATTCTCCACTTTTCTCCGGGCCACGGTGACATCCAGATAATCCGCCTCGCCTTCTCTTACAATGGTCAGAACCACATCCGTTGCCTCCGGTCCCTTTATCATGGCCACCACTTCCGTCAAAGACAAACCGTAGGTGGATTCTCCGTCCACCTCGTAAATCAAATCATTGGCACGCAGATTTGCCGCCTCTGCCGGAGCCCCTTCAATGACACCGCTGATCTTAGGCAGCGAAGTCTCCGTATCCAGACTGATGTATGCCCCGATTCCGTAATAAACCCCTTGGGTCTGTTCCATTAACGACCGCAGCTCTTCCGCCGAGTAGTACTCGGAGTAGGGATCTCCCAAGGATTCCATGATTCCTCTGTAGATGCCGGTCTGCATATCTTCGTTGGAAACATCCCCCAAATAGTAATATTTGTCGATCGTCTCCTCCAGCCCCTGAAGCTTTGCGATGAGTTCCGGATTAATAGCCGAACCTTCTTCAAAGTTCGTCTGGTCAGGCGGGTCTATCATCTGCTGTATGGAGTCTTTCAGTCCGAATCCGATATAGGCAATGGCGAAAATAAGAAATGCTCCGGCTAACCCCAGTATCATCCCGCCGAAGAACAGTCCCTTCCCGCTGCCTTTTGCTTCGCTTTGAATCTGTGCGCGGGTTCTTCCCGGTTCCATATAAGCGGAAGAGATATCCGGAAAGGCATTGCCAGCCTCCGGATGATTTGAAGTATTAGCGCCGTTTGATGAAATATTATCAAAGTAGCTTTTATTTTCGTCCATGATAATCCCCATTTCTGCGCTGCTCTTTGCGCATAAGCGACTTTGCGGCAAGCAGCGCACAGACACAAGTCGCCTTGTAAAAATGTAAATGCAGATTTATTCTTTTAAGTAATTCCATGGAGAGGTGTATTCCCCGTTCAAACGCACGCTGAAATGTAAGTGATTCCCGGTAGAACGTCCGGTGCTCCCCACTGCTGCAATCGTTTCTCCCCTTACGACAATATCATCTTTCTCCACATACAAAGCCGAAGCGTGCATATAGATCGTATACAGTCCGTCCCCATGGTCAATCATCACATAATTTCCCATAGTGCCGCTGTATGTGGCCGCAACCACCACTCCGTCATAAGCCGCATAAATAGCGGTTCCCTTGGGCGATGCAAAGTCCACTCCGTTATGGAATTGTTCCACTCCCAAGGTCGGATGAATCCTCATACCGTACTCATCCGATATTCTGGTATAAGATGCAAGAGGAAATTTAAACATACCGCCGTCATAAGTCAATACCTTGCCGTTGCTGGCAATGATTCTCTTCTTCTCCTCGGCAATGGCAGCTTCTAATGCGGCAATCTCCTCTTCCTGCGCTTTTATTTCCGCCTCATACTCCTTAATTGCATTAGTCTTATTGTTGATATCGGTCTCGTAGCTGACAATGTCCCGGGACTTTTGATCAATGAGATCCTCCAAATTCTGCTGTTCCAATTCTACATTGTACTTGGCCTGATCCAAAATCTGCTTCTCCAGTTCCAGCTCGTCTCTGCAAAGTTCCACATATTCGCGGATCTCTTTATAATCCTGCCACAGCTTACGGTCATATGCCACTACTTTTTCCACATAATCGGCCTTATTCAGAAAATCTCCGAAATTGGACGCCTTTAACAGCAGATCCACAAACTGCGGCGTTCCCGTCTCATATACAAATCTTATGCGGGCAATCATGGATTCTTTCTGATTTTCTTCCCGCTCCAAAGCTTCCTCCAATTCGGCCTCGTTCTGTTTGATTTCTTCTTCCTTGGTAGCAATCTGCTGATTCAGTTCGATAATATTCTGTTCTATTTCCATTAAACTGCTGTCCAGCTGCGCCACATATTCCTTCAGATTAGCTCTCTTGGTTTCCAATTCTTTTTTGATTGTCTGCAAATTGGTAAGGCCGTTTTGAAGAGCCTCCTTTTCCTCTTGAGCCTGTTTAATCTGTTCTTCTTTCTCCCGGATAATGTCGGAAGTAACGGGAGACGTATTTGTACCGGCGGCCACCGCCGTTATCCGCATACAGGCTGCCAGACACAGCACTAAACATATACAAAGAAATTGTTTCTTCATAGGCACCTACTTTATACACGAAGATGTTTGCGCACGGTTGAAAAGCTTCCCAAAAATCCGATTCCTATTCCCACCGCGAGGGACACAGGCGTCAGTATCCCAAACAATTCGTCCACCGACAAAAATTTCAGAAAACTGCTGAGAATGGAAAATCTCTCCATTACATATGACAACGCATAATTATAAATACTGTAAATGATACCCAGAGGAATAACCGCTCCCATTAATCCGATCAGCACGCCTTCCAGTACAAAGGGAGCCCTGACAAAAAAGTCCGTTGCACCGATATATTTCATAATGTTAATTTCCGCAGATCTGACGGAAATTCCGATAGCAACGGTATTGCTGATCAAGAAGATGCTGACTGCCAGTAATATGGCAATGATTCCCATGGATACATATGCAATCAAAAGGTTTACACCGCTTAAAGTATTGGCGGTAAGCTCGGAATAATTTACCCTACGGACCTCCGGTATAGACTGCAGCCATGTCACAAGAGCGCTCTGCATGGACACGTCACTTAAAAATACCTCATAGCTGTTCTCGCCTTTTAAAGGATTTTCCGGAAATCCCACGGCATATACTTCCCCGTAACTTTGTGTGGCAAATTTCGCCCATGCCTCGTCATCGGAAATAAATTTGACTTCCGATACTTCGGAGCGTTTGGCAATCATTTGCCCCAGCTCTTCAATTCGCTGGTCGGAAGGAACCACATGATCGGGGCTGCAGTTCGCCCCGTTTAAGGCGTCCCCCTCATAGTGGAAGAACACCGTCACGGATATCCCCTCCTCCGCGGTCTTCACGATACTCTGAAAATTTGCCACAATGGCGTAAAACAGGCCGAACAAAAACAGACAGGCGGATATAGTCGCGATGGAAGCCAGAGAATACCACTTATTGCGGAAGATGTTGGCAAATCCCTGTCTAATGGTGTAGAATAAGCTGCTAATCTTCATCGATATATGCTCCCCCTTCTTCGTCGCTGACAATGACACCCTTTTTCATGGTGATAACCCGCTTGCGCATGGCATTGACAATCTCCCTGTTATGGGTCACTACTACCACCGTAGTTCCGCTCTCGTTAATTTCTTCCAGCAGCTTCATAATTTCCCATGAATTCTTGGGATCCAAATTACCTGTGGGCTCGTCCGCCAGCAGAATGGAAGGACTGTTAACCAACGCTCTTGCCAGCGCCACACGCTGCTGCTCGCCGCCGGAAAGCTGTGTAGTCTTCGCTTTATATTTTCCGGCGAGCCCTACCGTCGCCAAAATTGCAGGTACATTTCTCCTGATTTCCCTACCGGGAGTCTCCACGATTCTCTGTGCAAAAGCGACATTCTCATACACATTCCTGTCATTCAGCAGACGGAAATCCTGAAACACCACTCCAAGGCTGCGGCGGAATTTAGGAATCTGTCTGTGGCGCAGTCTTCCCAAATCGTTTCCCAGCACATATACATCGCCGCTGGTAGCCGTCAATTCCCGCAGCAGCAGCTTAATCAAGGTAGATTTACCGGAGCCGCTGTCTCCTACTATAAATACAAATTCCCCTCTCCCGATACTTAGCGTTATACCATTCAGTGCCGGAGAACCCGTTGAGTACGTCTTATTAACCTTGTTCAGGAAGATGACGCCATTTTCCTCTATCATCTGCTCCCGTCTTTTTCTCTGTATTACTTTGTTAGCCATCCGTTTACCTCTTGCGCGATTTACTACAAAATCCCCATTATCATTACGACGCCTAAATTCCCTGACTTTTATGCATTGTGGCGCCGCCGGTTGTATGGGAGCTTTGAAAGTGCTTCGCAATTATTCCTCTTCATGCCTGTCGTTCCATCTATTTGACGACAAAATTCTAACTATGGTTCCGCCCCGCACTCATAAAAATGAATTCCCGATTCGTTTATTTGTATCTATTGACTGTTTTCGGAGACACCAAGGGCCTTGAAGCCACATATTTTATCCCCGTTTTACTAACGGAAATTTTTCCAATACCTTAACCGGAATAAAATCAAAAATCGGCATTTTCCATGTATTTCATATATTTTACAACCATCAACGCAATCTTAAAAGTAATAGCGTCTTCAAAAATGCGCAGATCCAGCCCGGTACTCTTCTGAAGCTTATCCAAACGATAAACCAGTGTATTCCTGTGAATAAACAACTGTCTGGATGTCTCCGAAACGTTCAGGCTGTTTTCGAAAAATTTATGTATGGTAGTCAGTGTCTCTTCGTCAAATTCATCCGGACTTTTTCCGCCGAAAATCTCTCGGATAAACATTTTGCACAGCGGAATGGGAAGCTGGTAAATCAACCGCCCTATCCCCAGCTCACTGTACGCGATAATCTGTCTCTCGTCAAAAAAGATTTTACCCACATCCAGCGCCATCTTAGCCTCTTTATAGGAACGGCTGACTTCCTTGATCTCCTGAATCACCGTACCGTATGCGATTCTGATATCCTGAATGCCTTCCTTCTCCAGAGACTGCCCCAGAGCCTTTGCAGACTTATCTATTTCTCTGGCCGGATCGCTTTCGGAGAGTTCCTTGACAACGATCACATCATTTTCATCCACGGCAGTGACAAAGTCCTTGCTGTTGCTTCCGAAATGCGCCCGTGCCAGCTCCAGCACATTATTGTCCTTACCGTTTGCCGATTCCACCACCAAAACCGCTCTGGGGGCATCTGTCTGAATGTGAAGCTTCTTGGAGCGGCTGTATATATCTACCAACAGCAGATTATCCAGCAGCAGGTTCTTGATAAAATTATCTTTATCAAAACGTTCCTTGTATGCCACCAGAAGATTCTGCAATTGAAAAGCCGCCATTTTGCCGATCATATAGACATCTTCCCCGATTCCGCCGGCCACAAGCACATATTCCAACTGCTGCTCGTCAAAAATCTTAAAATACTGATACCCTTGAATTTCCTGAGAATCTGCGGGGGAAGCCGCAAATTCAACCGCCGCTTTGGAACAATTCCTCATTTCGGTGGTTGATGCCACGTCTTTTCCGTCCGTATCCATAATACAAAACTCGACTCTGGCTATTCCTTTGAGACCTTCAATAGTATTCTGCAAAATTTGATTTGAAATCATAACACCCCTACTTCCTCGTTTTTTCGATCCCCGATAATACACTTTCATATAAAGAGTACAAAAAACGACATGAAAAAGCAATAGGTTTATATGAAAATTCACAAAAATATTTAAAAAACAAAAAAACTGCCCAAAGTTTCACCTTCAGGCAGCTACACATTCCTATCTCAGGTTCAGACACTCATATCAAAGTTCGCACCAACTGCCGGATTCACGCTTCTCTCCATGGCAGCTGCATCTATCATCTGCACCAGCCCGTCTCCCAATGCTTCGTTTGTATCCATCGTCTTGCTGAGCACTGCCACACCAATCTTTGACATGGTAGAAATAGCACTCAAATCCATCGACAAACCAGCAATATCCATAGTAAATGCCCCCTTTCACAATGATATTTTCTTTGGTGTGTATATCATAACACAGAATTTTCCCCAATACCAGACCTTCCTGAATTTTTTCATTTTCTTAAGAAATATGTTGTACTGTTCACTTGTTGTCACCGCGAAGTCAAAATTGCGTTTTTATGCAATTTTGCGAGACATGCGGGCGCCAAAACGCATTCTTTCCGCGTTTTGTGTGCATTCTTGTAACGGTTCAGTGACCTGTCTGAACTGTTACAATATGTTGTACTGTTCACTTGCTGTCACCGCCAGATGTTTTCACGCTGTTTCTGCGTGATAAACCCGACACAGACATGCGAGAAATATCTGTTTTTGTGATTTCTGCGCACCTGTTGCCGTGAACGGAGGGAACAGCAACAATACAGCACATTACTTTGCCGTGCTTTTCGGATTCTCCTCTTGACGCGCCGGTCTATTAATGGTAGACTGGACACAAACACAGTCTATTAATCATAGACCAAACAAAATGATCGCTCGCACAGATTGCAGAAGCCGTAAACAAAGCGCTTCGGAACGGAGGGAATATGTTTGACCAAAAAGCCCCGACTCTTTTCAGGACAGCCGCCTGCCTGTTTCTATCCGTCTTGACGTTCACCGCTTGTTCACCGCAGGAACAAGCCCAGACCGAAAACACCGCTCCTGCCCCTTCATCGGAAACGCTCATTTCTTCCGATGAATATGTACCCGTTGCGGCTTGGGATGCCTCCGGCATTGAACTTTACGCGGCACATAAATTAATGGGGGATACTCTCTATTATATGACCGGAAAATGGGATTCCGCAGAAGGCGGGTATAGGGAAGCTTCCATATGCAGAAAAGAACGGGACGGCGATGCGGAAACTATTTTGAACTTGGACGGGGAAGGGGAAAAGTTAATTCTTTATCTTCTGGATGAATCCGAAAATTTATATTACCTGCATTCCGCGCAAAACGGAAGAGATCAGGAGTATATTTGGACAAAGCTCTCTTCCGATGACGAAGTCCTATATGAAACAATCATCGACAGACCTTCCGGCAATAGGGAACAAGAGGCGTTCGGCAGACTATGCACCTCATTTTTGGGGGAAATAGACAAGGACGGCAACATTGCCGCCGTCAATATGAGCGGCGATTTGTATCTGTTTGACGAAAACGGACGGTTCCGCACTTCCGGCAAAACAGGATGGGACGAAAATACATATAATGTTCTGGAATACGGAATGGTAAATGCCGGCCGCCACGGAATCTTTCTCTATCATGTAAACGGCGGTTCCGTCTCCTTGCAGCAGATGGATATGTACAAGGGGGTATTAACGGATGCGGCGGAAATCAAGACAGATTCCCGTTCCCTCATCACATTGGAGCTTTACAACGGTTATGACCAAGGCATCTATATTGTGGACGACAACAGCCTCTGGCAGTATAATTTTTCCGACGAAAAGCCCATAACTCTATTAAATTGGAGCGACAGCAACATCAGCATGGCCGGATACGGCATAGATGCCGTGGGCATACTGCCCGAAGAAAAATTTTACATCATGGTCCACCAACCCGGTGACACGGCATCCATGGTAGAAATTTCATTTCGAAACAGGGCGGAGATTCCCGAAAAGCAGACGGTTATATTGGCGGCAGGCATACATGCTCTTGATTCCCTGACGGAGCTGGTCAGCGATTTTAACCGCCAGAGCACGGAATATCAGGTAGAGATCCAATCCTTGGAATACCGTCCTTCGGAATCCGTGGATGATTACTCTGCTTTATACACGGATCTGCTAAAAGGCGAGGGCCCGGATCTCTTCCGTCTGGACGCCATGGGGATACCTAATTTAGCCGCCAAAGGCGTTTTCGAGGATCTCACCCCTTATTTTGCAGAAAGCAGTCTCGTCCATGAAAGTGATATTATCCCTTCCGTATTGGACATCTGGACTATGGACGAAAAAATCATTTTTGCTTTCGAAGATTTTAATATAATAGGATTACTGGTGAAAAAAGGCACTACCGACCAAGGAGTATGGACCCCTGACGAATATATCCGGCTGGCGGAAGAGCATCCTGATTCCATACTGACAAATCAGGATCCTCTCTATTTTTACAATGAAGTCTTTTACAATTCCATTTACGCCGATTTGTCGGATTATGTAAACTGGAAGACAGGGGAATGCCATTTGGACAGCGAAGAATTCATTTCCATGATAGAAAGGATCCGGCAGTTGGAACAGCCTGAGTTGACTCTGGAAACCATCACTGCCATGGACGGAAAAGAATATACCTTCAAAGTCTCCGTCATTGGGCAGGACGAAAACGATTTTTATAACGGGCTGCTTTTAACCCAATCTATGAACTTATTCGGCCTGCCAAACTATGCCAAGGTCCTTGAATACGGCGATTATGCCGAAATTGCAGGTTATCCTACGAACAAAGAGGAGCCCTATTATGATATGATGCCCCAAAATGTATATGCCATTAACAGCTCTTCTCAGGTAAAGGAAGGCGCCTGGGCCTTTCTGGAATTTATGTTGTCGGAAGCTCATCAAAATACCCTGACCTCCTTTCCGGTACGGCAGGATTCCTTTGACAAATATCTGACCAGAACGGAATTTAACAGAGGGAGAACGGTGGTTGACTTCACGGCGGAAGAGCTGGATGCCTTGCGTGAGCTTGTAAAATATGTGCATTGGACAAGCACTTCCACCGGAAGAGACATGCTGCCCCTTATCACGGAAGAAATCGAAGCGGTATGGGCAGGCGATAAGGCTCCGGCTGATGCCGCACGCATTATGCAGAACAGAGTCAGTATCTTTGTAAACGAGCAGCTGTAACCGAAAAAGTCGAATACAGGATAATGTGACTGCCTGCAAGGCAGATCTCATCCGGATTAGAGAATTCACAGAGTGATATTATGGAGGTTAAAATGAACGAATATAAATTAGCGGACTTTGAAGCCAAATTTGCCGATATCATTTGGGAAAGGGAACCTATTTCATCCCCCGAGCTTGTAAAAATATGCGAAAAAGAACTGAACTGGAAAAAATCCACCACATACACCGTTCTGAAAAAACTGATTGATAAAGGCGTCTTCCGGAACAAAGATACTATAGTGACCTCCATTCTTTCCCGTGAGGAATTCTATGGGCGGCAGAGCAGGCTTTATGTAAAAGAGACCTTCGGCTCCCTGCCCGGATTTTTGACCGCCTTCTTTCAGGGCAGAAAAATATCCCCGAAGGAAGCGGAAGAACTGAGAGCCTATATCGACCACTTTGAAAAGTAACCAATTAACCCGTAACGACTATTTCCCTAACGGCAGCGTAGTGTATTGTCTGCATTATACTTAGCCAAACACATTCTTTGCTTATCTGTTAGTTTTTGTGTATTGTAGATATTATAGTTAAGCTAAATATGGGCAAGACAGTGCAGTAGTATACTGACCAGATTACTTTCCGCTAAATAGCGCAGAATGAATTTTCAGTCTGCAAGGCAGATTTCCGACGGCATAGCGGCGGCTACTTCTAGGCAATCTAACGCTGCAGATGGAAATTCAGGCAAGATATTTTGCGAAATATAATACGGTCAGTACATTCGTACTCCATCCGGCCAGAAATTGAACCCTGAAGCAGCCTGTTTCGCGCCATCTGCGCCCCCACTTCGCGGGAATCAAGAAAGGTAAAGGTAATAACTCTATGAATCTTACAGAAATTTTCCTAAAAATAGTAAGCATGAGTATCACGGCATCCTATTGTGCATTGCTTATCTGTATCGCCAGATTCTTCCTGCGGCGCGCACCGAAACTATTTTCTTATCTGCTATGGAGCATAGTCGCTTTACGCCTTGTCTGCCCCATATCCGTCGAAAGCAGTTTCAGTATGGTAGACGGCAATCTCAGTATGATTACCGGGCACATTGAGTCAGTTCGAGAGAACTTCCGCCGCGACAATAGCGGTTATGACCGTTTCTCAGACGGAATATGCGATAATAATATGGCCGACAGCAGCGGGATAAACGGAAGCAATTTAAACGGCTGCAATATCGGCAGCGGTGACACAGGCGGTAATGGCTTAAGAATTGGCAATTCAGAAAACGGTTTCATCTACAGCATTATGAGCTGCAGTAACATAGATGGCATTCGCTTAAACTGCGGCAATACGGACAACAGCCTTATCAGCAACAGCGAAACCGACGGAATCGGTTTCATCAGCGGAAGCAGCTCCGACGCAGTAATTCCCGGCTCAAACCACGGCAATGCCAGCGGAAACGTAACGGCAGGAGTCGATTCCGGCAGCGACGGCCTCAACGGCGGTTCCACGGCAGCAACCAACGCAACCAACTCAGGCAGCGATGGCCTCAACGGCGGTTCCATAACAGGAACCGGCTTAGGCAGCGACAACCTCAACGGCGGTTCCACGGCAGCAACCGACTCAGGCAGTATCCAGTCCACAGTGAGCAAGGGGAACCTTCCCCACAGCCTCTTAACTGCCGCAGCCTGCCTATGGCTGTCAGGTATGCTTGGAATGTTCGGTTATTGTATTCTTTCATATCTGCGCCTATACCGCCGTCTTAAGGAAAAAGCGTCTTACACCTGCCGCTACAAGGAGATACCTGTCTATCATGTAAGAGGTCTGGACACTCCTTTTGCAGCAGGATTTACCAAACCGAAGATTTATCTTCCTACTGAACTGACGGAAGAGGAGGCCCGCCAATGTCTGGCGCACGAATACACACACATCCGCAGAAAAGACCACATCATCAAGCAAGCCTCCTTTTTATTGGTCTGTATATACTGGTTCCAGCCCTTAATATGGCTGGCTTTTCACCTAATGTCTAAAGATATGGAAATGTCCTGCGACGAAATGACTTTGCGGAAGGCAGACTTAGAGGAGCGGAAAGCATATTCTTCTACTTTGGTGCGATTATCCAGTGGAACACACCGTTTTTCCGGCTATCCTCTTGCCTTTAGCGAAAACAGCGCCTCCACCCGGATCAAAAATATTTTGAACCAAAAGAGGCCCACTGCTTGGATACTGGTCGGATGCAGTGTTCTTTTACTCCTGTTTGGTGCAGGACTTTTAACCAATCCCATAGGCCCGGAGGAAAGCGCGGCGAACCCCTCCCATTCTCTTACAGAGACTTCCGGAGATATTCCGGACGACTCCCTTGGCGGGAACCTGCTCTATGATCCTCCCGTTTACGACAATCCTTCTCCGGACAGCCGGCAGACGGCTTCCGGTTACGATAATCCTTCTCCGGACAACCGGCAGATGCCTTCCGGTTACGATAATCTTTCTCCGGACAGCCGGCAGACATCTCCCATGATAGAGGAATCGGAGGAAGAGCCTTATCCCGCCATTCTGCAAGAATTCTATCCGGAGCTGCAAAATGCTTATCGGGAAGGCAATGAGGCAAGCGCTTCGGAACTACAGCTGGAAATGAAATTGCGGATGGCCTCCTACTGGACGGATCTGGTAAGCCAACAGAGGAAAATAGAAACGCAGCTGGAGCAGCAGGCCAGCGGCGGCACCGGTATTACCGAAGAGCAAATAGAATCCTTGTACAAACAGCTGCTATCTGTTCAACAAATGGCTGCACAGACAAAGGAGCAAATGGACTATATGAAGAAAACCGTTGATGCCATAACAGGAGCCGCTAATATCGTTAAGGCTGCCGATTATGCAACGGCTTATCCTTTATCAGGAGTTTGTGTAAATAATGACACAATTGTCAGAAGTCTGCCAAAAGAATCCGCGCCCCAGATTGACGCCCTCGCTTCCGGCGATACGGTTACCGTTATCAGCTTTGGGCGGTATATGCTTCAGGAAGACCAAAATCTGGCTGATTTCTTATTATCCGACACGGAAATACAGCAGGAATATGAGAACTTTGCCGTTGTTCTGTACCATTCGGAGACAGATAACGGCAGAACCACGAGAAAAGGATACGTTGCCATAGACGCATTGGATATCTCCGGAAATGCCCCCGAAACCTATATGCATTGGATCGGGAAAACATGGAGTGAGGCATTCTGCAGTCAAGACGGTTCATTGTTGTATCAAATGGCGGCAGACAAAAAAAGTTTTATGAAATGGGAATATATAGCCGACATACATGACACGGAACCCGTTCAGGTGGAATTTAATACATCCAATCCTTACCCTCAGCAGTTTTACTCTGTGACCTTGCTCACGGACCGCACTTCCAAAAGTCTGGCGGTATCCGGCATGGATGACATCGCCCTGCAGTTCTTCGTGCAGACTCCGGAGGCCGGCGTATGGACTCAGAGGCAGGATCTGAAAATTGCCGCCACAGTCCGGGAACTGCAGAATGTCAAGCATATTTCCGATTTGTTAAAAGATACCGTTTTCTTTTCGGAGATCAGGAATTATGAGCAAGTGACGAGCTGCAGCGAATACCGGGACGCATATCTGGCCTCCCCCGGCTCCCATCCCAGCTACTTTGATTTCAATGGCAGCGGTTATGCGGCTTTATACTGCGCGGAGGACAACATTATAGCCAACACGGCCAGTTACCGCTATGAACTGGATTCTGCCGAAAGCATCTTGCAAAGATACTTAAATCTGTCCGGAGGCAATGGGGAAGCCGACACCTTGATCATGAGGCTCAGAGATGACAATAATTACATGACCGGACTCATGCAGCTGACTTTCGTGGAATATACCTTTGACAAGGCTGACGAGAACGGGCAGAATCAGATCACCGTTCCCATGTATCATGACAAATACTGGTATATCTGGGTGCCGGGACAGGATGAGGCGCTGGACAAAATCATATATGATTTGCAGGAAGATATTTCGACCGAATCATAACGATTCAGCCTTCCGCTAAATCCTCCGAATGACCTTTTCCTTAATCTCTATTTTGCCCTCTTTTAACAGCCTGCCCACTGCGCGCTTGAATTCGTTTTTACTCATACCGGTTTCATGGGTAATCACTTCAGGCGCTGCCTTGTCGGTAAAAGGAAGAACCCCGTCGTAGCTGTCGAT
>ERZ808037.1663-NODE-1663-length-13567-cov-5.649370_pt1 | contig 13567 bp, 14 predicted proteins | sample MGYA00380190_ERZ808037 | MGnify/ENA primary metagenome ERZ808037 (study PRJEB31490, sample SAMN06133399) | mouse gut metagenome | isolation source: J9 | host: mice | place: China: Chengdu | collected 2015-05 ...
GCAAGTCCTATGAACTGATTGAAATAATTTGTAAAATGGCTCTGGTCTGAAAACCCTGTCCGAATTGCCGCCTCCGCGGGAGGCACCCCTTCCGATAACAGCTTCTTTGCCTTATTGATGCGGATCGTCTCAAGGTAACGGTACGGCGTGACACCCTTTTCTTTTGTAAAGGCCCGCAGCAGCGTTGACTTGCTAAGTCCTGCATAACGGCAGATCCGGTCTAAATAAATATGCTCTGTAAAATGCTCTGTCATGTATTCACATGCCCTTTTGATCTCCTGCCTGCACTCCGGGATGCAGCTTTCAAAGGGCTGCCCGTAATTCCGGATCAGATGCGAAAGCAGAAACAACAGTGTTTCCTCCTTCTTAAACTCTCCTGTCCCTTTCATGGCCATCTCGTGCAGTGAACGCAGATGGCAGGCTGCCTCCTCATCATAGACAACATTTTCCGAAAACCCCGGAAGTTCCCGTTTTCCTGTGACTTCCTCCGCCAGATCAAGCATGACCTCCTTTGAAATATTAAATCCCCGGTAGTCAAATGTTCCCTCGTCACTCTGTACACAGGCATGACTGTCGCCCGGATTGAAAAGCACAATGCAGCCTTCCTCTATGGCATATTCCCTGTCCCTGCAGGAAAGCATCCGCTCCCCATCCTCCACAAACCCTATAACATAATGCTCATGAAAATGGCTCGGAAACGGCTGTACGATTCCCTCAAAACGGTATGCCTCAATCCTTAATTCATCATCATATACCACTGTTCTTGTTTCTTTCTTCATGTAGCGTTCCTCCTTATCGCAATTATTTTACCCTTTATCTTAAGATACGTCTTGTAAAATATCTTCATTTTTCAAATTCAGTCACTTTATTTCTGTAGGTGCTATTAAAATATTTCTTACTGCTATTTAGAACTGGTTTTCATAGAAAAAATCACCGCTTAAATGTATAGAATTATATCAAAATCAAAAGTATTGATAAATCCTCTGCACAAATGACTGCTTTTATGGTATGATACAAATACGTTTTTTCTAGGAAAATTAGCATTTCACAAGTGGAAAAGCGAAATTGTTAAAGAAAGGAAATTAACATTTAATTATGAATTTGAACGATTTAAAAAGAATAGAAAAGCTACCTCATCTCTCTGCTTTTTCTTCCGAACAACTAATCACTGAGCTAAGTCTTTATGAACGTGTTCTGATTACAACAGATGATGTAGGCTTTGTACCAGCTACATATGACGGTGATATACCATATGTTTGTGTAAGCAATGATGTAAAAATGCTTCATGAATTTTGTCAATCAGAAAAACCTATAATGCTTCCATGTTCGAATTGTCATGATGATCGGCCTTTCAAGCAATTCCAAGGGTGGAATCCAAGAAAATCCATTATTTCTAAAAGTGCTGAATCAAAACATAAATATACTCCTTCTGAATCTTCTGTTAATTCGGCATCTTCAATGGATAAAGAATCAGAAAAATATAACATGTTTAATCCAACACCAAATAAACCCCATTACAAATTTGGCGAAGAACGTCTTGCAGATATTGACCAATCACAATTTCAGGATTACCCTTGGGATATGTATGTTTGTGAATGTGGAAATCAATGTAAAAGAGGGATTTTAGACAATATATTTGAACTTCGAAAAGACTTTATCTGTACCCTAGATAAAAAGCATAAAAATTTTGTGAACTTTATTATAATTGCTGCTGTAACAGAAGAACCTGATGAGATGAAATCTTACTATAAAAGACAACTTGCAGCTCAAGCCAGGGATTCAACCACAGTCATAGCAAGAACCAGCGAGGAACAACAAGCTGAAGATTTATATAATAAATATTTCAATTCTCTTTTCTTAATTAAAGTGGGACAATACCCGTCATTAAAGGATTTGCAACTATTTGATACGAAGAAATATAGAAATGTTTTAAGAAAGAACTACAAAGATTATACTTTGGCATTAGCTTTATATGCTGATGGCATTGGAGCTGGTTCTTTTGTATACCTCCGACGCATACTAGAACATTTTGTTGAAGAAGTCCACTTAAGCTGTATAAAACAATGCGATGAAGCTGTTACGGCAGGTTCGGGCAACACATTTGATGAGGAAAAATATAAAACATTACGTTTTAACGAAAAAATCAGTTACCTAGAACAAAATTATCACAAGACAATAATTCCGACTGAATTAAACGACATTCGTGGGAATATTTATGGTGTAATTAGCAAGGGAGTACATGAATCTACAGAAGAAGAATGCTTACAATTATTTCCATCCGCAAAATATATCATTGATACTTTTATAGAAGAAAAAATACAGCAAAAGGCAAAACAAGAAAGGCTTGCCGAAGTTAAAAAAGCATTCCAAGGACAATAGTAAAAAACAGGCTCCTCCCCTCCACTTTAAGGGGAGATAGCCTGTTTTCCATTGTACTTTACTCTGTTTCTGCCAGTTCAAGCTCCTCAAATTCTTCATCTGTCATACCCCGCAGCTTCCCGATTACCCTGTTGGACAGCTCCACCATGTCCGGATCATCAAGGTGCGGCAAGGCTCTCTCCATATCCTCTATGGCCTTGCTCCGGCTCTCTCCTGCAAATACGCAGATATAATTTACTTCTTCCACGGTAAAATTATGATACATATCCTTACATCTCCCTCTGATTATTTTTTGCATTTTCCTGTGCGTCATGGTCTTTCCTCTGGCCGGAAACAAGCGCTTTTTTCTCCGCAAGGCGGGCTTTTAAGGAAGTCCTTGCCGCAGGGCGCTCCTGCTCCCTTTTGTTTTCTTCCTTTTGTGCCTTTTCCCCTGCGCCGTTATTCAGCACATTATCGACCATATTATAATTCTGCTCTTCCATTTCCTCAACTTTGGCAAGGGGTTTGTACTCTGTCAGTTTTTTAAGAATCTCCATAGCCTTCTCTTTTTCAGGTTCTGTTCCCTCTGTAAGTACATCAACAAGCCACAGCGCAATGTCATGGGTATCCCTCTGATTTAGGGCTTCTGCAATCTCTGACACGTTCACTGTCATGCTCTGGGAATTATCACGGTAAAGGGCGGTATCATAATCATATACAAAACGGTCAATCTCTACCGCAAATTGTTCTGCAGGTGTCAGATCGGGCATACGCTTCTCCCATACCTTCGCTTCAAATTCCTCGCTCATACGTCCGTCTATTTCCATTTCCGGCAGCTTTGCCACAAGCTCCGCAATCACTTCCATTGCCTGCGGATTGCCCTTGATGTCAGGGATATACTCTAAAATATCCAGGTCAATCCGTTTCCCGGTTAAAATGTCAATCCCCACATCCTCAAACGCCTCCGTTCCCGGTGTATGGATATTGACGCCGATTGCGGGGATACCGTTCATGCGCTCCGGCGGTATCTGTTTCCAGATTGCGACAGCTTCCTCCACCGTAGGGATATTCTCATAAAACTCGCCTAAATTGTGGAACTCGCCGCACTCCGCAACCGTCAGCGTCACTTCCGTTTCTGCCTGCTCCGGGAACAGGCTTTCTTTCGTTTCTTTTTGGTTTTCCTCTCTGGAAATGCTGGCAGCCAGGTCTCTCTCCCTGGCTTCACGCACTCCCTCCAGATAGTCCTCCACCTGCGGGAGATAGGTTTCAAGCGTTCCCGTCCGCTGTGCGGTGACCGGGTTAATATCCACTTTCACACCGCCGATATGGAGCGCATCCCCGTTGAATGTATCAAACAGGACATCTTCACGCTCACTTGTGGAAAGCTCCACCACCACGTCAAGGTCAGAGCCTTCCTGTTCCAATCCCCGGCAGCGGCTCCCCACTACTGCCACGTCCACAATCTCCGCATCAATGCCATATTCATCCAACTGCGCCTGCACATGGCATTTTACAGTTTCCTCTATCTCTGCCGGGTTCATTTCGCTGATCTCATGGAACAGCTCATTTGTCTTTGCCTTGAAATCCGCCACCACACTGCTCTGCGGTGCAACCGCTTTTGCCGCTTCCACCTTCTCCATCAATCCATCATAATCAATCGGTATCCGCTCGTCACCGTCCTGGATATTTCCCCTTGCGCCATTGTCAAAAGGAATGATCCTCAAATCTTCCATGATCTCATCAAACGCTTCCCGGATGCTGATATCAGGATTGTGATATATGTCCTCATATAACTCCTTATAATCCAAGTCCATAACGGAATAGGCATAGCCGCCCTCTGTTTCCTGTACGCTGATGTAACGGTCTGCGATCTGAAAGGCAAGCTCTGTTTCTGCCTGTTCCGGCTTCTGGACATCATGTCCAGAAGTTTCCTGCCCTCCCTCTAAAGACTGCTTCATTTCGGCAAGGACTTTATCTTTTTCATCTCCAAGGTCAATGATCTCGTCACCCTCGTCCAAATCCTCTGATTCCGGTGCCCTGGCCGACTTCTCCTGCCCGCTCTGCTCCGCCTGCGGTTTAAGTCTTTCTGTTTCTGCCTGCTCCTCCTTTGTCTGTTCCGGCTCCGGCTGCTCCGCTTCTGGCTTCTGTATATCCTGTTCAGCAGACATTTCTTTTTCCTGTTCCAGGACTTCCCTGCGGAACATACCGATAAAACTGTCCAAAACTGCCGGGTGGTCTATGTTGAATTTCTCATAAATCGTATTCAGCTTCTCCATTTGCGACTGTCCATGTATGTCCGAAAGCTCCCCCGCATAGACAAGGTTATAGTTTCCCGGCTGGATTTCCCTGAAATCGTCAGAAAGGATACCTCTTTTTAAAAGCTCCGCTGTGCCTGCAAAGTGAAAATCCCGAAGCCCCGGATCATCCTTTAACTGGTAAATGCCATATTTATCGGTATCCCCATGCAGGAGCTGTGCTTCCCTGTCTGCCCTGTTTTTCTCTATCGCCGCTTTTATGTCGGTGATCTCATTGGTATCCGTATTATACCGCACGTCACCTTGCGGAACCGTACTCCATGCCATGCCGGAACTTCTTGGCATTCTTGGCTTTGAAATACACGATAAAATAAAGTGCAATTCCACAGCCTGCGCCAATCAGCAGATCTTTCGGGTGCAGACTTGGGAGCGGGTTCTTAAATAAATCATTCAGCCCCTCCAAAACCGCCATCATCTTTGCGGAAGCATCCTGCCCCGGCGATACCCGCCACAGACACGCCACTTTATCACAAAAATATCCGGTAAGGATATAAGGGAGATTCATCAGGACAAATTTCTTTTTATCAATGTTCCCGGTCTTTGCCTTGAGTTTCTTCGGAATGGCTTTCAGGTCTTTCGTTATGCCGTTTACGATCTTGCTCATAGGCTCTGCCCCCTGTCCTTGTTCTTCTCCCGGCTCCGTTCCCGGTTCTTATCCTGGGATACTGCGTCCTTTAAGTGCTTCAATTTTTCCCTTACGGAAACCCTTCCTTTCTTTTTCTCGTTACCATAAACAAATTCCTTGAATGCCTGTGCCACTGCATCGGCATCCCTGCCCTTGAAAAAGACCAGATATTTCGGCGGTTCGGTTGTCTTGTCTTTCTTTATGGCAAAATCAACACGGTACCTTTTGGCTACCCGCTCAAAAGATTTGATATTGCCATCCGTGACTTCAATCGACGATACCCCCACGCCCTCGCCAACGAGCTTTTTCACAGAGGTCTTTCCATGCGTTTTCTGTGCTTTCTGCTTCTGGTGGTTTAAGTACATCCGCATTGCAGCCTTTAGCACATTGGCGTCTAATTTTGCGGTCTTAATCACAAGGGCAATCGTTTTTTGTGTTACTTCCTCCTGCATTAAGCACCTCCTTGTTACGTTCCTGCATCCGTCCATGCGCTACGGGGGAATCCCCCGGCAGATAATGTAAAAGACAATCTTCAAAGCAAAATACATGATATTCCTCCTTCCCACTTCTGGACATCATGTCCAGAGGTTAATATGACGGGCAATCTCTCCGGATATAGTCCTCATATTCCTTTAATTCCATATCTGTATCAGCTCCATAAGATAAACTGATACCGGTAAACCTGCACAGGCCATCAGCGATCAGGCAATCTTTATAGAGCCTGCCAAAATCAGCGGCAAACTTCTCTATGATACGCTCATGGCGGTCTTTAAAACAGTATTCATAATAAATTTTCTTTTTGCTGCCGCCCCCACGCATATCCGAGAACGAATAATTTATTTCCCCTGAATGTTTTACCGAAACCTGTATGTAGCTGCCCTGTCCCCTTAACTGAAAACAGGCGACATTTTTCTTTGTTGAAACCGTAATGCTTGGATTCACCCCCGCTTTTCCACAGGCTTCCGCTATTTTCCCTAATAATGCAGCCACCGCTTTTTTCTGAAATTCGTTTCTTTCCATTTTGCTTCCTTTCCACTTCTGGACATCATGTCCAGAGGTTACCGCTTTTCATTGAAACAATAGATTGTGTGGAGATTGGCACATAACTGATTTCCCTCATACTCCACATCATCAAGCAATAATGCCTGAAAAAGCACATCCCCCACTCCGTCAAGCAGCATGATCTTCTGCTCCTGCTCGGAAAGGTGTCTGTACTCCGCCCCGTCCATAACAGCGGATTTCCTTGCCGCTTCACAACAGATAAACAGACCGAGGATATATTTGTTTGACATGATAAAAGCATACGTTTCCTTTCCGTCATAAACCATCCGGTATTTTTCTGCTTCTCCCTCCGGAAGTGTAAAGAGGCACTGCACCGTTTCCAGACAAAGCCCGCTGTCATAATCCGGCTGTAACCGCTTTTTGTACTTCTGTACCCTTGCATAAATCCCCTCCCGTTCTAAAATGGAATGGGTACGCTTAAACTGCGGCTTTCTGCAGAGCATATCCAAATCCATATATACGTTGTTGATTATGGTCTTTTCTGCAAACTGCCGGAAAGACTTTACCCTCAGCAGATAGGCAAGCACTTCATCCAGCTTTTCCTCTGATGTGATGATCTGGAAAGGTGCGCCGCCAAACTCCAGCCTGTCAAACTTAAGCGGACAGCTCCCCTTTTTTATCTCCCGTTCCATTGCCCTTTTTACATCCCATAAGGATTCCATAGTTATCTCCTTTCCGCTTCCTGGCACATTGACCGGAAGCAATAAAAAAAGGCAGTTACAAATCTACTGACTTATAACTGCCCTTACGCTGTTCTCATGTTATATTTTTATTCACTTATTTATTTAAAACATCATAACTCATAGTTCTAAACACTTGACTATATTTTTTAAATCCTTCTTGTCCGATAACATAGATATTCGGCATATAGTTCATTCTCGCTTTTGAATACACAATTCTTTCCAACCCATTATCAACAGCAGTATGATTACTTAATGCCACATCAACCTGTTTTTCAGCAGATTTTTCAAGGAAATAGTCTAATGATTTAAGATATTGAATTACTCCTTGCTTTGTTCTTGGCGGTGTTGTTCCGCCCCAAAGTGCTGCCATATATGTTTTATCATTTTCTGTAACAGGAAATATATAGCTCAATCCACCCGGAGTATGCCCCGGTGTACCATAAACATATATGGTTTTATTGCCTAATGTTATAATATCACCATCTTTGATATAATTTGTTATATCATAATCTTTCCATGTTTCAGGGCGATCAGGCTTTACAGGGTGTTCTTTCCAAAAAACATCATCCGTTTCAGATAAATAAGTATCGACGCCATATTTTTCAACAAACCACTTTCCACAGCCTGTATGATCAGTATGTCCGTGAGTTAAAACTATTTTTTTAATCGTATCAGTATTCCAACCAATATCTTTAATTGCATTTACTATTGCGTCAAATGCCTGTTTTGATGGCCATATAGCATCTATTACAATTAATCCGTAAGTAGTTTTTAACACAAAGCAATTTGTTTCTTTTTGAGCCACGATGAGTAAATCATCAAATATTTGTGCGTGGATAAACCACGACATATCTTCCATATTCTTAATCGTTTCTTTTGTTACTATTGGTTTATTTAATCTATCCATTATGTTCTCCTCTGCACAATAAGTTTATTTTTGCACAGAGGCTAAACGGTTCTTGGGATGTATGCGTAATGTTATTTTCACGCTTTCACCTACTTTCTACATTTCTCTCCATAAAATTTCAGCTTTTCTAGTTCTACAAACTGGAATTTGACAGAATCATTATCAAAAATAAATTTTCAGCATTTCCGCACAGTATCTATCCAAACAAATATACGTTCATCTGTTTGTTTCCCAATCACACCACCATTTGCAAATGCTACTGCCTTTGATGCAGCATTGTCCAACTGAATTGTAACAAGTACTCTATCAATTCCAAGACAGCTGGCTTCCTCAAGTAAAAGCTCAAGAATTTTCTTTCCATATCCTTTCCCACGGTACTTAGGAGCTATTCCATACCCTATATGCCCCCCCGCTTCACGAAGCGCATCTGTGAGAAAATGCCTGATAGAGCCAAAACCAACTGGCCTCTCATCTGCATAAAGCCAATATGTAGTAGACGGCACTTTCCAACCGTCTTTAAGTCCAATCTGCTCGGAATCTGCATATTTTCTCTTCAACCAGTCTTTATATTCCTCAAATGATAACCCGTTAGCATTGTTCATTAACCCGTTCTCTTCTTTGGGAATTTCTTGTAACATTACATATACATCCATTCCATCATCTACTGATAATCTCCTAAGCTCTATCATTTTTATTGTCTCCCCTCAAATTCCGATTTGTTTCTTTATTTTCAGCATCCAGTATACCTCTCTGCTATATTTCGCATTCAATAAAAGTATACTATCCATACCTTACTGCAATATTACTGTTAGGCTACAATTTTGTAGGAATAGAAAAATCCAAGATAAACGGGATACCATTTTTCACCCCTAAAAGCGTATTATCCCCATGCTCTTCTTCCAGGCAGCTTCGTAGATTGCGAATTATGAAAGAATCCCGGATGGATTCAAACACTATTAATTTTCTCTTTCGCTCTCCTCTCCGCTTCCTCCAGCAGTTTCAATGCTATTGCCTGCTTCAAAACCTCATCCACATAACACTTCACATTTCCATCCGGCTCCCGCTCCTTCACTGTGGCGAGTTCATCCATATAGAAATCGTAATGTTTAAGAATCCGCTCCATTGCCCACTTCTCCCCGGCGACAGCTCCCTTGATCGTTTCCTAATCCAGTAAAATCCGCTGATCGTCCATAACTCCGTACCTCCGGCTAATTGATTTCTTACAGCATACCATAACTTCATGAAAAAAGCACCCGCCATTCCTCACACTAACAGATGCTCTCATCCTTAATACACCTTATCAAAATATCCAATGAATATGGTCATCCGCAATAGCCCGTCCTTAATCGAAAAAGTCACATTCTCCAAGCAGGTATCCGTAATCCTCTTTTTCTTTTGGAACCACACGCTTTGGGATTTTATCCATTTCTTCTTTGTATGCCTGGAAGAATCCGATATCCTTCAATGTGTCTAAAAAGTCCTGTCCTTTCGCCTTATCACTTCTCTCCCGGAATTCCTCTCCGTAATCTTTCTCGTATACTACATTTTCCATGCTTCGCACCCTTTCCTGTAGAACAATTTATCACTACGGGTAGGATGTTATGATGTCTTGTTCTTTTCCTTCTCTGCATCTTTGATTCTGTAATAATCTTCCATATCCAGACTCAATTTTATATAAGTATCAGGTTTTAATTTTCGGTTGCTCAAGAGACACACAGTTTCAACGTATAAACTATTGTCCAAACCACATCACATATCTTTTTATTTCTTGTCCGCCTTTTGTTCCAACATTTTTATAGAATTCAAATAATCTTCTTCTACATCACTAATGGTTCTAGCTTTATATTTCTTATATTCATCTGTTGCCTTATTAACAGCCTGCTTATGAGAGATACTTCCATTTCCCTGCAATAACTGCTCTCCTGTCATTGTAAGAATACGATCTAAATGTTCCGCCCAATCTTTCATGGTCATTGCCTGTTCACGTTCTGCCTGACGTTCTGCAAAATCTAAATATCCAGAAACAAGTTGTCCCATAGCACGAAGTTCTTTTTCATTCAGGTAATTTTTCGCAACAACAGCCTCTTTCAATGTTGGCTGATTTCCGACAAATGTTGTAAGACCCATAAACTCCTTTTCAGCATCTGCTCTTGTGTAAATAACCTCTGCAGCCGTTTGACCATGAATAGCATAATGAATTTTATTCTGCACTTTTTTAAAAAAGAGAATGGATATTTCTGCTTTGGGATCATAATCAATGCTAGTAGCGTAAATCTCAAGAATTTGTCTGTAAAACACCTTTTCAGAAGCACGAATGTCTCTGATCCGTTCAAGTAATTCTTTAAAGTAACCACCGCCACCCAGATTTTTTAATCGTTCATCATCCAGTGCAAAACCTTTACGCATATATTCTTTCAGTATATTAGTTGCCCAAATTCTGAACTGCGTACCACGTTTGGATTTCACACGATAGCCCACAGAAATAATGACATCCAAATTATAATAACAAATCTCTCTTGCAACCTGTCTGTCACCTTCCATTTGAACTGTTGCAAAAAATGCAACAGTTCCCTCTCGAACAAGTTCACCCTCTGAATAAATATTTTTTATATGTCTGGAAATCGTCGATTTATCTCTCTGAAATAATTCAGCCATTTGATCAATAGATAACCAGACCGTATCTTCATCAAAGGTTGTTTCAATCTTAGTCAGACCATCTTCTGTAGTGTAAATAATCATGTGTGATTTTTGATTTATATTATTCTGGTTATTCACTTTATTCCTCCCCAAAGTTTCTCGATTTTCCTAATACCAGAAAAATCACTTTATTTGCACTCAATGCTACAAACACGTTTTTTATTTTTCTATGAGCTAAATTGCTTTACAAATTTTTTTACTTCATCATAAACCTCATTATCTAAATCAGGATATGTTTCCAGCACAGTATTTGCCCATTCTGGTCCATGACCTCCTACTTCTTTTACAAAACATTCAAGTTCACCCACCGAAACCATGTAGATTCCAACAGTTCTTAAAATACCATCCATCTTTTTAAATGAAACCGTAGCATTTCCTGCTGGCAACGATGCACACCCTGCTTTTTTTATATTATCCCACTTTGAAATAGTGGCAATTGCTTCACGAATACTTTTAATTTCGCCTTTTGATAAAACCTTATTTGTGGAACTATCCAACACTCTATTTATGTTTGTCTTGGCATCATTTCTCTTAATTTCTTCTTTAGGACTATGCAAATTAGAAACCACCGTATTATAATCTTTCTGAATAGATGTCCATTCCACACCAAACGCTTCTACTATTCCTTTAAATACTTTCTCATCATTCATTACATCTATATCCGGAACAAGTTTTACATTCACATTCAATGCTTTTAATGCCGTCGCCGTTTTAGCCATTCGGTGTTTTCCTCCGCAATGAATGAACAATGTTTCTGAATATTTTCCTTCTAATTGCTTTATGTAATTTTCAATAATTGAGTAGAACTTACAATCTGAATCGCTTTCACACAATATTACGTTTTTGTGGAATAGGCTCGTCATAATATTCGAATATTTTAAAAGTGGATCATTCCAAACTTCATTAAATTTCTCATTTTCCAAAACCGAAAACTCATTTACATCTTCTTCTCGTGTAATTCTAACAATTTTTACTCTTTCAGGACAAACATCTAATAAGCCTTTAATTATTTCTTCACTATGTGTTGAAATAAATGCTTGTTGATTTTCTCGTAATGTTTTCCCAATTATACGTCCCATGATGATTCAAAGTATTTAAATATGCAACAAATAACGAACGTGCACTACCATAATATTTATCCCTTGAATACCCCGATATTGAATGACTCGCAAAACTATATCCTAACCCCTCATAATTTTTATATGTTCCATGATCATTAACTGTAGAAATATTCTCTAAAAACATTTTAATATCCCCTGCATGTTTAACAATCTTAATATCTTTAACAACTATCGAAGGCTTTTTAGTCTCACATATTTCATAAATATCTTTTAAAGCTTGACTTTTTCCCGCATTGTTTGGTCCTACAAATATAACAATATCGTTTTTATTTATATCTATTTCTTTTCCATTATTTAAAAACAGTTTTGAAATATATCCACCATTTTCTACAATTTCTTCTGTATCTATGTTTGTATTCTGCATTCCAAATCTTTCTCCTATCGTTTTCCAACACACCATATATTCGTCCAAATTCCATACTTGAAAGTTTGTTCAAAGCGTAGAATTTGGACACATTTTTCACGTTTAATCATATCATGCAATCTCTTTACTATCAATGCACGAATCCGTAAGATTCTTATCGGAATCATTAACAGTATGATTTTCTGTGATATCGCAACTCGGCGGTTCTGAAAGATTGTCAATATCCAGAACTGCCACATATTTTTAAGTTTGCAAGTAAATCTGTAAATCCATTCCACTCATCATTATGCCAATATGTTATACTACTTAACCTCGTGTAATCAAAATCTTAATGTGCAACAGATTTTATCTTTACACAATCCCAAAATGCTTCAACGCAGCCACAATCGCCTGTTCTTTTTCAGCTGGACACTGTGGCTGTCTGGAATTTTCCGATTTTGGCAGGTTATAATTTGTCCTCTCAATAATCCCACATTTCTGCTTTATCTGTGCAATATACAAGTTGCTGACTTTCAATCCACTTTGCTTTAGAACATAATCCTTGATTACCTCGTAGGTTACTTTACTCTCTGCCGCCGTCAGATCAAGTTCATCCATCTCTAATTCCACATTGATATGCTTCAACTTATTTGATTTAAGCTTAGAAAGCAACACGATACTCTCCACATGTTCCGTCCCAGGAAAAAGGTCATACCCCCATCCGCCGTCCGCCTGATACCCCAGTTTATGAAAATACTGCAGATCCCGCGCCAGTGTTTCCGGCCCGCAGGAGATATAAACAACCTTTTGGGGTCCTAAAATCTTTACGGCATTCATAAACTCTTCTGTACTCCCGCTTCTCGGCGGGTCCATAATAACTACATCGGCTTTCTGTCCGCTTTCTGCCATCTCCTGCATCAGCCGTCCGGCATCATTGCAGTAAAAACGGATATTTTGGATATGGTTTATCTTTGCATTATTTACCGCATCCCGCACGGCTTCAGGATTTAATTCTACGCCGATAACCTTTCCTGCCTGTTTCGCCGCAATAATGCCAATGGTTCCAATCCCGCAGTAAGCGTCAATCACGGTTTCATCCCCATGAAGGTCAGCCAGTTTAAGCGCCTTTTGATACAGTTTTTCGGTCTGTACCGGATTAATCTGATAAAAGGACTGCGGAGAAATCCGAAATACACAGCCGCAGAGATAATCTTCGATAAATCCCCGCCCAAAGAAAATATGATCCCGTTTTCCCAGAACCATACTGGTATTGCGTTCATTAATGTTTTGGACAATGGTTGTAATTTCCGGATGTTTTTCCCGCAATGCCCGGACAAAATTGCTTTTGGAAGGAAAGACAGGGGAAACCGTAACCAAAACGACCATAATCTGCCCGCTGAAAAATCCTTTCCGTATCAGAACATGGCGGAGCAGCCCATAACCGGTATCTTCATCA
>ERZ808037.1664-NODE-1664-length-13565-cov-13.180086_pt1 | contig 13565 bp, 9 predicted proteins | sample MGYA00380190_ERZ808037 | MGnify/ENA primary metagenome ERZ808037 (study PRJEB31490, sample SAMN06133399) | mouse gut metagenome | isolation source: J9 | host: mice | place: China: Chengdu | collected 2015-05 ...
TCGCGGCGAAGCAGGACGCCTGGGCCACCGGCGAGGTGCTGAAGGCCTCCGAGGCGGGCCTGATCGACGTCTCCCTCCTGGGCAATGACTACACCCGCCCCATCAGCCGCCTGCAGTTCTGCTCGGTGGCGGTGAAGATGGCGGAGAAGATGGCGGGCAAGGCCATCACCCCCGCCCCTTCCGGCACCTTCTCCGACACCGACAGCGAATACGCCCGGAAAGCTGCCACCGCCGGGATTACCCAGGGCGTGGGCGGCGGCCGCTTTGCCCCCACCGGCACCTTGACCCGCCAGGAAATGGCCGCCTTCCTCTACCGGGCCCTTCAGTGGGTGAAGGCCAACTCCGACACTGAGTACACCATCTATGACTCCAAGCTGGGCAGCTACACCGACTCCGGCAAGCTGTCCTCCTGGGCGAGAAACGAGATGGCCTTCATGAACGCCCTGGGCCTGATCAAGGGCACCACGGACACCACCCTGGCCCCCACCGGCACCTGCACCATCGAGCAGGCCATCGCGGTGGCCTACCGCAGTCTGGACGCCGGCCGCATCGGCTGGTACCAGTTTGTCAAGGACGGCAGTGGCTGGCTGTGCTACGGCGACAGGCTGTGGATCTATTTCAAAAACGGCGAAGCCTGCTGCATGAACCCCTACGGCTTTGAGACGGCAGGCATCAACATCAACAGCGACGGCTACCGCCCCATCAAGGATCGCTGAGCGGCCTCCAAACACAAGAAGGATTTGATTTCCCGCCCTATTCGTGGTATCTTATTGAGCGTATATCACAGATCCGCCGCCGGGGAAGGTTCCGGCAGCGGTATTTAGGGAGCTGATATCCATGGTTCGTGAGATCATGCGCGATGAAGCGTTTTTGGCCCGGAAGGCCGAACCCGCCGCGCCGGAGGATCTGCCCGTTGCCCAAGATCTGCTGGACACCCTCGCCGCCCATAAGGACGGCTGCGTGGGTATGGCGGCAAACATGATCGGCGTGAACAAGCGTGTCATCGTCTTTGACAACGAGGGCACATACTCGGTTATGTTCAACCCGGAGATCGTCAAAAAATCCGGGCCCTACCAGGCGGAGGAGGGCTGCCTGTCCCTGTCCGGCGTCCGCAAGGCCAGGCGCTGGAAGTCCATCAAAGTGCAGTATCAGAACGAGAAGTTCCAGACCCGGTTCAAGACCTTTACCGGCTGGACGGCCCAGATCATCCAGCACGAGATCGACCACTGCCTGGGGGTGCTGATCTGATAATGGATATTGACGCCTGCATCGCCCGCCTGACGGGAAAGGAGGCGAAGGATGCCTGCGCCTTTGCCCAGCAGATCGCCGCGGACAGCCGGGAGTCCGATGCCTGGTATCCCTATGTCGACCAGTTCGCAGCCCTCTTGCGCCACAAAAACTCCCTGGTTCGCAACCGGGCCATCTCCATCCTGGCGGCCAATGCTCGCTGGGATACAGACGGGAAATTTGATGCCCTTCTGGACGAATTTCTGTCCCATGTGACGGACGCAAAGCCCATCACCGCCCGTCAGTGCATCGTGGCCCTGCCGGAACTCGCGGCGGCAAAACCAAACCTCATCCCCCAGATCCGTGCCGCTTTGGAACAGGCCGACCTCAGCAGCTATCCGGACAGTATGCAGCCCCTGCTCTTAAAGGACATCGTGACGGCGCTGCAACGCATGGACGGCACAAAACAATGAGGGGGGCCGGATCGATCGAATTGGGCCTGACCATCCCTCTCCAGCGGCATCTTGGCCTCAAAGCCCTGCCTTACGGCGAGGAGCCGGATCGCCGCTTCTGCTGGGATCTCCACGTCATTCCCCTGCGGGGGCGGCCCTCCCTGCTGGCAGTCCACTGTCAAAGCCGGTATACCCTCGTACTTTACGATCTAAGCCGTCTGGATTGGGAACGCCTGCCTGAGGTTTTTCAGGCGGGCTTGGAGCGCAGCCTGTCCGCCGCCGGGCTCTCGGCTGGAGCGGCAAATCTGCTGTGCGGCAACCACCAGCCGCTGTTTACCAAGACCCACGGACGCCGGGAGGTGGCCTTCCTGAACCGGGTCTGGGACGACGTGATGGCCGCCGAGCTGGCTTTGGACGAGAACACCCAAAGCCAGCCCCTGCTGGATCAGATCGTCAATGCCAAGCTCAGCCGGTGCGCTGGCTTTGACGGTCTGGGTATGGCGGTAGAACGGCTATCGGCAGTTCTTCGGGAGTTGTCCTAACTTGTTGTATGTGTCTTGTTGATATCGTTCCTCCCAAGATTTTGGGGTGGGAGTTTTACCGCCGTCTACATCATCGCCGTGGTTGTGGCCCGTCAGGGCTTCCGGCTGGCCGGTGAGATGGGGCAGCCACAGGGGCGAGACCGCTAAGAAGCTGAGGGCGTCGCATGGGAAAAATATTTTCCTTTTTGAATGGTTCCGTCCCGGCCAATCGTAATATGGGTGAAGTCGGAGATGGCTACTAAATAAAACGGAGGACGCTCAACACAAAACGAGTGTTTACAGGAATTTTGACGGCGGCGCTGGAGAAGCGGCCTATAAGGCCCAACAGCAAAAAAGCCTTGAAACTGTGTAGTTTCAAGGCTTTTTCTTTGGCAGCGGATGAAGGATTCGAACCCTCACAAACAGAGTCAGAGTCTGGTGTGCTACCATTACACTAATCCGCTATCTATAAACTTGCGTACTCATGAGAACGAATGCTATTATACCAGAACATCCAGCTTTGTCAAGCGTTTTTTCACCAAAATCTGAAAAATCTGAAAAGTGTGTCAACCTCCTCCCACGGCGGGCGGCGCCGGCGGGAAGCGGTAAGTTCTCCACTGCGGGCACAGTGCGGGAGATTATCTCTAAATTTGCAAGTTATAGATATAAATCTTGCATAAGTGGAGGCATCTTCCCTGACAAAACCTTATAAAATGAAACAAACATTTTCTAACTTGCAAAATTTCCGTTGACTTTCCCTCCCTAGAGAGATATACTGGGCTCAGTTCAGGCGAGAACAAGGGCGTTCCGCCCCGATAGGGGAGGAGCGCCCTGCGTTTTACGCAGGAAAACTTGCAGGAAAAGAAAGGGGATATCCTCATGGGCCACAGCAAGGAAGACATCATCCGCATGGTGAAAGAGGAGGACGTCAAATTTATTCGGATGCAGTTCACCGACATCTTCGGCCAGCTGAAAAACGTGGCCATCACCGCCTCCCAGATTCAGAAGGCGGTGGACAACCAGATCATGATCGACGGCTCCTCCATTGAGGGCTTCGTCCGCATCAACGAGTCCGACCAATACCTCTGGCCCGACCTGGACAGCTTTGTCATCTTCCCCTGGCGGCCCCAGCAGGGCAAGGTGGCCCGGCTGATCTGTGACGTGCACAACCCCGACGGCACCCCCTTCGTGGGCGACCCCCGGGGCGTGCTGCAGCGGGTGCTGGAAAAGGCCCGGGCCATGGGCTACGACACCTTCAACGTGGGCCCTGAGGCGGAGTTTTTCCTGTTCCAGACCGATGAGGAGGGCAAGCCCACCACCAAGACCAACGATGAGGCGGGCTATTTCGACCTGGGCCCTCTGGATCACGGCGAGTCCACCCGGCGGGAGATCTGCCTGGCCCTGGAGGACATGGGCTATGAGATCGAGGCCAGCCACCACGAGGTGGCCCAGGGCCAGCATGAGATCGACTTCAAGTACGCCCCCGCCCTCCAGTGCGCGGACAAAATTATGACCTTCAAGCTGGCCGTCAAAACCCTGGCCCAGAAAAACGGCCTCCACGCCACCTTCATGCCAAAGCCCATCTTCGGCATCAACGGTTCCGGGATGCACACCAATATGTCCCTGTTCCGGGACGGGAAAAACGTGTTCTTTGATGAGAACGGCGAGAAGGGCCTGTCCAAGGAGGCCTACTCCTTTATTGCCGGCCTTCTGGCCCACATGAAGGGGATGGCCGCCGTCACCAACCCCCTGGTGAACTCCTACAAGCGGCTGGTGCCCGGCTACGAGGCCCCCTGCTACATGGCCTGGTCCGCCTCCAACCGCTCCGCCCTGATCCGCATCCCCGCCGCCCGGGGCCAGGCCACCCGGGTGGAGCTGCGCTGCCCCGATCCGGCCTGCAACCCCTACCTGTCCCTGGCGGTCTGTCTGGCCGCCGGTCTGGACGGCATTGAAAAGGGCATGACCCCGCCCGCCGAGATCACCGAAAACATCTTCGCCATGACCCCCGCCGTCCGGAAGCGTCACGGCATCGAGGCCCTGCCCGGCTCCCTGGAGGAGGCGCTGGCGGCCATGAAGGAGGACAAGCTGGTGATGGACACCCTGGGGGAGCACGTCTCCAGCCAGTACATCACCGGCAAGGAGGCGGAGTGGGACGAGTACCGCACCCGCGTTTCCTCCTGGGAACGGGACAAATACATGATCAACTATTGAGATAAAGCCCGTGCGGAGAGGGGGTGGTCGGCCATGCACCAGGTGATCGTGGCCTTTGAGCGGCAGTCCAACTGCGACCGGATCCGGGAGCTGTTGGAGAGCACCGGCGAATTCACCTGCCTGGTGTGCCGCAGCGCCGATCAGATCAGGCGCGCCGCCCGCAAGCTCCGGCTGGAGCTGGTGGTGTGCGGCTTCAAGCTGGGGGCGGAAAGCTGCGAGTCGATTTACCACGACCTGCCCCAGCGCTGCGCGGTGCTGATGGTGGCCCCCCAGGATCAGCTGGATCTGTGTGAAGGGGCGGGCATCTTCAAGCTGCCCACCCCCATCCGCCGCTCAGAGCTGCTGGCGTCGGCGCGGCTGCTGGCCCAGGTGGGACAGGGCCGGAACCGTGCCTGCGTCCAGCGCTCCCCGGAGGAGCGGGCGCTGGTGGAGCAGGCCAAGGGGCTCCTCATCCGGTGCGGCGGCATGACCGAGGAGCAGGCCCACCGCTTCCTCCAGAAGCGGAGCATGGACAGCGGCGCCCGCCTGGCGGACACCGCCCGGCAGGTGCTGGAAGGAACAATTCTTGGGCAATGACGCCTGACTTGAGGGACGGCGGCGCTCCATAGGCCGCCGTCCCCTTTGAACTGATCCCGAAAAGAGGTTTTACTATGAGGCAAGACGGACACCAAAAAACCGCCCCCCTGTACGACCCCCGCTTCGAGCACGATGCCTGCGGCATCGGCGCGGTGGTGGATATCCGGGGCAGGCAGAGCCACCGGACGGTGGATGACGCGCTGAAAATCGTGGAGAAGCTGGAGCACCGGGCGGGCAAGGACGCCGAGGGCCAGACCGGTGACGGCGTGGGCATCCTGCTGCAGATCTCCCACAGGTTTTTCCAAAAGGCCGCGGCCGGCCTGGGCGTGGAGCTGGGGGAACCCCGGGACTACGGCGTGGGGATGTTCTTCTTCCCCCAGGACACGCTGCGCCGCAGCCAGGCCAAGAAGATGTTTGAGATCATCGTGGAAAAGGAAGGCATGGAATTTTTGTGCTGGCGGACGGTTCCCGTGGATCCCGACACCCTGGGCCACAAGGCCCTGGCCAAGATGCCCCGCATCGAGCAGGCCTTTGTGAGACGTCCCGCGGACGTCTCCCGGGGGCTGGAGTTTGATCGGAAGCTGTATGTGGCCCGGCGGGCCTTCGAGCAGTCCAACGACAACACCTATGTCCCCTCCCTGTCCAGCCGCACCATCGTCTACAAGGGGATGTTCCTGGTGGGGCAGCTGCGGCGGTTCTATCTGGATCTCCAGGATCCGGACTATGAGTCCGCCATCGCCCTGGTGCACTCCCGGTTCTCCACCAACACCAACCCCTCCTGGGAGCGGGCTCATCCCAACCGGTTCATCCTCCACAACGGGGAGATCAACACCATCCGGGGCAACGTGAACCGGATGCTGGCCCGGGAGGAGACCATGCACGCCCCGGTGTGGGAGCGGGACATGGACAAGGTGCTGCCGGTGGTAACCGTGTCCGGGTCGGACTCGGCCATGCTGGACAACACCCTGGAATTTCTGGTGATGAGCGGCATGGAGCTGCCCCTGGCCGTGATGATCTGCATCCCCGAGCCCTGGAGGAACAATGAAACCCTCTCCCGCGCCCGCCGGGATCTGTACCAATACTACGCCGCCATGATGGAGCCCTGGGACGGCCCCGCCGCCATCCTGTTCTCCGACGGCGACCAGGTGGGGGCGGTGCTGGATCGCAACGGTCTGCGCCCCGCCCGGTACTACCTCACCGACGACGGGCGGCTGATCCTGTCCTCCGAGGTGGGGGTGCTGGAGGTGGATCCCGCCCATATCGTGAAGAAGTCCCGGCTGGAGCCGGGGAAGATGCTGCTGGTGGACGCCGTCCAGGGCCGCGTGATCGACGACGGCGAGATCAAGGAGCGCTATGCCGCCCGCAACCCCTACGGCGAGTGGCTGGATCGAAACCTGGTGAAGCTCCGGGATCTGCCCATACCCAACCGCCGGGTGGAGCAGTACGCGCCCGACCGGCTGGTTCAGCTGCAAAAGGCCTTCGGCTATACCTATGAGGATGTGAAGGACACCATTCTCCCCATGGCCCGCACCGGGGCGGAGGCCACCGCCGCCATGGGCATCGACATCCCCCTGGCGGTGCTGTCCGGCCATGATCAGCCGCTGTTCAACTACTTCAAGCAGCTCTTTGCCCAGGTCACCAACCCGCCCATCGACGCCATCCGGGAGGAGATTGTCACCGACACCACCGTCTATGTGGGCGACGACGGCAACCTGCTGGAGGAAAACGCCGACAACTGCCGGGTGCTGCAGATCCGCAACCCCATCCTGACCCGGGTGGATCTGATGAAGATCAGGGCCATGGACAAGCCGGGATTCCAGGTGGAGACGGTGTCCCTGCTCTACTTTAAGAATATGCCGCTGAAGCGGGCGCTGGATCAGATGAAGATCGCCGCGGATCGGGCCTACCGCAACGGGGCCAACATCCTCATCCTGTCCGACCGGGGGGTGGATGAAAACCATGTGGCCATCCCCTCCCTGCTGGCGGTGTCGGCGCTGGAGCAGCACCTGCTGGCCACCCGCCGGCGCACGGCGGTGTCCGTCATCCTGGAGTCCGCCGAGCCCAGGGACGTCCACCACTTTGCCGCCCTGCTGGGCTACGGCGCCCGGGCCATCAACCCCTATCTGGCCCAGGAGACCATCGGCCAGCTCATTGACCAGGGGCTGCTGGACAAGGACTTCGGCGCGGCGGTGGACGACTATAACAGGGCGGTGCTCCACGGCATTGTGAAGATCGCCTCCAAAATGGGCATCTCCACCCTCCAGTCCTACCAGTCCGCCCAGATCTTCGAGGCCGTGGGCATCGCCAAGAACGTGGTGGACGAGTATTTCACCAACACCGTCTCCCGGGTGGGGGGCATCGGGCTGAAGGAGATCGAGCAGCTGGTGGATAAAAACCACAGCCGGGCCTTCGACCCCCTCGGCCTGGGGATAGACAAAACGCTGGACTCTGTGGGCGCCCACAAGGCCCGCTCGGGGCAGGAGGATCATATGTACAACCCCCGTACCATCCACCTGCTCCAGGAGGCCGCCCGCCGGGGGGATTACGGGCTGTTCAAGCAGTACAGCGCCCTGGTGGACGACGAGACCTGCCCCCACACCCTCCGGGGGCTGATGGAAATGAAGTACGCCGACCAGCCCATCCCCCTGGACGAGGTGGAGAGCGCGGACTCCATCGTGCGCCGCTTCAAGACCGGGGCCATGAGCTACGGCTCCATCTCTCAGGAGGCCCACGAGTGTCTGGCCCAGGCCATGAACCTGCTGGGGGGCAAGTCCAACTCCGGCGAGGGGGGCGAGCGGCCCGAGCGGCTGCACTCCGACCGCTGCTCCGCCATCAAGCAGGTGGCGTCGGGGCGGTTTGGGGTCACCAGCGAATATCTGGTGAGCGCCAGGGAGATCCAGATCAAGATGGCCCAGGGGGCCAAGCCCGGGGAGGGCGGACACCTGCCGGGGAAAAAGGTCTACCCCTGGATCGCCAAGACCCGGTACTCCACCCCCGGGGTGTCCCTCATCTCCCCCCCGCCCCACCACGACATCTACTCCATCGAGGATCTGGCCCAGCTGATTTTCGACCTGAAAAACGCCAACCGGGAGGCCCGGATCTCCGTCAAGCTGGTGAGCGAGGCGGGTGTGGGCACCGTGGCGGCGGGGGTGGCCAAAGCGGGCGCCCAGGTGGTGCTCATCTCCGGGCACGACGGCGGCACCGGGGCGGCCCCCCGCACCTCCATCCACCACGCGGGCCTGCCCTGGGAGTTGGGGCTGGCGGAGACCCACCAGACCCTGATTCAAAATGATCTGCGCTCCCGGGTGGTGGTGGAGACCGACGGCAAGCTGATGACCGGCCGGGACGTGGCCATCGCCTGTATGCTGGGGGCGGAGGAGTTCGGCTTCGCCACCGCGCCCCTGGTGACCATGGGCTGCGTGATGATGCGGGTGTGCAATCTGGACACCTGCCCCGTAGGCATAGCCACCCAGAACCCGGAGCTGCGGAAGCGGTTTGCGGGCAGGCCGGAATATGTGGTGAACTTCATGCGCTTCATCGCCCAGGAGCTGCGGGAGCACATGGCAAAGCTGGGCGTCCGCACCGTGGACGAGCTGGTGGGCCGCACCGACCTGCTGAAAAAGCGGGACAAGGCGGTGAACGACCGGGCCGCCACGGTGGATCTGTCCGCCATTCTGGATAATCCCTACGTGGGCCAGGGCCGCAAGACCCACTTTGACCCCGCCGACGTATATGACTTCGAGCTGGAAAAGACGGTGGATCAGTCCGTCCTGCTGGCAAAGCTGGGCTCCGCCCTGAAAAAGGGCCAGAAAAAGCGGATCGCTTTGGATGTGACCTCCACCGACCGGGCGGTGAGCACCATGTTCGGCTCCGACATCACCCGCCTCCACGGGGACGGGCTGGAGGAGGACGCCTATACCGTCCGCTGCACCGGCGGCGGGGGGCAGTCCTTCGGGGCCTTCCTCCCCAAGGGGCTGACCCTGGAGCTGGAGGGCGACTCCAACGACTACTTCGGCAAAGGGTTGTCCGGCGGCAGGCTGGTGGTTTACCCGCCGAAAACCGCCCGTTACAGGGCGGATGAGAACATCATCATCGGAAACGTGGCCCTGTACGGGGCCACCTCCGGCAAGGCGTTCATCGCGGGGGTGGCCGGGGAGCGGTTTGCCGTTCGCAACTCCGGGGCCCTGTCCGTGGTGGAGGGCGTGGGCGATCACGGGTGCGAGTACATGACCGGGGGCCGGGTCGTGGTGCTGGGCGAGACGGGCAAGAACTTCGCCGCGGGCATGAGCGGCGGCATCGCCTACGTGTGGGATCCCAGAAGCGATCTGTACCTGCGGGTCAACAAGGAGCTGGTGTCCATCGAGCCGGTGGAGGCGAAGCACGATCTGGAGGAGCTGCGCTCCCTCATCGCCCAGCACGTAGAGGCCACCGGCTCGGAAAAGGGCAGGGCCATCCTGGCGGACTTCCCGCACAGCGCCGCCCGCTTTAAAAAAATTCTGCCCCGGGACTACGACCGCATTTTGCGGGCCATCGCCCAGTTCGAGGAGCGGGGCCTGGGCCGCGACGAGGCGGAGATCGAGGCGTTTTACGCCGTGACGAGAGGAGAGGATCGGTAATGGGCAAGCCCACCGGATTTTTGGAGTACCCCCGCCAGGGCTGTCCCGCCCAGCCCCCGGAGGAGCGGGTAAAGCACTGGAACGAGTTCCACCCGGCCCTCTCCGAGGAGGAGCGGCGGACCCAGGGGGCCCGGTGCATGGAGTGCGGCGTGCCCTTCTGCCAGTCCGGGGTACAGCTGGCGGGGATGTTCACCGGCTGCCCCCTGCACAACCTGATCCCCGAGTGGAATGACCTCATCTATATCGGAGCCCCCGGCCTGGCCTGGGAGCGGCTTCGCAAAACCAACTGCTTCCCCGAGTTCACGGGGCGGGTGTGCCCCGCCCTGTGCGAAGCGGCGTGCACCTGCGGCCTTCACGGCGATCCTGTCGCCGTCCGGGACAACGAGCTGGCCATTGTGGAGGAGGCCTGGGCCTCCGGACTGGTTACCCCCCGGCCCCCCGGCGTCCGCACCGGGAAACGGGTGGCGGTGGTGGGCAGCGGCCCCGCGGGGCTGGCCGCCGCCGACCGGCTCAACCGCCGGGGCCACACCGTCACCGTGTTCGAGCGGGAGGATCGGGTGGGGGGCCTGCTCCTGTACGGCATCCCCAACATGAAGCTGGAAAAGCGCGTTGTCCAGCGCCGCGCCGACCTGATGGCGGCGGAAGGGGTGGCGTTCCGCACCAGCTGCAACGTGGGCCGGGACATATCCGCCCAAGCGCTTCTGGACGAGTATGACGCGGTGATTTTGTGCTGCGGGGCAAAGAAGCCCCGGGGCCTGCCCGCGGCGGAGGGGGTGGAGGGCGTGCACTTTGCGGTGGATTTCCTCGCCTCCACAACCCGCGCCCTGCTGGACGGCGGCCTTGTCCAGGGCACGTTCCTTGATGCCGGCGGCAAAGATGTCGTCATCGTGGGCGGCGGCGACACGGGCAACGACTGCGTGGGCACCGCCATCCGCCACGGGTGCCGCTCCGTGGTTCAGCTGGAGATGCTGCCCAAGCCCCCGGAGGCCCGGGGCGCGGACAACCCCTGGCCCCAGTGGCCCAGGGTATGTAAAACAGACTACGGCCAGGAGGAGGCCATCGCCCTGTTCGGCGCGGATCCCCGCCGCTATCAGACCACGGTGAAGGAGTGCCGCGCCGACGAGACGGGGGCGCTGAGTTCCATCGTCACCGTCCGGCTGGAGGCGAAGGAGCAGGATGGGCGCCGGATCATGGCGGAGATCCCCGGAAGTGAGCAGGAGCTGCCCTGCCAGCTGCTGCTCATCGCGGCGGGGTTCCTGGGGCCGGAGGACTACGCGGCCGACGCCTTTGGGGTGGATCGGGACAGCCGCTCCAACGTGGCCACCGCCGCCGGCTGGTATTCCACCGGGGTGGACAAGGTGTTCGCCGCGGGGGATATGCGCCGGGGCCAGTCCCTGGTGGTGTGGGCCATCGCCGAGGGCCGGGCCGCGGCCCGGGAGGTGGATCAGTATCTCATGGGGTACAGCGGCCTGGCCTGACGCCCCGGCCATGGGCGGGGCCCCGGATCACCGGATCACCTGCCTGACGCGGCGGCCCAGCCGGGACAGCAGCTCGTTGGTGATGGTGCCGCACCGCCGCGCCACCTCCTCGACCCGGATCGCCAGCGCGCCGTCCTGCCCGAGGAGGGTGGCCGTGTCGCCGGCGCGGACGCCGGGTGCCTCAGTGACGTCCACCAACAGCTGATCCATGCACATCCGCCCCACCATGGGGCAGGATTGCCCGCGCAGCAGCACCCGTCCGCCCTTTTGCGCCAGCTCCCGGGGCAGGCCGTCGGCGTAGCCGATGGACAGCACCGCCAGCCGGGTGTCCCGCTCCGCCCGGAAGGCCAGGCCGTAGCCCGCCGCTTCCCCGGGGCGCAGCCGCCGCACGCAGGCCACCCTGGCCCGGAGGGAGAGCACAGGCCGCAGCCCCGCCTCCATAGTGTCCGCCGCGCCCTCGCTGCCCACGCCGTAGAGGGCGATGCCAGCGCGGGCGTAGGCGCAGGGCTGGGGCGGCAGGCGCAGGATGCCGCCGCTGGCCTGGATATGGACGGCCCCGGGATCATAGCCGTTGTCCCGCAGCCAGTCCACCGCGCGGGTAAACCGGGCGAGCTGGCGCTGGGTGTAGTCCCGCGCGGGCTGACCCGGTTCGTCGGACACGCACAGGTGGGAGAACACCCCGCCGATCCGCAGATGCTTCCTCCCGTACAGGCGGGCCAGGGCGGCGGTGTCCTCCGCCGGGACGCCCAAGCGGCGCATCCCGGTGTCGATGGCCAGGTGGACGCGGAGGGGAACGCCCGCCGCGTCCAGCGCCGCCCCGTGCGCCTCGTCCGCCACCGCCTGGGTGAGCCGCCAGCGGCGTAGCAGGGGGGCCTCCTCCGGCGGGGTATAGCCCAGAATCAGGACGAGGCCCCGGATCCCCGCCCGCCGCAGGGCGATGCCCTCGGACAGGCAGGCCACGGCGAAGGCGTGAACCCCGCTTCTTTGCAGGCACCGGGCGACGGCGGCCGCGCCGTGGCCATACCCGTCCGCCTTTACCACCGCCATCAGCTTGCAGCCGGGGGCCAGCCGGGACGACAGAACCTGCGCGTTGTGGCGCAGGGCGTCCAAATCGATCTCCTTCCAGGCCCGGGCGGCGGGGGAGGGCCCGAGGGGCCGCAGGGCGTGGGCCCTCATGATATCCCCAGCTCCACCAGCCTGCCCAGCAGGGCGGGGAAGTCCAGGCCGGCGCCCCGCATCATGCTGGGGTAGCGGCTGTGGGCGGTGAAGCCGGGGATGGTGTTCACCTCGTTGAACACCACCCGCCCGTCCGGGGTGAGGAAGAAGTCCACCCGGGCGAACACCCGGCAGTCCAGCGCCCGGTAGACCCGCTTCGCCGCGTCCCGGATCTCCTCCGCCTTCTCGGGAGAAATCCGGGCGGGGCAGTGGATGGCGGAGGTTTTCAGGGTGTATTTTTCCTCGAAATCGAAGAAGCCTCCGGACAGCTCGATCTCGTCCACCCAGCCCGCGGTCAGTTCTCCCCCGTCCGGGTTTCCCAGGATGGCGCAGCCCACCTCGAAGCCGGGGACGGCCTCCTCCAAAAGAACCTCCCGGTCATGGAAAAACGCCTGCTCCACGGCGGCGGCCAGCTGCTCGGGGCGGGTGGCCCGGGTGATCCCGAAGGACGACCCCGCCCGCACCGGCTTGACGAACAGGGGATACCCCAGCGCCCGCCCCGCCGCCTCCAGCGCCTCCGGGGCCGCCCCCTGGCTGAACACCGCGCCCCGGGGCACGTCCACCCCGGCCAGGGAGGCCAGCAGGTGGGTCCGGTGCTTGTCCATACACAGGGCGCTGGACAGGGTGCCGCAGCCGATGACAGGGGCCCCCGCCAGCTCCAGCAGGCCCTGCACCGTCCCGTCCTCCCCGTTTTTGCCGTGGAGGACGGGGAAGGCGGCGTCGAAGGAGACGCGGCTGATCCGATCCCCCAGCAGGAGGAGCTGCCGCCTGTCCCGATCCGGCGCCAGGGCGCAGGGGGTGAGGCTTTCCGGATCCCGCTCCCAGCTCCCATCCCCGATGGCGGACACCGGGCCACGGTAGCACAGCCACTGGCCGGTCTTGGTGATGCCCACCATCAGGGGCTGATAGTTGTCCCGATCTAAATGCTCCAGCACCGCCCGGGCGGACTGGAGGGAGACGCCGTGCTCGCTGGAGCAGCCGCCGAACAGCACTAAAATTGTCTTTCGCATGGTGAAAACCCCTTTCAGAGGCGGAAATGCGCCCCGTTCTCTACCGCTTATGGTAGCAGAACGGGGCGCTTTCTGTTTGAAGGGTTTCCCGCGATTGCCTTGAAAAGCTCCTGCGAAATCCTTGTGATTTTCTTACGGCGCGGGGAGGGTGACGGTGAAGGTGGTCACGCCGTCCGCGCTCCGGGCCGCGATGGTTCCCCCGTGGAGGGAGACGATTTCCTTGGCTATGGCCAAGCCAAGGCCCGCGCCGCCCGTCCGG
>ERZ808037.1665-NODE-1665-length-13559-cov-12.455867_pt1 | contig 13559 bp, 13 predicted proteins | sample MGYA00380190_ERZ808037 | MGnify/ENA primary metagenome ERZ808037 (study PRJEB31490, sample SAMN06133399) | mouse gut metagenome | isolation source: J9 | host: mice | place: China: Chengdu | collected 2015-05 ...
CGTGGGCGTAGATGTTCATGGTCGTGTTGACATCCGAGTGTCCCAACAGCTCCTGCACATCCTTGGGGGCCGCGCCGTAGGAGAGGAGATTGCTGGTGAAGGTGTGCCGCAGCATGTGGAAGTGGAAGTCCTCCAGGCCGGGGACCTTCTCCTTGGCCCTCCGGCACATGAGGCTGACGGTGCTGGGGGATTCGATGGCCCCGTCAGGCCGGAGGCACACAAAGGACAGGTATTTATCCTTCTCCGGCGTGGCCTCCGTCCTGGGCAGCATGTAGACCTCGTAATAGGTACGGTTCTTTTCCTTGACCTCTTTGCAGTAGTTGAGCCGGTAAAGCGCCCCATATTTGAGACTGTTCCGCGCCTGCTCCCGCTTCGCCTGCTGGAGAATATCCGCCAGGGCGTTGCAGAAGTCCACGGTTCGGATTTTCTTTCGCTTGGTGGCCCCGACCTCCAGCTTGTGCCGCGTCCCGTTGTAGCGCATACTGCGGCGGACCGTCAGACACTGTTCTTTCAGATCAATGTCCTGCCATGTCAGCGCACAGACCTCGCCAATCCGAAGCCCGGTGTAGTAGGCGATCTGGATGGGGAGAAGCGCGGGGTTATTCTTGGCTTTTAGGAAATCGGTCAGGCTTTGATACTGCTCATGGGTGATGGTAGGAATCGCGCCCTCCTGATCGGCCCCGCTCTCAAACAGGTCGTAGTCATCGCCTTTGGACCGGCGGACCACATACTGCATGGGATTGAAGGTAATCAGGCGCTTGGGAAAGACCGCGAAGCGGAAGGAATTTTGAAGGACGGCAGAGTACAGACGGATGTACCCGACGCTCAGCGCCTTTGCCGGTGTACCGTCAGGATTTGTGCCGCCGAAGCTCAACAGGTCCATATAGGCTTGCAGATGGTCGGCGGTGACGGTTTTCAGCTTGCGCTTGCCGATGGGATGCTGCTTGATCCGGCTGACGGTGGACTGATAGGCCATGACTGTTCCGTTGCTCAGAGAACCGGGCTTTAAGTCCTCCTCCACCCACATGTCCAGCATATCGCCCAGGGTGATGTTCTTGGCTTCCGCAAGAAACATCTTGGTCTCGTAATCCTCCATCGCCTTGCGGAGCAGGGACTCCGTTTCGCTCTTGCTCTCCGTTCCGGGAAACTCCTTCTGGATGCGGTTGCCGCTGGCGTCCTCGACGTAAAAGCGGTAGTACCACTTCTTTCCCTTTCTTCTAACAGAACCTTTTGCCATAGCTGTACTCCTTTCGATGGCGGCAAAGGTCACTGTCGTGATGTGATGGTCACATTATAACAGAGAGCCACAGCCGTTGCAAACATGCCGTCCGTATTTTCAAGTCAGGTCACTTGCTGCACCTGGGCGCAGTCCAGCAGGTCGCACCCCTGGTTGATCTCCATAAAGGCGCTGATGACATCGACGCGGATGATGGTCTTGCGCCCGATCCGCAGGACGGGGATTTTTCCCCAGGAGACCAGCTTCCGCAGGGTATTCCGGCCAATGCCGGTGCAATCAGCGGCCTCGTCTATCGTCATGCCGAGTTTCCCAGCCCCAGCGAGGGGGGATATTGCAGGCCGCTGTTGGCACAGCTGTCATAACTCCGCAGCGTCGTCACGCCGTCACAAGCTCCATATCGCTCACTTTTGCCCAATGGCAAAAGCTCACTCATTTCGCTGCTCCGGCTTTTCCCAGCGAATCTCCGGTTCGCCGGGAGCCCCTGTGTCGTGCGCCGCAGGGTTCCGTCTCAAGTCTGTGAGCGGGCGTGAGCAAGTCTCATTGTCCCCCATGCTGTCATCGCGTCCCGGCCTGCCAGGGCCGGGTGAAAGTGTGCGTAGATCGCTCGGCCAGCTTGTCCGTTCACCTCCTGAAGCTGGCATCTTGGCGGCGCACCTTTTACCGCTGTTCACATGGATTTTGTGCCTGCAATACCGTGTATTCAATTTTTAAGGTTCGTGAAGGTGATGGGGGAAAACGCACCTTTCACCTATCACAAAAAAGAGGGGTGTTTGTTACCTATTTTCGCCCCCTTCCAGAAAAAAAGCAGAAATATTTTTCAGCGCGGCGCTGATGGACCTGGATGCACTCGCTTTTGAGATGCCCTCCGCCTTGGCAATGGCGGTCACGTTCATTTTCTGGGCATAGAGCATCCAGAGACGGCGGTACTGCGTTCCGGTCAGGCAGCTCTTGATCTGCTCGATCAAGGCGGCGGTCCTCCGGGTCTGCTCCACGCTGGCCTCGGCAGCGTCCAACATAGTGAGGATGTCCGCCTCGACGGAAGGGACCGCTCCCAGCTTGTCCACACGGGGGTCCAGGGGGAGGCTGTTGTCGTAGAAGCCGCGCCCGTCTTTTTCGGTGTCGTAGTAGTCGCCGTCGGACCAGACCTTCCAGCGGAAAAATTCTTCCTCACTGGCAAAGTCCTCGCGGGTCAGCCGGATATGTACGCCGGTGACGCTCCTGCATACGATGGCGTCCCGGTCAAGTTTGTTCAAAGCAAAGTCGCTCTTGGTATCAAACATAAATTCCTCCATTTCGTTTGTGGGGGCGGACAGGAACGCGAGATGGAGGTCAGGCGGGCCACGACACCCGCAGGGATTTACTTTCTTCCCGAAGATTTGACAAAGCAGAAGGCCGGGTACTTCCGTTGAGTACCCGGCCTTCTGCTTTGTTTCTGAGCGATAGTTCTTGCCGATATACTTGTTCAGTTCCGGCTGATAGGTAGAATGGGCCGTACTAGCAGCAAGGATTTTTTTGGCAGATCACCTATCTGGAGTAACCGGAACAGCTCCAGCATATAAAGCAAAAGCACCATAGCCATCTCCTTAAACGGCGGCTATGGTGTTTGAGCGCACAGAAGCGTTCCGCAAAGCTGCCGTTTTTTTGACAGCCTCCCGGAATCGTTTTTTCTTGAAAAGTTCGGCAAGAATCGGAAATATATTGCTTGATAGTCGGAATTGTATGGGGATTCATTTTGCACTTTCCGAACTATACAATACAGTAGAGGTGAAGAATTATGCCGAATAATGTCTTAACAGATGGAGGAGCGCGGTTAAGGGCGGTCCGAAAAGAACGGGGCTATACACAGGAACATCTGGCAGAGCTAACAAAGCTCTCCACCCGCCACATTGCAAGTATTGAAAAGGGAGAGGCAAATCCGTCGTTCGAGGTGCTTTATACAATCATAACGGCGCTTGGCACTTCCTTTGACGCAATCTTCAATCCGGCGGATGAACAGGTGGAACGTGAAGTCCAGGAAGTCAGCGGGCTTTACCGGGCCTGCCCGGAACAGGGGCGGCGGCTGGTCCTGGCTGCTGTCCGCGCTATGGCAAATGAGCTGACAGGCAAATAGGAAATACTTATGCTCCAGATGCAAAACAGTTTGTAAAGTGAAATGCAGAGCCGATGATCTGGTGATTCACTCACAAGTTCATCGGCTCTGCGTCTATGCGTCTGGCTCTTTGATGACGGTGATTTTTTGTTGTTGTACCTCAATAAGCGTTTCCTGCTTGCATTTAGGGCAATATAGCGGAAAATTCAGCAGTACAGTATCTTCCCGCATCTTGTCATGGGTTTTATTGCCGCAGACAGGACACCTTATCCATTTTTCTGGCTTCATGGTGTACCTCCCTTTGAAATTTGCCTGTCAGAAAGCATTGTCATAGGTAAGACTGTTTAGAAGTTTCTCCCAAGCGTCAGGGTGCTTAACGAAATAATACGGACACTCCTTGCCTATCACATCATAGTGGCGGAGAATGTCATCCCGGCCCAACTCATAGGTCTTTATGAGCCAGTTCAGCAACTGCACCAATGCGTCTAACGTGTCCTGTGAAAACTGGCCGGTATCATCAGAATGACAGCACTCAATAGAAATCGTATCGTCATTCCTCTGATTGGAGCAGTATGCAATTTCATCCAAGGGAACGCATTGAATAATTTTGCCATCTATTCCAATGACAAAATGGCTGCTTGCATACGTTTCTTTTGTTTCAGCCAAGTTCTTGTAATAGCTCCTATTCTGTTCCGCCGTTGTTCCCGGATTGCCGGTGTAGTGTACGACAACGCCGTTTACCTCGCTCAACGCAATTCCAGGCCGGGAGTATTCATTGACCGGCAAGATGTTCTGAACGATCCAATCGGGAATTGTGATCTCTCCAGGAATGGCAGGCTCTATCGGAACAATAGGCAGTTCTGAAAGAGCGGGATCATCTGGCTCCATATTCCCATCAGGCAATTCACTGTCAGGCGCAGAAGCCAGATGCTCCCTGATATAAAGCACCCCGCATACCATAAGGACGATCATCAGGGCCAGCAGGAGGAAGATCACCCCCTGCAAAGCATAGGCCATCATCAGCCTTCTGCCGCGCTTTTTTCGCCTTGCTCTGACGTATGCTTGGCGCTCCCGTACCGTCACGGCTCAAAAACCACCTCCTTCCCGTCCGATTTTAGAATCATGGTAACTTTCTCGCCGTCATAGCCAACAGACAGGGCCGGATCATTTGAAATCTTCAGACTGCCAACGCCATCCCTGCCGCACAGATAAACACAGTCGGAATCCATACGGTTGATAAAGTACAGCCCCTGCTCGGTCAGGCAGAAGTCGGAAGCAACCACATTCCGAAACGGTCTTTCTTTGTGGGTTTTGGTGTCATACGCTGTCAGCAAAGAATTTTCGTTGATGAAGTAGATCGTCCGCCCATCAAACGCTATATTCCCCCTGGTGGGGATGTCCAGCACTCGCGTCCGCTGGATTGTCCTGCTCACTTCCGTAATCCCATCATTCGTAATGAAAAAGAGGCTGTCGTTGTTCAAGAAAAAGCCATAGCAGTATTGCAGAAACATCCAGGTATCCCCCACGGTATAGTCAATTCCCAGCAGAGAGCGCCCGCTGTCCGTTATTTTCTCAAAAATAACCTGTTCCTCAAAGGTTTCTGTATCAAGCTGGACAATGGACACCTGGGTAACTGTGCTGTTATAGCTGCCGACCCGATCCACATACTGTTCTGTGCGGGAGGTCATATAATAAATATACGGGGCGTCCATATAAACGGCCTTGATGGATTCCCCGTCCGAAAAGACCCCAAACAGCGGAGAGAGAGCCAAATCCGTCAAAGCGCCGGTTGCCCGGTTCTCCAGAGAGTATGTCCGCGTCTGATCGTCGAAAATCACGCTGTAAGTTTCCGACACACTTTGCGAAGATGAATTGAATATCCCGCTTGCGGATTCTGTGACAGAGCAGCCGGACAGCGAGAGCAACACCAGCAGGCAGAGCGCGGCAACCCCGCAGCCTCTGACGAGTTTTCTTCCAGACTGCCAGCAGTTTGTGTTTTGCCGCAGCACCCACCAAATCATGAGGGCGCAACACACAGCGGACAGGCCGAGCAGGGCCAGCAGCTCCTGGGGGGAACGCTCCGAAAAAATCACGATGGGTTCACCTGTCAGTGAATCCTCCACAGAGGAAGCCCCCTCCAGAAAGCCGGTTGCCAGCAGGAACGGCAGGGGCAGCGGCAAGCGGTAGCAGATCTGCCTGGACAGTCCGATGTACGGTATCAAGGTGGATGCCACTCCGATCACCACCGTCAAAGCATATTTCTTCACCAAAACGGAGGTAAAGAGCAGCAGGGCGGCGAGATACACCGAGCCAAAACAGCGCAGGACGGTCAGAATCAGATACGCAGCCAGCAGGGAGATGTTTTTTGTACTGCCTCCGAAACTGGCGATACTCTGAACAGGGTACTCCCCGTGGGGCAGGCCATATTTTACCGCAAAGAACAGAAAACGGATCAGGGATAGTCCTACACAGAGGACAAACACGGCGCAGAGGGTCATTACGGCTTTGCTCCTGGCACTCTTGCGGCTCTGCGGTGCCGTCCGCAAAAGCGCGTCCATCTGGCAGCTATACTCCGAGCAAAAAACGGTAGCGGCCAAAATCAAAATGACAAGGAACAGAGGGAAGTCCAGCGTTTGGGAGGAAAACAGCCCCGCCCAGCCGTTTGTTTTCAGAAAGTAACGTTTGCCGGTGTTCTCGCAGATATATAAATATTGCTGATACACAGCTTCAAATCCATGCTCATGGGCCAAAACCGTGTTGACCTCTGCGATCTGCCGCTCATACTGTTCCTCTGTGATCTGACCGCTGTAATAGCTTTCCTGGGATTGAGAGCGGGTACTGCGGGCCTCCGTGATGGCCTGGGCCTCCTGCTCCAGCCAAGCGGCTTTTTCCTCTGTGCAGGCTCCGTCCAGCCGTTCCAGATACCACTCGTATTCCTCGCGGTATTCTTCCATCGCGCTGTTCTGCGGCCTGTCGGCTGCGGCCAGCCAAACCGTGCTGACCAGGAGCGCGGCCAGGATATAGCATAGGCCCCGCTGGTAAATCATCAGTTTTTTCCATTCATAAGAGAAAACGCTCATTTTGCCCTCCGAACACAGCGGTGACAGTTTTCCGCTGACAGAAAATAGATTGCAGCTACAAGCACAAGGCCCGCGATCAGGGCAAACCATATTGCGGCCTGCCATGTCAGGACGGGGAATCCACCCAGGTTTACAAACTCTGTTTTGCCCAGGAGAACACGGGTTGTCAGCAGAGAATAAGGGTTCAGCACCTTTGTCCAGAAGAAATTGGAGTAGGCGCAGGCGGCTCCGCTGACGATCAGCGCCATACAGAGCGCAAAGTCAATGACAAATGGGAGCAGGGCATTTTTCCAGAACATCGAAATCAACAGCCAGAGCATTCCAATCACCCATGCGCCGGCGCATTTGAGCGCCGCAGACAGGAGGACATACTGAAAAATGCTGAGATTGACGGATGCCTCCGCAAAGTTTGGAATTGCGAATACCGGCAGGGCCAGCCCTTCCAAAGTCTGAAAAGAGGCCGCAAAGCCAATCAGGTCAAGGAGAGAAAACCACAGCGAGGTCAGGAGTAGAAACAGGGTGGCCGCAATGATTTTCGCCAGGGCTGTTTTTCTGCCGCCGTTGGGACTTACCAGCAGCAGCATATCCATCTGCGTTTCCCGCTCGCTCACAAAGGTTCCGATGATCCCATAGAGACAGAGCAGGAGGGTCAGGACAATGGAAAAATCATAGTTCAGATAGTAATTGCACATTTCTCGGTAGGCAAAGGCGGGGATGGTGCGGCCAGCATAAAGGTTATAGATCGCGCCGCTCTCCCTCTGCTGGTAGACCGCTCCCCGTTCCCCATAGAGCGCGGCACTTTGCCGCGCTCTATTTGCCACTTGCTCCGACCGGCCGCTGTACTCATAGGAATACTGCATAGGCTGCACAAAATACTTGTCCAGTAGATTCCTGTCGCTGTATAGGTTCCCGGTCATGGTGTTGGGATCATCGGTGGCTGTGCTTGCGGTCATATCTGACGTGGCCTCCACAAGAGGCTGATAAACCGCAAGCAGGCGTTCGATTTTCTCCGGGGTGATTTCCCCCTGGTATTCCTCATAGAGCTGCCAATGAAGCGTGTGCCAGCTCCGTTCTCCATTCCCGTCTGTCAGATAGGAGTAGGATTTGTATTCGCCATAGATTTTGAACAGGTTGGCGAGGCTGAACACCACAAAGAGCGCCAGGATGGAGCGTTTACAGAACTGCTTGATAAACTCATACCGTATCAGACGTATCATGGCGCTCCCCCCTGCAATAGTACAAGAACACATCCTCCAGGTTGGGCTGGACAGGCTGTGCGGTCTTGATCGGGCATCCATCCTCAACAATGCGGAGGGTAAAACGTCCGTCCTCCTGCTTCATGTTGCTGACACAGTACATATCGGTCAGCAGCGCGGCGCTCTCGGCCCCGGCAGTTACACTCCACACCTTACCTTCAATGCCCTGTTCCAGCGCGGCGGGCGTTCCCTGCATGAGCAGCGTCCCCTGTTTCAGCAGCAGGATTTCCCGCGCGATGCACTCAACATCGGAAACGATGTGAGTTGCCAGCAGGATCGTCCGGCCCTGGGCAAACCGGGAGATCAGGTTCCGAAACCGTATCCTCTCGCTGGGGTCAAGACCGGCGGTAGGCTCGTCCAGGATCAGAATTTTGGGGTCGGACAGCATGGCCTGCACAATGCCGACACGCTGACGCATACCGCCGGAGAGCGCGCCGATTTTCTTGTCCTGCGCGTCCGTCAGGTTCACCGTGGCAAGCAGCTCCGAAACCCGGTCTTGCGCTTCACGGGAGGGAATGTCTTTCAGCGCACACATATAGAGCAGAAAATCCTTGACAGTAAAATCCCGATAGAAGATAGGATACTGCGGCATATAGCCGATTTGGAACAGGAACGCTTTACCCAGCGTCCTCACATCCTGTCCGTCCACCCGAATCGTGCCGCTGTCCCCGCGCAGGATACCCACAAAGGTATTGATAAGCGTTGTTTTCCCGGCCCCGTTTTCACCCAGCAGGCCGTACACGCCCTCGCTTAAGGTGGCGGTAAAGTTTTTCAGCGCATACTTGCTTTTGTATTGCTTGGATACGCTTTCAAATGTGATTTCCATGTTATTCTCCAAATTCGAGTAATGAATATAGGTTGCTTACAATGCCCTACATAAACCGAAATCCGTTCTCTACCAGGGCAAAGGTATATATCATAAATTGCTCACGGCTGTAACAGCAAAAATGGTTTTGCTCAGTATCAGCAAGAGGATGAAAGGATGCGATCTTTCGTTCTGTATCAAGCCAGATGCGGGGAATAGGCTGGCATTTTGTTTCCATTCCACGCACGTTTCCGCCTGCGATCTCCATGTTACGCTCCAAACTCAAATGTGGATACCAGCGTATCAATTTCACTGATACTGCCCCCAAGAACAACTACGGCGGTTTTGGCCCCGTCTAAAAGGTAAATCCTGGGGATACGGTTGAAATATGTGGGGTCGGAGTTCTCAATCACCTCGGTGGCGACCAGTTCGCCGGAGGCCACATCATAGACACGAACCGTCAGGCTGCCATCTAAAACGGCGGTCGCAACATAACTGCCCTGCTCTGAGCCGTATATGCCGTCTTTGCCCTCACCGCTGGCAGAGAAGGAAAGCGTATTGGCACTGCCTGTTGCTCGGTCCACCCAAAGCAGCGTTCCATCGGCCTGGGTAAAGGCCTGTGGGAAAAACAACCGGTTGACGCTGCTCTGTATTTCTTCCATTTCATAGCCGGACGGTTTTGTGAGCTTCAGACCGCCGCCATCCACGGCGATACTCCCATAGATGGAAAAATCTTCCTCGCCGTCTGCCGCGGGAATCGAGCTGCCGCTGCCAAAGAACACGATCTGGCTGTTATCCTGGGCAAAGGCAGCACCATTCAGCATGGAAATACGGATGCTGGCTGTTCCGGCGTCTTGGGCCATGTCCAGGAGGGTAGTCAGGCTCCCGCTTTCCAGGTCATACAGATACAGCCCACCCAAGGCGGCGAAGGCCAGCTTTTTTCCGTCTGTGGACGCCGCTACGCCCCCGGTTTCGCTGACAACAAAATCTCCCTGCAAAAGCTCATCCACCGCGATCTCTTTATTCAGAGAGAGCGAGCTGTCGTAGATGTACGCCATCATGCCGCTGTCGCCCATGCCGGAGAGAATGTAGCCCCCGTCAATGGCCTGCGCTTCAAAGTCGCGCAGAGGCGCTTCTGCGGTGGCCAGCACCGAGGAAGTCCCAGTGTCGTAGAGGTACAGCTTGTCCGCCAGTACAAACAGCGTTCCGTCCCCTGCATAGGCGCAGCTCTGGAGCTTGCCGCCAAACAGGGCGGAGTCGAAGGTGCAGGAGGAGGGGGACTGTCCCGGCTGTCCGCCAGAGGTGGGAACAGAAACCACGGGAGTATCGGAGGGATCACTTCCCGAAACCGCAGGAGCCGGGGAATCCGTCTTACCGCAGGCGGACAGCACCAAGGTAAAAATCAGCGCCAATGTGACGCAGAATGTCTTTTTCATGTTCCGTTCTCCTTATACAATAAAATAGAATTGGTCTTAAAGAATGGGGCGGAGGCTCCGCCCTGGGGGACGGCCACACAGTAGAAGGTGTGAAACTGCCCCAGCTTGTCCGGGTCGATCACGGCCTCAAGCTCCATGACGCCGCCCTTGCTCAATGTAACAGAGCAGGAGGTGCTTTCGTCAAATTTCACCGGCTGATGATCCAGGAAGAAAGCGATGCTATAGCTTGTTCCGGCTGTGCCGCACATGGTAAATCGCAGGGTGACGGGAGCGGAAACACGCAGGTTGTCATAGACGATGCCGCCGTCACAGGAAAATGTATAATAGATTCCGCTGTCCAGCGTGTCCATGCTCACACCGCCCCAGCCGTATTGGGGAAGCTCGTTTTCCACATACTGCGCTGTGGCCTTTTCCTCCCGCACTCCGCTTTGTGAAAAGATTTCCCGGACAGGCGGAAGGTCTGAATGGGTGGCGGGTGCGTCTGCGTTGAACTTCAATTCAACACAGGAATCCAGCGTCTTATGATACCAGCCATAGCTGGAGGTGGATTCCATATCCGGTCGGAAATCCGGGTTCGTGATGCTCACCACGGTCAGGGCCAGCGTATCGCCGGTGCTGCCGGTCACAGGTTCAAAGAGGAAGGAAAAGCTCTGATCCTCCCCGGTGGAGAAGCTGTGGCAATACTCATACTCCGCTGTGGTATCGTTCACCTTGTAGGGCTGGGGCTGGCCGTCCAGAAACAGGAGAAATCCAACAGTATCCATCTTGCCGGAGAGAGAGAATCGGTAGTCCAGCCGAAATTCGCCGCCGTCATAGGGGAAAGGCAGGCGCTCCCCGCTCTCGGAGAAATCAGCCGAAGCAGCTTCGTGGGTGAGCATTGCCAGAAATCCGGCGTCCTCCTCCGCCGCCTCAAACGGGTTTGCGGCAACAGCCTGTGACGGCGGGGGCGTATTGTCTGGAATGGTATAATTCCCGCAGGCGGCGAGGGATAAAAGTGCGCCGCACATCAGGGGAACAGCGATCAATCGTTTTCGCATACATGGCCTCCTTTGCTTTGATGGGTCGAGTATAACGGGCAAAGGTCAAAATTCGGTCAAGAAAAGCGAAATGCCGCCCAAGTTTTTTGGGCTTCTTCTACTTATGACTATAATGAAAAGCAAAGCCGATAAACCTGTGATTGCTCACTTGTTTATCGGCTCTACGTCTTATGCATCTGGCTCTTTGATAATATGTTGTTCTGCTCAATAAACGGAAATTCAAGTGATACATTTTTCTACGGTTCTTTATCTATGCTCAAATGAAATTCAATGATGTTATCCATCTTGCGATTTGCAAAAATCTCACCGTCACCAGTTGTGAGATTATATAAGACGCTCCATTGCAGTTTATCAATATCGCCGTCAAAAATGCCGACATCCACAAGTAATTGAATTGCACCTTCGGCTTCAAGCGTGCCTTCATTGACTTCGATCGCATTTTGCACCTTGTCATAGCGTTCAAATTCTGTAAAGCCTTCCCCAATATTCAATCCGTCATAGGCAATGAAATTAGATGCGATTTGATATTCCTCATCCGTTTCCACAATACAAAGCTCCTGGTTAATATATTCTACAATGGCAGAATGTCCGCTTGCATCGGCAATCAGATAATGGCATGCAATCCCATTGGAAAAATAGATATTATATTGTCTTAACAAATCGACGGCTTCCTCTACAGTAGCTGCGTTATCAAGCACAAGGCGCATCGCGGTGGTGGTATTTAGCGTCACCTTATCAGAATAATAGGGCGCTTCTGCTTCCGGCACGGCAAGCGAGGTAATGGCAAGTCCTTTTTCATTCATTCCGTCAAAGGGCAAAAATGGCGCGGCCAGCGTCAGAAAACTTTCAAAAAACCCACCGTCGGGCAAGTTGTCTTCCGAATATCCCAAAAAAGAAAGATTGACGGTAGACACCGAAGCATAACCATTATCAGGTGTAGTATAAAGCTGTAAGGATGGAGAATATGTAAAATCAAAATTTCTACCAAACAGAATATCGTCGTTTTCGTTTTTGACAACAAAGGCAGTACACCCGTCTCCTGTGACACCCAAATCTATTGGCAGTCCTTTCAACAATCGCCTTGTCACAAAGGCTTCGATATCCGCGTCGCTTTCGGCGCCGACTTTCAGAAATTCATCAAAACCATAATCGCCATAATAGGTCATTTGATACATGCCATAATTATCGACCTTTTTCAACGACGCAAGGGAACGTAGTTCATTCCGGAATAAAATAAGCGTTGTGATGAAAAGAATCAGCAAGGTTATTCCTACCCCAGCGAAAATCCAAAAAATCGCTTTCTTCTTTTTTTGCATCATACTTCTCCTCTAAGTTCTAATTTTGTTATTTGTAACCTCTTGACAAGCGAAAATTATTAAACCTCCTATTTGTTTCCGATAATTATATCAGTTTACTTCTTCTGTAACTTTCAAAAAAACGCTATTCTTCACAGAAATACTCGCAGGCATTCCCATCATCTTTTTTGTAACCGTTGCAAAATGTGATGGTGAATCAAAACCAGACAGCATTGCCGCTTCCGTAATATTTTTACCATTCAATAATGCTAAAAAGGCTGTTTGCATTTGATGAAACTGAATATAGCTTTTTAAGGGCATCCCCATCTGCTCCTTAAATAAGTGCGACAGTCGGCTTGATGACAATGCCACTTTATCAGCAAAATAAGCAATTGAATGGGTATTGCAATTACACTGTTCTATTTCGTATAGCAAATCCTTAATTCTATCATCATATATTTTAGATTGCTCTTTTAACCTTAAAAATTTGTATAGTTGTATCATAAACTCTCTATACTCTCTCAGTCCATCGCTATCAATAAGGCAAAATAATACATTTTGGATGTATTCAATATCTTGATTCTCAAACATACAATACTTCGTTCCACCCATTCGTTCCTCCAATTGAATGGCTAAACTTGAAGTCGGTTCAATTATCATAGTAAAATACATTTTGTTGCCTGTTGAAAAACTATGTAATATGTCGCGGTTTATAACAATACATCTACATGAAATTTTATTATCTTCTACACCTATCTCCAAATTTTTTTCTATGCTTAAAAATAACTGCATTGCCCAATGCTTATGTGGGACAGATTCAATTTGGTCTGTTATGATTGAGATTTTATCTCTGTCCCAATATATTTTATTCATAGATGTTACCTCTCTCTATGCTTGGTGTTTTTCTTGTCGTATAGCGTATCTGAAATTTCACAAAGTTTTGTCTGCAAATTTGTCCCCTTTGACAATGCTGCTTTTAAGATAGCCCTGCTCATTAAGTTGAATAACTTTCCGATAAATGGATGGAACACTTATTTTAGTCCACCTTGAAAATGATGATAATGCCGAGCTTACGCATTAAATCCTAAACCGCGCCGCGTTGCTTCCCTGCGAGGTTCACGGAGCTTTTTGGATTGCGCTGCGGGAAGTATGATATTGCCCCTCACTATCGCTTAATCGTGATAGAGGCTTTCACGCAGGCTCCATGCGGCGGTCTGTTTGACAGTTCTATGGTTCCCCCATGCTTCTGGCACAGCACCCGGCTCACCGCAAGCCCCAGGCCCAGGTGCTTGCCGGAGGTATCTTCGGAGTAGAACAGGGCGGT